>JGI24159J19872_10008010_pt1 | contig 13814 bp, 12 predicted proteins | sample Ectturendosymbi4_FD_19872 | JGI IMG/M metagenome (IMG submission 19872) | reverse complement strand
CAAGTTAAAAATATCTCGCAAAAGCATTTGATACCTTGGTCAAAACAATTTACATGCTTTTGTGCGCCACTGAGCATCTCCATCCGACGTTTTCAGCCACATACTTCAGAAACTGTTGTTAAAACGTCTTCATTTTCTTCCCACTACTGTATTGAAATTTGATAATAAGTGAAAGTAGTTATAGCTGGTGCGCTGTTTCAGTGTTTGGCATCCCCTTGTGTTCATGGGAAGGGGGAAATGGGCATTTGCTACCACCTGGAAATTGGGTCTAAGAACCAAAAATTTCTAGAACGCCTGAAGTCAGCAGCTTAATTGACTTAATTCTTACAATGACAGTTTCATTTGCCAGTATGACACTCACACTGCACAAGTTCCGGATTCACTGGTCGGGCATCATGCAGTGATGACTGATGAGCTTGCAGTTCACTAAATCCACTACATTGCCTGCAGAGGCAGGTTGCGAAACTTTGGGGAGGATAGTTTTAAAATTATTTTTATCGCGTAACAATAACATGGCAACAAAGGTTCAAAGTTACGGCAGTGGCGTTTTGCTGCATGAGACTTGAACGCAGACATCTGTGGCAGGTAATGCAGCGACTATTGACAGCAATAAGTCACGGTGTGAAAAGCAACATTGCTGCCAACAAAGTGCATTTTTGGGACTGTTGCAGTAACGTGGGCCATTTTCTTTGTGGTGTAGCAAAGGTAAAGCGTTATGTGAACGTCTATTTGCATTTGTGTTTTTAGCAGCCTGAAATGGACAACCGAATGTCGACTTTGCCTACCCTAGAAAAATTTTTGCTGACACCCATGCCTGTGTTATTTGTGTTTACAATCTAACATCTGCTATGCACTTCGCTATGTAACCAATTTTGTGTTATTCAAGTACCCTTTGTTCCAGCCTCTCGGTTAGTGTGTCATTGAATGTGCGATTCACCACCAACGGGGTATGCTCGAAGACTTGCAACCATATATATGTGGCGCGAACAAACGAAGACATATATATGTAACGTTTGTGAGTTTCAGGAACTAATTATTGCATGCCCACACGATGGCTAACGGACCCCTTCAGAAAATCCCCCCCTGGCTCAAACCTCTGGTTACGCCACTGACTGTGGGGGGCGGGACTTTTCGACTCGCCCCGGGACGGCACTTCCCCATGTCGGGCCCCTGGTCCCATGCAACCCGTGCTGCCACACGAGGTGGATACATTTGCCAACTGGCTTCGGCAGTCAAAGGCAAAAGATCTCTAAAACACCTTGACCAAAAAATCTGGGACTTCATTGACCCTTTCTTATACGATATTTCACTACCTGCCTTCAAAAGGCAGTTAAAAGACAGACTGGTGAATGCAGCGATTGACTACCCTATACAATGCTATGTAATGACGCCAAGGTTAGGGCTGTACAACTTGGATTTACAGATCTCTGCCTATTTGCAATGTACCATTGATTTTGGTTTGACAAGTGTATACTTAAGTGCAACATCAGTTTTAAATTCTAGCGTGTTTTGCGTGCATGAATTGACTGTTTATTGCTGTTTCATGTTTCTTTTTTGTTCTTTTCTTTTTGCTGCCGCGGTCTCTTTCTTTCTTTTGCAGGAAAAATCAGCCAAGAAAGTACTTCTACATCATATGCAGCAGACCGGCGCCTTGGAGGATTTCTTCATCATCATGACATGCTTCTGCAGAATTTGTGAAGCTTTGTACACCACAGTGCGCGTGGCTCCTCAAGCGGCTGGCTTTTGCAGAAGTTGGAGAATTGACCTCTTCTTGGCACAAAAATACAAACTGCTATTATTGAAGCATGGCAACGGCAAACACCTTTACCTTGGTATCTGGCAACATTCCAAATATTGTTTGAAGCATTTTTCAAGGAAATATCTTTGATTAGCATCAGAGAAACGTGAAGTCTCGCGTCTCGGTCTCGAACATCCAGGTCTCGGCTTTTATGGAAAAGTCTTGGTCTCGGAAGTTACAGTCTCGACTACATCATTGGTTATGGGGACACCATGCGACATTGGCTTTTATTGAAAAGATGGGGACCTCGACAAATTGTGCCTCAGATCCAGACATGGGGTAGGCTAATCGTAATCGATTACAGCGATTTGAGAAATCGTAGTTGATTGAATTGACCAAAAATGAAATGTAATCGATCACATCGCCAATTTAATCGTGATCGACGAATACGTCCGCGATTAAATTTGGAAATCTTCAACTAACATTACTGTGCGCTGAACCGTATCGTGGCGGCTGGGTTTCTTCATCATCGTTTGTTATGGCTATGTTTCAGGGGAGCCCATTTCCCCGTCTGTGTGCGTTAAATCAGGGACGGATTTAAGAAGCGCGGGGCCCTAGGCCATCCAGGAGATTGAAGCCAGAGATCAGCAGCGCCACAGCATGACGGTGGAAGGGGCGTCGTGTACGCAGGCACTGTGTGCCGAGGAACTGTACGCTATGGACAAGGGTATGAAGGAGGTGGTTGGTATTCAGCTGTGCCTGGAGCGCCAGCTTAAAAGTGGAGTGTTCCCTACACAGGTGGACTGGTGGAAAGCTCGAGAGTACTGGTAAAAGCTCCCTACGGGTCGGTTTCAGGCACTCAGAGATGATGCGCATTGTATCGTACGCAACATCTAGCTTCTTGGCGTGGGTGCTATGGCACCAAGCTGAGACGACGTATCCCGCAGCACTGTAGACCAGGGCCAGCGCTGAGGTTCGCAGAACAGAGGCGTGGGTACCCATGTTGAGCCAGCCAAGAAACGTAGAAGGCAATTACGGGCTCTGACATTGCCACATAGGCCTTCCAAGTGTTGCCTGAATGTGAGTTGGCGGTCAAGCGTGACTCCAAAGTAAGTTGGATTCTGCGTGTAGGGGATGGTGGTACCATTGATGGTGACCGCAAGCTTACGGCTGGATTCCCTATTGTTCAGGTGGAATGCAGTGCATGTAGTTTTGGCCGTGCTCAGCCTGAGCCTCCATGCAGATAGTCTAAGGAAAGGACTTCTTCCACCTCATTCCAACACTTGTGCGAAAACAGGAGGGCCAGGTCTTCAGCATAGCCATACTGAGTGGACACGGTGTCGGGGATGTCACTGATATAGATATTAAACAACATAGATGCAAGCGTTGACCCTTGAGGCACTCCATTCTTCAAAAGTCGGAGGCGGCTGCATTGCCCATCGCTGTAGTTTTAAGGATGAAGCTGCGGTTTGAGATTATTTCCACAATGAAGCGGATCAGGTATCGATCTGGAATAGCTTCAGTGTCAAGCCCTGATGCCAGACAGTGTCAAAGGCCGCAGTGAGATCCACAAGGACGAGACCTGCCTTACGTCTTCCTTCATAGCTCTCTTCAATATCGCGTCAGTCTGACAACCTGTTGAACAGTGCAGCGACCTCTTCGAAAGCCACCTTGTTGGGTCGGTAGCTGGGGGTCGACAACAGGCTCAAGTCGAAACAGAAGGAGGCGTTCAAGTAACTTGTATGGAACACAGAGAAGCGAAATTGGTCTGCAGCTCCTGGGATCATCCATTGGCTTGTTCGACTTTGGGACAGCTATGTCAGTCGCTTTTCGCCAGATCTTCGGGATGGCGACACGATTGAGTCAACTGGAATAGAACTCACGCAGTTCCTGTACTGACAAGAGTCTAGAGTAGACATTTGAATTTCCGCTCGTTTCAAGGTAAATTGTGAAGTTATGCTTCCGCGCAGTTTCGCAAAGTTTTGGTTAATATTGAATCGTCATAGGAAAGACTTGCACGGGGCCCTAGGCCATGCACTATTTGGCCTATGCGTAAATCCGTCACTGCATTAAATCCAAATAGTCCAGCGGCACGCACAGGGTTTGTAGCGAATTCTCGCTTTGTTGCAGTTGCCCGTGCTGTTGGCCACCAGAAATAACGTAGCAAGTCCAATGAGACGTAGCAACAGAAAGAAGAGCTTTACTTAAAAACGGGTTGACACTTCGCCAACAGAATAGCGGGACATTACGAGGAGAGGTGTTGTTTTTTTGAACAAATTCAGAGTGAAGTTATGAATGTGAGTGCTGGAGTAGGCTATGTATGCAATTAGTACAGTAATTTATATACAATAATCTTTTTTTTAGAGGAATGAAGTACTTTAATCCAATTCGAAAGTGCTTTTCCACAACACTGATAACTAGCATGTCATCCGTGATCAGATACTGCTAAAAAATACTCAACGAAACCACTGAGGCAGGGGCACAACCAGCTCTTCATTTCGGGGGCCAATTTTCATGAACTTTCATTCGATGACGTCATCGTGTTTATTCAACCGTAGTACAACTTTTTCGCCAGTGTTCACAGATAAAGTTCTTTTCGCAACATTTCCGAAAATGAGAACTTTTAGTTTTAATCAGGCCCGTAACAAGGGGTTCGAAGCCCCATAAAAATGTTTTCGCCCCCTTGGAAAAATGTGTTGACATAGTTTAAAAATTTGGGCCCCTCTTGGCCCCCTTTGGTGTCCCAAGCGGGTTACGGGCCGGCTTTTTATTCAAGATGAAGATCGAACGATCAGGACGGAGTAAAAATTAGTAGCCTGGTATTGCAACAAACCCATAATTATTACAGAATTGCAGCTAAACGTGCAAAAGCATATCAATATCTGTTGTTTCAGTATCAAAAATACCGATAAAGAGAAAAAAACTGTGCTGCAAGAAAAGTTTGACCCAACGATACATTTTGACCTAATGATAAATTTTGACTTTTTTTGACCTAATAACTTGAGATTCCCTCATGGTATGCATGAAATTTGGTTTATGGACGTTTCATAAACTTTAAACAAGGCAAAAAATTTGACTTTATTGACTTTTGGTTGCCCTACTAATAACTTGAGGCCCGTGTGAAATTCAAATTTCTCTTGCAACGTTTGAGCTTAGCTGTGGAACCTAAGCATTGAACATAAAATGCTTAAATAGAAGCCTACAGTAAGCCCAGACAAACGTCAAGTTAACACAATGCGAACATACGAGAATGCTGCTTCTGTCACTAGGCATAGTCTACTGCAGTGATGGCGAACCTTTTATAGACCGAGTGCCTAAACGGCAACCCGTAACTCACTCATGTATTCCAAAGTGCCAACGCAGCAATTTAACCTGAATGGGCCAACTATGTTTTGGGTTAGAAAAAAAAACTTATGCATTAACATCTCTTGTCTTAAAAAATACGCACAATAACAGAGCTTCCAAGATACAAACAGTTTTTTATTGAAAGGTAAGAGTTTCCATTGAGCATGCTTTTGAATAATTAATGAGATTTTTGCTGACAATTAATCTAACCTTGACTCATACAGTATTTTGTAGGTTTGAGAGAAGCACATGCAGCACTCAGGTCGTAGTCTGTTTTTGGTGTCAGATGTGATATAATTCACAGCTTAAAACAACTGCTCACACGCATAAGATGATCCAACCAAAGCAAGGAAAGCAATACCAAGTGCTTTCATTGAGTTAATCATTTGGCAGAGACTTCCAAACGTCAATAATTTCATTTTCAGAACTAGTGTACTGTAATTTGTTGCTGCGTCGCCCTCAGCCACCTGAAGAGAGAGTCGAACCTGCGGCCCTCAGCATAACATAAGAGCAATGGAGTTTCCCACTCGACAAGGTTCACTCTACTCTTGCTGCTAGAAATTTAACGTTAAACGTGGCAAAGTTATATCAACACCACACCTTCCTTCTATCTTCGAAAGTGTTTCACGCATGTCGTAGAATTAGTTCTCCAGATACAGGTTTCTTAAAATGCCAATAGCCCCATTTCTAGATTTTCTAAGTGTAATCAGGAAAAATCAATTTATTCAAATTTCATTGATCTAGAAAAGTAAGAAAACGTAGGTTTGTCTCCATTTTACGAAAGTGTAAAAATATTTTGCTAAATTCACATTTGCAGCTGTTACAAAGTTAGAAAATTCTTCGTACATTTACTGATGGCTTGTACTATAAGCTTGCCTGCAAATGTTGTAGAATTTTAATGCATTTTTAGATTTGGAAAATATTTCAGCTGTCCAATTTCAAGTTTCTTTCCAAAACCTACGGTCAATTTTCTCTCAGTTTTGATATCACAAAACATCGTTTCTGCTGTCGCCCCAAACAAAGACCTTGTAGTCGTTTGTTTTGTGCAGGGGCCTCCAAACTTTTTATGTGGGGACCAGTGGCGTAGCGAGGCTAAGTACCGCCCGGGGCCGACCATAAAAGTGCCGCCTTTTCAACCCCTCAAATTGACTTACAAAATTTCAAAAATAAAAGGATATCATGTTTCGTGCTTATTTAAAGATCAATCAAGCTTATTGATAATCACAATCAAACACTCACAAACTGAAAATAAGTCTTGTTTTTCACTGTCGATTATGAGTTTTGCTTTTTCGGCTTGTCGCCACCGTCCTCATCATTAATTTTTGCATTTTTTGCTTGCTTTACATATGCATATACGAACCCGACATGATTCGCCAAATTTTCTTTTCTGCAGGTTTTTAATCTCCGGTAAGCTCAACGCAACAGCAGCAAGCGTTTCAGTCAGTATCGGGGCAAGGTACAAACATTACTGAACCAACGTACAGAATAAGGTACATTCTCGGTAATAAAGGCAAGCCATATAGTGATGCTGAACTCGTAAAAGATTGCATGATTGAAGCGGTATCCTGTTTAGATTCCGACAAGTTTACAAGTACAAAAAATTGCCGCTCCCCAGAAGGATCATAGCTGATTGGCAACATGAGTTAGCGCTCAGTGTATCTGAGTAATTTTGCACATACCAAAACGAAGATCTGCACTATTCGATTGCTTTGGATGAGTCGACTGATATAAATGATTCGGCACAAGTGCTATTTTGCATTTGTCTGATAACTTCGGATTTTCAGTGCTACGAGGAGCTGCTGGGTTTGGTTCCCTTACAGAGAGAACACGAGGAATCGACGTTTTAAATTTGTTTAAAGAAAAATTCTGTTAAGTAAACCTAAATTTAAATAAATTGGTAAGCGTGTGCACAGATGGTGCACGTTCTATGATAGGGAAGCATGAAGGATTTGTGGCATTATTACGAAGAAAAACTGCCAAATCCAGACACATTGATGTCCTTTCATTGTATTCTGCATCAGCAAAACTTGTGTGCTAAATCTGCTTTGCTGAGTGATGCCTTGAATGGTGTGATAGGTATCGTGAATTACATCCCAGCGAATGCAATGAGGCATCAGCAATTTCGTCAAATGCTTCAGTATAATGACAAGACATTCAGCGTAGATCTACCGTACCATTCAAAAGTGCGCTAGTTGTCACAGGGACAAGTGCTTGAAAAAGTTTTGTCTTTGCAAAAACAAATTGTCAATTTTTTCGAAGATAGGAATATATATTGCAAATTGTCAGAAAAATGTTTTTGCAGAAATGCTGCTTTTTTGTGCGATGTAATGTCAAAGCAAAATCAGCTGAATGTTTCTCTGCAAGGCGAAACAAAATCTACATATTACATGTGGCAAAAACCAGGCATTTCGAAAAAAGCTGACTTTATTAAAATCTGTCCTCAGCCGACTGCATATTTCAGCTGAACACTTTCCTCAACTGGCAAAAGTAGCAGGCAGATCGTGCAACGTGAAAGAACACACATTGGTCCTAGACTCGCTGACATTACACAAATCAAGAATCATTTGAGATCTCAGATAACAGACGTTCACTTGGAAGACCAACTAACCTTAAAATTAACGATGTTGGAACCACAGATCCTTATGACAAACAGCCTCACTGTAGTCATTAAATGCTGTAAAATTGCTTTTGTGTATTTTTAAGTTGTTTATTATTTTGTATGCATGAGAAGTATGTCTGTGTGTACTGCTGTTTTAAGTTGCGGCCTAACTGATTCTCAGTGATTTGAAAAGCGGCCTTCAACTTACAAAAGTTCCCCTACCCCTGTGCTTGCGATCTCGTAATAAATGCGTTGCAAAGCATTTGCAACCATATCGGAAAAGTTTGCATGTCTCTGTGCACCCCCCATCTGACTTTCTCTTTTAGCTGTTTGCCGCAGCGATACGCAATGAATGAATGCAACATGAAATGACCAATCTGTAAAGAACAAGCATCGGAAAAATCACATTAATTGTTTGCTGAGAAGTTTGTACAGTCAACAAACCAGTGGCGTAATTAGAAGTTTGAGCAATGAGGCCCACTAGCCAACACGCAGAAAAAAAAACTTGCGAAATGAGGGTGAATGCGTATGTGGATGGCTATACTTAAATCCTAAAATTTCAATGGCAAATACTCCTAAACATGCAAAACAACAAGCTACTCAAAACCAAAAGAATATCAAAATTGAAATACGAACAATATGGGGACCCAGTTATTACATTTAGCTTGCCGGGGGGGCAATTCAGCCTTCTGCCCCCTATCAGTTATGCCACTGCAACAAATACGTTAAATATTGATTAAACAGAATAATCTTTGTTACAGTTGATAAACATCAATGCTTCAAACCTTTTATCAGTCAAACGACATCTACCAGACTTGAACATTCGTCCAGCAACGCTGTAAAGTCGTTTGTTCGTAATTTCAAAACTGCTGACTATTTTTTTCAAACTGCGGGCTACAATGTTTTCAGCCATGTGATGACCTGTGGATCGTCTGCAAGTGCAGCATAGCATTTAGTTGCTTTCATTTGAAATAAAATGAACAGTGATACCAGTATAGCTGCACATCTGTCTATTGGACGAAAAGTGAATGGTTAACAAAACTTCACTGATTTCTTTTGAGTTTTTTTCCACCAGTGTCCGTGGATGATCTCTGTTGACATGATAGTTATCAGCGTTGTGGAGAGGTCCTTTCGACCTGGGTTAAAGTATCTTATTCCTCTGCAAAAATGTTAGTTTGTCGTGTATAAATTACTCTACTGTAATAACTATATGCATAGCCCACTCCAGCATTTACATTCTTAGGTTCACTCTGAATATATTTACATATATGAATAAAACATCGTGATGTCTGTCTCTTCTGTTGCCAAAATGTCAACCCGTTTTTAAGTAAAGCTCTTCTTTTTGTTTCTATCGGCCAACAGGAAGGCTAGTTGGAACAAAGCGAGAATCCGCTACTGGGTTTAAACCACACAGACGGGTAAATAGCCTCCCCTGAAAGATAATTATAATAAGCGATGATAAAAGAGGAAACCCAACCAGCACCACAACCACGGTTCATCGCACAGTGATGTGGGCAGGGGTCAGGAAATAGTGGGTCGCGAAATAGTTTAAATTTTGAATGTGCCTTTCTCACTAGATTTATTCTAAGTTTCATACAATTTTATGCAAGACAAGTTCTACTGTGAATACTAGTCTTGAAATTGATATTTAATTGTAAAATATTTTCCACAAAATTATAGAAATGTTTGGGTCGAGAGAATTTATGACTATTTTTAGGGTCGCACAAAAAAGTATTTGCGCGCTCCTGAATGTTGGGTGAAGATTTACAAATTTAATCGCGAAAGTAATCATCGATTACGATTACCCCATGTCTGGTGCAAACACCTATTCTGTAATCCGCTAGTGTATGGCTAAACATATTTGTGCTCTTGTGTTGTATGATTGCGTCCGTAATATGGACCACGAGTCTGAAATAAATAATTATTATCATTATAACATTTCAAACGAAATCCTCCGAATGGCCGGCAACTTGGTGGAGTTCATTTCGGAAACGAACGATGTGTAAAGTTGATTTCAGCAATTTGCCGAGAAACGTAAGTTTGCGTCACTATTCGCATAAAATGGATCCATGCAAATAGGGGGACATGGTTCGGAACAAAGAAGCTTTTCTCCCAACAGGAAAATTATATTTGGATATTGCAAAGAAATATGTGGGGGGTTCATGGAATGACTGGTCATGTGGGGGGGGCTCATGGAATGACTGGTTATGTGGGGGGGCTCATGGAATGACTGGTTGAACAATGAATCTATGGGGCGCTGTTCGTATAAAGGTTACATCGTACACATTTAGCACTAATTACTGGAAAATCAGACAGATCAGTGGGTATCTAGCAATATCGGTACAGATTTAGCTCCAAATCGTTCAACTAAAGCAGTCATGCATTCATAGCGCTGATGCGTGTCGGTCGTGACGAGTTCTTATTGGCTGGATTTAACTGCGTCAGCAATGGTGGCAACAGCTACTGCAACACACTGCCCTGGCATCTGTTGCGACCATTACTCGCATGCTGTTTTCAGGTCGGCGTGAGTACTTTTTGTTATAATATCAGTTGGTGTAGACCAGTGGCTCTTAACCTTTTTCACATATCTTACCCTTTCATCAAACAATATTTTCAGATTTACCTCCAATACACTCAACGGTGCTCATTTATTTAAAATACGAAATAACAAATTCTTACAGTTTAGAATTAGAATTATTTGTAAAATTTATATTTACTGCAATTGATGGTTCAGTAAATTTTCCCCTTTGGAAGATGAAATTTACCCCCAGGGGTAAATTTACCCTCAGGTTAAGGACCACTGGTGCAGATGAAGGATGGCAGTGAACTTGTGGCGGTGGTCTTGGTGCAAATTTTTGCGCAATATATAATTTTTTTCTTACATAATTTTTTCACGACGACACCCCACATCAATCACCATAGGCGCGCGGGGGAAGGCATTTTACTGGGGGGGAGGGGGGATTTGCCCGGAAATTAACAATATGCCCTGAAACTAAACAATTTGTCCAGACGTTTTTCACTGTGTTGAATATACTTTTCACATTCAGGATTTTTGGGCAACTTGTACTTGCCCTGAAAAACAGATTTGCCCTGAAATTTTTCAATCCGACGGGGGTGGCAGCCCTTCCCCCCCCGCCTATGTGAATCACCCTTTGAGGCCAACAGTCATTTTGAAAAAAGCGGCGAAACATGCCTCGCGAAGTCTTTCGATTTCAACATCAGGAGGTTCCAGAGTTGTCTGCGGAACATAGTTACTATGGTGACCACCACTTTGCTCACATCTGTCGCTCGTCGCTATGTCAACACGGGTTCAGGCACTGTCACGTCACAAGGCAGGGTGGTGTAGCAGCGAGCGTTAGCGACGAACAACGAACATCGCATAGATTAGATTAGATTTCCTCCCAAAACTGATGTCACTACCCCTAGGCTGACGTCACACTTGCGTCATTGAAATCGTATCTTGGCAATGGCGTTCGCACGACGCTCTGTGTTTTGAAACAATGCCCGAACAAGTCCTTTTGTTTCGACGACGCTGAATGCTGAGGCGAGTGGTCCTTGTCCATCCGCCCACCTGTGAACAACCAATCAAAACGTTAGTGAAGCGTTTGCACAGCCAATCACAGCTCAGCTTCACTGACCTGTCAACGATTTGCGTTAAACTCGATTCTAGAACGAAGATCATCTCAACCAATCGCATCCACTGCTGACTCAAACGTTGCCATGGGAATGCCTCATCTTTCTCGAACAAAGAAGGGATTTGATCTCGAACAAGGCAGCAAATCTAACGTAATCCTTTCCATGTCAACACGAGTAAAATAAACTTAACCAAAACTCAAAGCGTCCATAAAGCGACAATCAAGGTATTTTTTAAGTTTTCCCCACTTCACGTATTCTTACAATGCCAACCGTTCTATGTTGCCCTAGTTTTGATGAACACCAAGTACAAATCAATGTTCGAAATCCTAAAAATTTCTGCTAATCGCCTTCTTACAAAGACGGCAACAACACAACCGTAACTTTGCAGACCGTGGTACCTAGCTGCGTTTAAACCAACCATTTTAGACAGACGTTGATATTTCGAACTCTTATTTGAGAAGTAACATTTATGAAAGACACACATGCACAACAATTTATAAATGAAGCAACTTAAAAAAGCTTTTGTTACGTCAAAAAATAAAAAAACTTTTGTAAAATTTCCACTCTGATGTACCCATTGTCTTCAAGTACGTCATAATCGTGACCTGTTTTCGTCAGTAATCCGAACTGATTTTGATGATTTTTGGGCGAATGATAAACTCTAGATAGGACTTTTTGCAGCCGCTTGAGGGCGCTCTAAACTGAACTCACAGCCTGCAGTTGGATGGAGTCATCAGACGAGATATCCTCCATGCCACAGATGGACTGGATCACCTCCCCCACAACAGTGTCCCCCAATGCGCACATGCTCCTGGTGAACATGGTGGGGGGTAAAACATGGAGCCAGACATTGCGGAGATGGTTCAGTTGATGCAGAGCCTGCCATGCATGGTACACGATAGTTATGAAAATCTGGGCAATGACCGGACTTCGGACTAGGCCACACCAAATTTGGGCAAATGTATGAGATCTCTACGCAAGTTGGTCAAAAGTTGCAATTTGTATCTGCAAAATTTTAACTTTAGAACATGCCCTTGGTCTGTTAACAGCATTTAACACCGGAAATGTTACAAGAGGTAGAAAGCAGCAGGAATATTTAAGGAGAATTGTCAGTGTGCTATAGCAAACACTTTATGAAACTGCTACATCTTATGAAAGAGTGGCAAAGTAAAACCTTTAAAGTGTTAGGAAGCACTTGGATTTTTTCTGAGACTAGAACCAAAAAGGTGGGAAAGAAACCTGACAATTACTTTTATTAACATGCACCTGACAAACTTCTGAAGATGTACTGATGTTATTTTTTGTTTTTGCTGAGTTTAAGCCCTTGTGGTTTTCATGTACCATCCCACTGTACTGATTAGTCAGTAAGTTGAACTACAATGCTTTTGTTTATATTTATTCAGATAAACTTAAACCTGAAAATGGTATCTCATTTTGTATGATTTTGGCGTTTTTTTGTTAGTTATGTGAGTGATAAAACATTCAGGTTCAGTGATAGTATTCCTATGCGTAACGTTGCTCAATGCATACGTTTTCTACAGGATCCTTTGTTGATGTCTAAACAAACAAATTTTTATGACAGTGTGCTTCAAAATGAACTCATTAAGCTACTGGCTGATCATTACAATGTTCAACAAGTAATTTTGTACTTAAGTTTCATGCAAGTACCAGTAAGCATCAAAATTCATACACTTAGGTCTGAATTCATCAAATAATCAAGAAATCTTAAATATCTCAAAAAAACACATGAAATATGCGAATGTATTAAATGTAGATAGGAACACGTTCGTTCTGGTTCATTTAAAAATTGTTCTAGCTCTTTCGGTTGTTGAGATTTTGCATTTTTGGGTTGTTTCCATGGCAACGCTCATAGAGGCGTCAAACAACAATTGATTCAATTGTTTTTGTCATTTTTGTGAACGATGAGCCCAATTGCAACTTTTGACCAACTTACGTAGAGATCTGAGACATTCGCCCAAATTTGGTGTGGCCTACTTCAGACATAAAGTAACCAACCTGCTTGACTGGCTTCTCAATAGTGTGGTACTTGTCAGGATGAGAGTTCCCACAAAATTCCGACACAGGAGACAGGATTTCAACTAGACGGTCTCTCTGGCGTCTCATCTGGCCAACGAAGCATTCCAATCCTGAAAACATTTTCTCTGGAAGTTAATTCGCATTTTACGTAAAACAACAATGACAAACAATTGAAATACTCCTCACCTGCCTGACGTAAATTGGGTATTTGATGAACAAAAGTCAAGTTAAGATCTTTGACTCCTCCGCAAAGTTTGCTCGAAAATTGATGCCCGAGCGTGAGTAGGTGGTGCGAGATGTAGTGACAGTTGTTGTAATGAAGCGCCGATGTCTGGGGGAGGTTGTCCAGAGACTCCCTGCAATGAGGCAACAGTGTTTCATGTTAGAATTTTGAATGCAATGAGGCAACAGTGCTTCATGTTAGAAATTGGAAATGCAATGAGGCAAAAGTGTTTCATG
>JGI24159J19872_10008009_pt1 | contig 13814 bp, 10 predicted proteins | sample Ectturendosymbi4_FD_19872 | JGI IMG/M metagenome (IMG submission 19872) | reverse complement strand
GATGTGTAACACACGAAACTAGTTTCCTTACGCAATAAATTGCGATCGATTCGCTTGGTGTGAGTCACTGTTGTGGCTTTACAAATAATGCTGAATGCTAAGTACAAGCTGAATCATTGCAAGGAGATGGGAGCAGAACCAGGCAGGAGATTCCTCATACAGCCGGCTGCAAAGCTAGAGTCTGAATCGTTGCTTAAGTGCTCACATTAGCAATTTCCCAGGGAGAGCATGCGTTTACGTCAGATTGAGCAGACCCAAGATAATGGAGCCTGTCCTGCCAGTCGCTGCCGAGAAAAACCTTGACCCGATCGGAAAACCAATATGATGGGATCTCTGTAACAACACACCCAGTTTTTCAGAGAGGCGGAAAAGACGCGTTTTGCATCAACTTATTTTTAAGGTGTGGCAGTGAACCAGCTAGCGAAACGATCAATACAGACAAGAATATATATTTGCATGTGGGCTTATGAGGCCAACGTGGGCTTATGACAAACTTTCACTGGTCGCTGGGAAATTTTGTAATGCAGTATTGTCGTATCAATGAATTTGCTACGTGAAAGGCACACTATCGACCGCGATGACGGATGCGCAGTGGTATTGATTAATTTTACGCGTTTCATGGTAGTAGCTATCCAAACTATAAAGTTATTTTTTGCGCTATCACTTTCCTTTTCTTAAAAGAACGGGGCGGGCGGTTTTCTGGTTCCTTCTGCCTATAGACCACCTTTGTCGCAATTCTGGTTTGAATTTTCAAATAGTTTGTATTTTTCTGCGTCTACAAGAGAGATTTGCAGGCTGCACGTAGAGGCTCAATACCACCATGGGGTAGTGATGCGAGGCCCCAAAAAGTTTGTCGGACCTTCCTTTGAATGGCAAATGAAAAGGAGTCACCCAATTATCACTGGTCCCTTAGTGAACGTTTTGGGGGTAGTTTAGCCACTGCTCTGTAGAGGCTATAGGCATTAGATATGAGAAATTGAAGGTTATTTTGTTGAAAATGTTTAAAAAGCCATCAACCAGTTTACCTAGTTCGGCTGTATTCAATTGTGCATTTTCGAGCGATGTTTTTAACGATTTGGCCTTAATACTTCTCTATCTAATCTGTTCCTAAACATCGATGGTGTTCGTCACGGTTTCATCAATGAACTGACGAAGTTGCAGTCAGTTAAAAATTTTTGAAAAGTTGTTTAGACTCGCACGAAAACATTGTTTTGACCACAACAAATCACTTTATTGATGAACACAACTGCAATACACGTTATTGCACATTTGACGTGAAATGTTTCTCTGCTGTTGTGTTTATTGCATTCGCTCACTTACCAGTGGTTTTTTGAACTCGTTCGGGCTTTTTGGGAAGAGATATTTTCAACAATGTTTTTGGATCCAACGTTTATGAGTTAGTAGTGAGGAATCACTAACTTTTGACATTAGCTTAATGTATGAAAAGCGTTTTCGGAAACAAGCGTGTGTAGATCACTACTGCACGATCCTTTTTACTGTTGCTCTGAATTTCAATACTGGCTCACTCTTGCAGTTGTGATTTTTCGGCAAGGGTGCCATTCGGGGAGTGTTTCCCTAGAGAAAGATCAACCGTTGTAAACCAACTGTTCCATCTCAAATATAAGTAGCATCGCCTTGTGGAGGAACACCACCCAAATGATCTCTGACTGTTAGCTAACCTCCCCACTCCCACATGTAACGCTACAAATTGGTCTACTCGGCATTAACTGCATCAACATACAGTGGTGCTAATTATCAATGCTAGCGTGTTAGCGCCATCTTTGCGGGACTTTTTGTTCGCACCTTATATGCATGTGTTGTACTTTGCGTGTTGGTGTCAAGTCATTGAATCAACAAACAAACAGACTATTGCTTGCTGTAAATAAGTGCGTTCTTAATATAGCTAAACTTTTTGCAGTGACAGGTTGTTTTAAAAAAAGTAGACGACAGGCTTAGGGAAAAAAATGGTAATATCAGCAAGTTGTCGAAAGAATTATGTAACGTTTAAATAATTTTAATGTCATGCGATTACTGAAATAAATAAGAACAGTCAAACTTTCATAGAATCATCGGTGATTTATCACTTCCAATCCAAGTCAAATATAATAACGTTGAGAGATGTTTTGCTACTGATAACAGCTGAAATCAACCATAACTTTGGTGCAAGGCGTAGATCAAAACTTAAGCTGTGTTTAGGATATTTACATCGAGAATATACCAGAAAGTGAAGCTGCTGCAACTGACGAACGAACAGAGGAATTGCAACAAAATCACGTGATGATCAGCTACCAGTGGGAGAAGCAAGAGCTCATGATTCGGGTAAGCTAAATGGTAAGGGTATACATTTATACGGTGAGCTCAAAAAAGCAGTGACTGTGCAAATAAACAGATTAATTACAGTTTCAACATGCTTCTATCACCACTAGACAACTGCTCATGCCTCTAACTCTTTTTTGATAGTAACAGACCGACTTTTTTCTATCTTCAGCTTGTTTACGACTAAAATGATTTCTAGTAATTTTCTCAATCCCCGTTCATTCAACATTAATTTTCCAGCTCAAACTCCATTTGGAACATCTTGGGTACAAAGTGTGGATGGATGTAGACGAAATGGGTGGCAGCACCCTTCAGAGTATGGCTGAGGCGGTAGAAAAAGCTGCAGTTGTCCTCATATGCTTCTCACGAAAATACAAAGACAGCGTCAGTTGTCGGTGAGTCAGCATTCGTTCATATTTAGTTTTACAACACGTTGCACAGTAATATGCTGAGGAGAGAAATTGATGCTTAGGAAGCATAAGTTTAATAAAACTCACGGATTTTACAGGTACGGTAAAAATGCCACTGAGGCTTCAAACTTTGGTTTTGTTAGAGCAAAAGTGTAAGTCTTGCAAAGTCGTAAGAAAAACATCAACACAAAAACCAATGCTTTGAATGAAATCACGATGCTTTTCAAAATCAATTATTTTCATCGTCCGCAATTTCAGTTGGCGTAGCGCAAATTGTTACGCCACAAAACCCGTAGGAGGTTTTTAGTTGCGCATGAGACGCAGTACCGGCACCACGGGGGGCTTTTGGTGGGCTTCTCCCCCCTAAACAAAGCTCCAAGCCCCCCAAAATTGAAACGTGAAACACGATAAATCAGTGGAGGTTTAGTCGCTTTTTAGAATGTCAAGTCCCCCCGCACAAACGCAAACCCCCTGTTGAAAACTTTCTGGCGACGGTTCTGGTGCGAAGTACCAAAAAGTAGGCAACAGCAACATGTCAATCGTAAATGTGGAAGATGAAATGTGGCAACGAGAAAATGTATGAAGAGTTCCTTACTTAACTCAAACACTGAATGAACGTTTTTACTTTTGCTCAGCAGCTGAGCTTGAACCCGTGTACCAGTTGCCAATTGCTTGGGGGCAGTTATGATTGACTTGCAGTTCTTACCTTCTGTTTATACACGCTGTTCTCGCTTATGATGGAGCTATAGCGTTTAGCCTTGCTTGTATTATTGCAAATCTTGCTGATATGCAAGACAAATATTTTCGAAACCTTTCAGTGTTATTCAAAGAGCATTCTGATAAACTGGAAAAAAACAACTCAGTAGAGACTGAAATCAAGCAATGAATACGAAGATCTGTGATCTGGAATAGTTTTGCTAAATAAGTTGTCGTGTTAAAGTAGAGACTGAAATCAAGCAATGAATACGAAGATCTGTGATCTGGAATAGTTTTGCTAAATAAGTTGTCGTGTTAAATTGTAGCTGAAGCAACTCAGAAAATGTTTGCTTAAAACATTTATTGGCGCTGTAATCTTGCAAGCAATTCGCAAGTTAATCAGATGCTCCAAACTGTGAGTGTTTGTTGCAATCACAACGTTTAGCTATTGTTTCTATCATTCATTGTTTTAATGGGCAATGATGGATGGCACATGCATAGTTAACTTATGTACACAAATTAAAAACATTTTCTTAATTACTCATATTGCCACTGGTTGATGTGTCTCACTCTAAGCCTAAGTTTAGTGCTGGTGCCTAATGTATTTTGCCGCAGTAGATTTCTAATCGTTGTAAAATTGTGAAAAACGACTGGCGTAATTATCGGAGTGTAACTACCGACCATCGCTGAGCAAAATGATTTGTTACAAACAAGAAAAACGCTTCAGTAGGGTCCGATATAACCGGCTATGCTCCAATTACACGCAGAACAGAGGCAGAATATTCGTACAAGTGCAAAAAAACAATCGTTCCGCTTCGCGTTGAAAGTCAGTATGAACCGGATGGATGGCTTGGTAAGAATTTTGTGTGTGTGGATATTTGGATCAAAAAAAAATGGTCGCAGACTTGAATTATTTTTTCTCCCTGAACGGTAGGACGCCTGGGCGCAGAGAAAGTAATTGGCTTCTCATACCTGGTGTATATTGCAAACTAACTAGGCGAAATTCGGTGAAAATCAGGAAAATTGTTGAGACTTTTCGAAGTGTTCGAATTACTGCTTTAAAGGTTTGAAAATTTTGGAAGAATTTCTCAAAAATTTTAAAATGTTCAAATTTCTCGAAAACAGAGTTAATGAAGATGACCTTTCATTTTCTAGCCTTTCGGACATTTTTCTCTCAAAGCATGTAAGATACCAGAAAAACTTGGGCAAAAACTAGTGCGATATTTCATACACAAAAAGTAGGAGAAATATTTTGCCCACATAAATGAGTTCCAGAACAGCTATGCTTATGATTCCTGACATTTAGAAAAGAAGATTGTACAGTAGAAGCTCATGAAATATCAACATATACAGCACTGGACCATCTATGACTAACACGCAGCGAATGTTTCAAATTGAGCGCATTTTCAGAGATACAACTTAAAATATCTACTTCATTCACTAACTCTATACATATTTCAGACAGATTCCGAGTGAGATAAGTAGGCTACTGCTGCAAAAAGGTATCGAAATAAGCGGGTAGAGTTTTATATACGGCAGCGTAACCACAAAAAAATAACAGTTTTATATAATGACTTGCATCTATCTCATTGGCAGGAGCCATATTGGGAGCAAAATTTTACTACGACTTCAGTAACTTGATTATGTTCGAGAAGACCGTTTCTAGTTTGGAGAAAGAGCTTGGAGAGAAAGGAAAGGCAAAAAACGTAAGTGCTTGGCGGCGTAGGCTTTATTCATTGATAAAAGCTTACTGATTTTATTTTAGTTCTATTTACGTGTTTGGCTCAGACTCATGGTCCATGTTACAGGGTTCAGTCGAATAACACATATATGCTTCATAACACATCACAGGGTAGGTATTAGTTGGTACGCGCAAGCAATACAGATGAGCAACACATTCACAAGACACCAATAACTACTACATTTGCTCATCGTCATGCAGAAAGGGACACAAATGAAGACTTGCAAAAAACATCAGATCCGTGAAGCGAGCGGATAAAAACTAAATGTAGGTGTAAATCATTGAACAAAAACATACAAATATAGTTTACAGTTGTGGCGGCCAGAAGATGGCGCCACATGTAAATAAATGGTCACCTCTAGATGGTGCCCATGAGTAACAAGTTACTGTGATAGTCACCACAATCGAATTATCGTAAATCTCTTATCCCTATATAATGACAGAGGAACCTAGTAGTAGTGGAGTGAACTCAGTGAGGGTGCTCCATTGCTGCTGGTTACTTTCCTGTTAGTTAATGCTCCGAATTGCCATCTTTCTCTTGTGCTTGCCTCAGTAGTTCAAGGCGATGCAGTCAACTGCAACACAGTCAAGACATCAGTTGCCTTGACAAAATGGGTAATTTGATGATGAGCAACATCATATTTGATGTCGAAAAGTAATTTAATGTCGAGAAACAAATACGAATTGAGAACCACTGACAATTCTGGGGATGCAATGCAAAATTCGATAGGCATTATTGTAGGCAACGCGGAGGCGTAGGCTATATGTGTACTTCCAACACAATTGGCAAGCACGCTTTGGAAGTCAGTAAGGTTGAAACTGATTATTTTTTTACTTCAGTTGAATACTGAGGGAAGGTTCCTCTGTGCCTTATTGCTGCACAATAAAGTGATGTATCTCTAAAATACTATATGTCACCAGTCACCACACATTACACTTGCTCCATGAGACATGTTTTTTTTATTACTCTGATGGAACATGTTGTTTTTTTTACATATTCACTCGCACAAATTTTGCAAAAAGAAAATGTTTATTTAATTTCTGAAACAACTAAATCGCTACCAAATTCTTATAAAAATTGCCACAAGATTTTGACTGGATTGCAGTAAATGATCGAAAATCACACTTCAAACCTTTGTTAGTGTTTCATGTCTAGGCGTGTTAAAGTAAGTATATTGTAGCATTTGTAAAATTTACGGATATATGTAAATGTGATACTAGTTTAGATGTTACAGATACATCTGCTTAAAAATTGTCCAGGCAGTGAAAGTCATTCGAGCGATTGCACAAGCAACCACCTCTCTTCCAAAAGTGCATAGGATTAGCGATTGGACCCAACAAGAAGTGTCGTCTTGGGCAAAAGAAAAAAATTTACCTTCGTAAGTACACGGGCGTTTTGCAAAAAGCATATTTTGTGCGATTTAGAAAAACATTAGATATAATTTACCGTTTTGTGGTTGCGGACCTGGCTTCAACCGTGAGAGCGAGCTAGCTGCATGATATTTGGTGGCATTTGTGCACTAAATATCTCCCAAAGTGTCACTGCGGCTTGCAACATAAACGCTTACACTAATGTCCACAAACGTAACCAAGCAGATAATTCGCTTTGAAGTTCACGGAAATTTCGTGTCAACGGAAATTTCGTGTTTTTTTGGAAGCTTACCTGTATGCAACAAACCTATTCAAATCCTTGCGTGCTGTCAGTTACATCCTTTTTGCCGACTACAAAGCAAACTCCTCGAGACATTATAAAGGTACACTGTTGTTCTGTTGCAGATTTCAGACACAAAACGTGGATGGCAGAGTTTTGTTATTCCTTCGCAAGCTGAAACAGGAAGCACCTGAATTCTTTTATAATCGAATAAGTGAGCAGCACGGATTAAAATCAATTCGGGACTTGATGCTCTTTTCGGATGCCTTGGATAATCTAGGGTGACGAGTCAATGTGTACATTAGTTTGGTAATTTTTTCATTGTGCAGTTTACTTGCAGGACTCACGCGTTACCAACATACGATCTACTAACCTTCCACCGATTTCGCCCACGTAAAATGTATAGTTGTCTTCAACAAATTCATTGCATAAAAGAAGTTTTGACACACGAACCCACTATTACATGCTTTTGGGCAGTGCATAGTTGTTTCTTTAAAAGCAGAGTATATACAATTTGTATTGCTTTAATCGTTATTGTGGGTAGTTCCTATATCTTTTCGGAGACAATGCCTATATCGCCAGGGTCGGCCTAAAGCCGATGCAGCTGCATCGGCCCCGCGCCTCTGGGGGCCCTGCGCCATGGTGTTATTCATTTTCTCCAGATACTCGTTGCACTCGCGAATTCAGTAAAAACGGTTGTAAATCTCATTGTTAGCAAACACTTTAATCTCTTTTGAACCAATGATCAGTTTCCTCTGATTATTATCGAACGTTACCAAACGTGCTCAGTTCTCATGCAACGGCGTTATATCTGCGCTACACCGTCTTCCACTTTTTATGGATGGAACTTGGTTGTTACTGCTGCCAGTTAAGACTGCAGTAGGCCTACAGCTATTGCAAAAAAGGTGTGACGTGATTCAACTCGCAATGGACAGGTCAAGATGAGTGCCTGTCGTATAAAAATTTTTGGTAGTTCAGCCAACGTAATGTTGTTCAATTCGTGAAAGATCTTGCTGTTTTGGAAAGCTCTTGGTTGGTTGCGGGTCATCTGCATTTTGACGAAGGCCTGCAGTTTTTGCTTCATGGCAGAATCCATTACATATTTAAATATTTTGTCAAAATGAAGTTAACTCTACGGCACTGAAACGAATGACAAAAAATGAGAGGTTGAACTCATTGAAGCAAAAATCTCATGCAAACCAGCGCAAAATTTTGTGAAGTGTTCACACTTAAATTTGCCTCCTTTTTGTTCATTAGATTGTTCCGCGTTATTTGTCGGTTGTGCAAGAACTTTTATCATTTGCCGCTCCATCAAACTTTTTCGTTGTGTTTTGCCTGTTTGCGAACGTAAATAGGTAGAAAAACCACTACTTCAAAGCAGAACCGTCGCCAGAAAGTCGTCAATAGGGGGCTTGACGTTTGTGCAGGGGGGCTTAACATTCAAATTTAACAAAGATTCTATTCATATAGAATGTTTCATATTTTAATGTGGGGGTAGATTGGAGCTTTGTTTAGGGGGGCTAAGCCCACAAAGCCCTCCCATGGCGACAGGACTGCTTCAAAGTTCAGGTTCATAAACGTAAAGGACACTAAAGGTGCCCTGCAGCTTAACTAGGGAAGGCAAAAATTGTCAATGTCATCCAGCCTACTCGTTCCTGTTTATCATTATATTGGGCGGCTATATGCTTCGATTTCCTCAATCAGCCATGCGCATCATATTGCTTTTGATAAGTGTTTCTAAATCTGTGACGTGGTATAGTGGTAAAATCTTTGTACATTGCATTCTAATTCATAGAGGACTGTTTGCATTCCAAGTCCATGCATTAAGAAAAACTATAAAATTGGGCTTTTCGGGAACTTTGGGCGGATGCATCGACTGCTCTCTGGTAAAGTCTGGTTTTTATTGTATTGCGCCATAAATTGGATAGTTGATCGTGCGCCCAAACATTTCCATTATACAAGAACGCGTCTGCGCGTGTGGTTACCGCAAGCGAGAAGGGTTACTGATTATTAGTTCATGAACAGTTTGCTCCAAGTTAGCTGTTCTTCGAACGAAAGTGCCATAGTTCAACGCGAGTGAAGTACAGTAATTGCATTGTAAGTTCAGTTCGCTTCTCAGTTCGGTTTGATTGACGTAACTTTGCACTTGCGCACGTCGCTCGGATCTCCATTGCAGAATTTCCTTTACAACTTTCGGCTTGATTATAACTGGCAGCGGTACACTGTGTAATGTCCACCACAGCAACAGGCTATTAGTCATAAACATGGACGACGGAGCTAGAGGACACATGTGCCACGCCCCTCCAAAAAAGAAACTGCTGATATACGAGTATACATATCAACTTCAATGATTTGCCGTCTGTTTTGGTATGCATATACAGTAGTTGTTTTGCTAAAACGTCTTCATCAACAAGTCGTAGCACGGTTGACTGAGCACGGTAACGTCATAACACCACTGCTCAGAAGGGCCCCGCGCCTAAGTCTTGCATTGGGTACCGCACCTGCTAAGGCCGGCCCTGTATATCGCGTTTGAGTGTTATCCCTTGCATTCAGAAAAATCCTCATTATATCATCCTTTCATGGGTATAATTATTCATTGCACTCACCGCATTTGTTGTAGAAATTGGCCAATGCAGCTTATTATCAGGTTGTGGTGGACATTAAAACTGTATCTTTTGAGTGGTTTGTAAAAAAAAAGCCATTGGAATCACAAGCTGCTGCTCTGCTGGATTCGTCAAATTTCAAAGTAGTGGCGTAGCCAGCCAAAATCTTTTTAGGAATAAAAAATTGGGGGAATAGCATGCTTGACTTTAGGCGAGCAACAGTATCTCTTTTGGAACGGCGTTTCCCAAACCACGAAATGACTAGGTATGCTAAAAGTTTGGGGGAGCATGGTGCCCTGGGCTCCCCCCTAGCTACGCCTATGTGTCAAAGTTTTACGTTCCTAAACACCTGATCCACTGCGTTATACAATGTATTGCACTGAGCCATAGTGTTACACACTGATTTGCCAAAAAACACGTTATTCTATAAATAACTGGTTTGTTTGGTTGAAAAAGTCAATAAAGCTTGCTAATAGTTGCTGTTGAGTAGAGGCATGATCATAGAGATGCTACAAGCTCAATTTCTACTTAACTTTAGCAGTGACAGATTTACTAACCGCTGGAAAATTTATCCTTCCAACACATTACATTTTCATTTATTTTGTGGTCCAGCATGTTATTATCCTCTGTAGTAGCTGGCAATTTTCTTTTTGCACAGTTAGTAGAAGGGATACACAGCACCAGCAGAATACTTCTTTGCAAACCACGCAAGCTCTATCAGTCACTCTCTGCTTAATCTTCTGCCACTCTCGTATTTAGCTTCCCCACATTTGAATGCATTGTCTGACTAAAAGCGCATACCTATAGAGCTAAGTCCAGGTTTTTCAGAACTTCTCTGCTCTTCCAATCTCGCTTTTGTTCCAATGTTAAGCAAAATCACTAAACCTTTTTATATGGCCTCAACACCGCTATTGGTTTCTCGGTTTCCGCTCTGTAATCAACCAAATAAATTGGTTTAAAATCTCAACTAACCCCTCTGACAAAAATATACCAATTTTTTCATATGTACCAAATCAAAATTTATATATCATGCACTTTGAAAATATATCAAATTATTCAAATTTGGTATAGGCTACATATACCAGTTGGCAACACTGATTAGTAATACAAACTCATCGTTACATATGTATGTGGATAAAGGTGGGATACAGTTTGACTAGCAAAATAGCCACATCAGGGCTTTTGCCGTTGATGGCATAATATAGTCTACACTACCATTTAAAAAATCTGTAAAGTTGGGGATTGCAACTAAAATTTTTGATATCATTAGAATAATCAGATTAAAACGACAAAACTTTTCTCAGTCGGATCCAGTCCTGACCCGGCCAAAATTGGCTTCAGTCCTGATCCGGTCCTAATCCGTGCTCATCTCTGCTAGGAAGCTTAGTAGTGGTGGCCACGGATACAGGGTTACGGAGTTTTATGTTGCTCCCATTGTCAGTGGTAAAGTAACAACGTTCTATTAAGGTATCCACTTCTAAACTAAGCTCCACAGAAGTAGGTACAGGACAATGACTTGGCGAATGTTTTCTCCAGTTTTCTTTTCATCCAACTCTTGCACAACAGTTGTAAAATATTTCAATTTTTGTTTTTCCACAAAATGCACTGTCAATTTAAAAAATCTACGATTTTTTTAAATCATTCCATATGTCAGTGGTTAACCCAAAACATCTATAGTTATCTACGGCAGATTTAAGACTTTCTATAACTTTTAATTTTCTACCTTCTGCTTTTTAAAACCCTTTAACGCCCGCGCCGGCCATGATAGTGGCCGGTACTCTTTTGACCATAACTCGCCTGCTGCTATAGCTTGAGAACTGTTCAATCCATCTACGGATTCGGCAAATCTTCTAGTTTCGACTGAAAAAAAATTTCAGTTGGGTTTAGAGTTCTCTTGGAGGGACGTCACAAGTAGGAGTGTTTTTGCGTTTTTATGGCCTACTTTACCCGGCACTGGGCGCCAACCCAATGAGCCAATTTTTTGGCTCAAGTTGGTTTTGGAAACTAGACTATCATCCGAGTCTTTAGAGCACTTGACTGACTTTCTAGCATATCTGGGGCCAAAATAATGGCACAAACACCAAAAAGTGGTCAAAATTTCTACCCCTACAAATGCTAACCTGGGGTGGAATACACTCATATTGTATATGGCCATAACTCGCCACCAGAATATGCTAGAGAGCTGTTCAAGCCATCTAAAGACTCGTGAAGTCTTGTAGTTTAGACTGAAAAAAGTTTTAAGCTTGAGATCTGGGGTTTTTCGTTGATGTTTACATAATGAGAGGATGTTTATGCATATTTGTTTACATTTAGATGACGTTATCATTTCCTGGGAGTCGACCAATCAAGCCGATTTTGTGACTCAACGTTTTATTGGATCCTAGGTTACAATACGAATCTTTAGAGGGTTTGATTGACTTTGTAGCGTTTCTGGTTCAAAAGTTAGGGGCAAAATAAGCAGAAATTAATTAAGGAAATCTGAAAAAATTGGGATCTTTTGGCCATAACTTTGGCACCACAAACGCTAGGAAGTCGATCCAGGGCTCAAAAGACTCATATTACAGCCTAGAATCCAAACAAACTTTGAGCCAAAATTTCCACTCATTATCTGGTCGATGACGTCGCAAAAGAAAAACCAAGAAAAAGCAAAACATACCCCAACCCTGGCAACATCCACCGAAAAGCCCAAACCCAAATCTCAAAAGTTTTTTTCAGTCCAACTACAAGACTTAATGAATCTTTCCAGGGTTTGAATAGCTCTCTAGCGTAAGCTGCTAGAGTGGTATCGCGGGCCAAGCAAGCCGTTAGTGGGAGACCCATGCTTTTTCTGCAATTTTTGGATTTTTGTGCAAAATGGGATTTTTGGGCCACAATTCTGGTTCCAGATATGCTAGAAGGCAAATCAAGGGCTTTGAAGACGCGAATGATCGTCTAGTTTCCAACAAAATTTTAAGCCAAAAAATGGCTCATTGTATTGGCGCCCAGGGCCTGGTAAAGTTGGTCAAAAATACAAAAACATGCCCTCTTCGTGACGTCACCAAGAGAAAACCTCACACCAAATCAAATTTTTTTTTTAATCGAAACTAGAAGACTTGCTGAATCCGTAGATAATTTGAACAGCTCTCTAGCTATAGCAGCTGGCGGCTATAGCCAAAAAAGTGCCGGCCACCATCGTGGCCGGCGCGGGCGTTAAAAGTTGCCACTACCTTCCAATGCTAAAAATGGTCTGACATCCTCAACAACCAATGATATGGAAGCATACAAAAGCTTTTCTTTTGATAATTGTGGTAAGTCCGCCCCTCTACCGAAAAAGCCTTTAATTTTGTTGAGATGCTGATCTTTTCCTAGTCTTCTGCCCTTGCAGTAGAGCTTACAATGGGTTATTAAGTGGGCAGGCCCATTTGTTCCTCTGTCATGTTTTAAAGGCTCACTGCGTACACTACATACCCAGTGTACAGATTATGTGAGACATCATGTAAAAAGAAGAAATTGTTCCAAACAGTACCTTTGCCCGATCATGAGCTATCTTGACAACTTTGTTGTCTTTAATCATTTTATGAATATCAACAACTGCACTCGAATTATTCATGTTTAATCTGGCTTTAGGCAACAGCTTATTATAAATACAATCTCATCTGCAACAGCACCTGTAAATCTCTGTTGCTGCCCCTTAAAGTAACATTCTCCAATAGGGTTGCCAGATGCGTTATGTGAAAATACCGGCCATTTGCCAAAAGTGACAGATCTAGGGTGCATTCGTAAGCGCATGCTTAATGTCACGGGATTCTCGAATAATATTTTTTAATGATAACTCTTTTTTGACAATGCATTTATTTCGCGTTATTTTCTATACAATTTAATGAAGCTCCCGGTTGGTTTGAAAATGTTTCAAACAGTGTATGAACGTACGCTTTTTGAGCATAGTCTGTGGACCTGTGCTAAGCATTAGTAAACTAGCCTACTTTAAATGAAAAACGATAACTGCAGTGTTTACTGCGAACCGGGACGTTTTCGTAAACTCTATAAAATTAATGCACTTAGTTGAATTCCAATGTTGTATATCAAGTTCTGAAGTGAACACCTTTCCGTACAATTCGACGATATTTGCTTTTCCTCGGTAGTATTGCCTGTATGAACACCGTAACACAACTAATGGTTTCGTGCTACATTCACTCCAGTTTGCAATAAACATTTTCTAGCTCACCTGAAACCTTTCCAAAAATTTCTCACCACCTTCTGGACCACTAGTGTGGCGGCCAGAAGATGGCGCCACATGTAAATAAATGGCCACCGCTAGATGGTACCCATGAGTAACAAGTTACTGTGATAGTCACCACAAGCGAATTATCGTAATTCTCTTATCCCTATATAATGATAGTGCAACCTAGTAGTAGTAG
>JGI24159J19872_10008008_pt1 | contig 13814 bp, 10 predicted proteins | sample Ectturendosymbi4_FD_19872 | JGI IMG/M metagenome (IMG submission 19872) | reverse complement strand
AAACCTGACATTTTTAATGTTTTTATATTCTCATAAGCATGCAATTACTTTCTGCTCTTTGATGCTGTTGTTTTTCCTCTTTCTGCGTTCGTGCTACTTAATGGTTTGAGTGACAAAAATGCATCGATAAACCATCGCCATCTAGAAAGTTTTACCAAAGTTCGTGCATTGTTGTGACTCAAGCCACGAAATATAAAAAATGCAATAAAAATAAAAAAGACACGAAGGTGCAGAATAATTAATTACATTGAGAGACAATAAAATGTGAAAACAATTGTGAACTTATGAATTCTGCAAATTGGTGTCAACGACATATTTGAGACACAAAGGATTGGCGAAAGACCTTATGATTGGTCAAATGCGAGATCTATTGTTGGAATAAATCAATGTTAAATCAATGATAAATTAAAGACGTTTAAATTGAAGAAGGAACATGAATTGATAAAACGCAATCATTCGGGCAATTAAATAGAAGTTAGTAACAAAGCACAAAATCAAAGAAAAACTAAAAACACAGAGGGTAAAAAGCATGACTATGTATTGGGAGGGTGGGGTGACCACTTGTAAGGGTGGGGGGTACTACAGAAAGAAGCACTCTATACAGAATTACACAAAAATGGAAAAAATACATGAAGAACCAAATGGCACATTGGCAGAAAACAATATGTTTTTATATTATTTTCCAAATGAAAAAAAGAATCTTCAAATTCCAGGAATTTCAAATCTCGATTAGTGAGTCGTGGATGGCTGAACGTGTTGTTTGACTCGTTTTCGAACATCTCACCACTTGGTGCCGCTACCTGACTGCAACACACATCATTAGTTGACGTGTCAGGTAAACGAGGGACTAAGGACTTTCTTGCAACTGGAATTGTTTGTCAGACTTTTGCTTCAATGTCGAGTCTTGCGTAAAACTGAGGTTGCAAGAGGTATTCAACAGGTTTAAACAATTCTGTCAATTACAGTGTTTGCCATTCTCACCCGATGGCGTTGCAATCTATAGCGGCGAACAAATGCAGCATGACGTCATCGCTTTCGGGCATTGCTTCGTATGTGAAGTAGTCGCCAAAGTTGTAAACTTTTCCGTCCAGCTTCTCCCTTTCCTCGTTCGTCCGTTCACCCAAATGATCTTCAAGGTCCTTAAAAAACATTTACAAAGCGTGAGTCAAAAGACGCCAATGCATTGAGTCAGAAACCAGTTGATGTTCATTCCACGTCACTTTTGGAACAAATCGAAATTACGATGACGTAAAGTTCCAGACCGAGATGCTGTTTCCTCCAAATCGTTTTATAACAAACAGCGACGTGAAAAACCAGGACCTTGTAAGTTTTACAAACCCGATGTTTATGGAGACAAAGTTTATTATCTTTTTGTTATTGTCTTTTCACATGACTCAGTTATTAAACAAAAACAATACTGAGAGCCATCGCACAATAAGGAGCCAAATGTCAGTGGAAATCAGAGTAAATGAAAACACAATGGCAAAAGAAATGAATGGTGTTAGGATTGGTGAAGGACCATGGTGGTCAAGATTCCATCCATCACATGATCTCATCTACCACAACATGTCCAACGCACAAAATTTCAAAAAATATTTTTTTTCTAACAACTCAAAAATTGCTTGCAAGCTTTTACCGCCAAATGTATTTTTCCCTCAACATTGCGACGTTTTATTTTCACACCAACTCAAGTGTTTCACAGCTAACATATCCTAACTAACAGCTCACATTTTTAGAGATCATAATACTTTTGTTGATGAAGTTATATTTAACAGTCTGGTTTGCACGCCTTGTCTGAAGTATCTTATCTAAAGAATTGCAAACAAATGATGATATTCATGGACTTTTCANTCAACAAAGCTCAATTTGCAAATGCTATGCGTTGCCAGAACAGCCTCCCGAACCTCATCGATTTTTTACTTTTTCATATTTTGTTTTCAAACATTTTTACCACGCCAAATTTCCGTAAATTTGATCCACTCATCTGTCTACACAGGCATGCTCTCTTCATCTGTAAATTTACTTCACCATGTTCTGTGTTTGTTTGTTTGTTCTTTTTGTAATTGACTTACAACTAGTATTTTTTCAACACTACGCAAAAAGTGATAAACGAGGTTGGTTGACTAGATGACCGCCATGGTCCTTCATCAATCCAATGTGACACAATGACACTCATGTTTACACTGATCAGTTATTGTGTCATTGTGTTTTCATTTACTCTGATTTCCACTGACAATTGGTTCCTTTGTGCAATGGCTCTCAGTATTGTTTCTGTTTAATAGCTGAGTCATGTGATAAGATAATAAACTTGATCTTGATGGCTTTGAGGAAATTTCTTCCAGATCTGTTCGTTCATCGCCGTGTATTGACTGTGCTTGTGTGAAAAGACAGTTAAAAATTACGTGACACTGTTTAATTATAAAATAACACCCAACAACCGAGTTATGGCATTCATCAGCCCAACCTCAATTTGCACCACGTCATCAATGTTTTCCTTTTTCTCTTTTCTCCACAGTATCCTAGCAACCAGTCTTGTTTGATCATCCGATTTCCTTGGCGACATTCTTTTGACGGCAGTACATTCTTGTTTGTGACTCTGCCAAGCTTTTTTTTGGCAATCTTTGTCGCAGTATCTGGCGAACCTGCACGCCCCGCACTTCAGCAACTGCTGGACGTCTGGCCGGCCAGGCTGAAACACACATGGCAGAAGGTTGATGGTTCGAATCCTGACAAGTGAAGATGTAAAACTCGTTCGAACAGCGAAGCATTCGCTATGTTCTGGATATCAGAATATTGAGTAAAAACTTGGTGAATGCATTATTCAGGGACATAATAGTGATCCACCCCCCACTGAACCCCCCCCACTTCCTTGTGCTTTCACTGAACACAAAACTTTCGAAAGTTGATAAGTAAGTGGTAAAACATAATTATCGCGTCATTGCTGTGCCAGTTCTCCTGTTGCACCATCAACTATTTTTGGCTCTGGAATATTCAGGGCTACCATCGCTCTGGAATAGTGGTTACCAACGTGGTGCCCGCGGACATCAGGTCGCCCGCGGGCATAGGCGTTGCCAGGGGGGCACTCGCCCCAAGATTTCTAGCATTTCTTGTCGTTTTGTGCTTTGAGAGGCGTTGTCCCTAACAAAATACTGTTGCTCGCTTAAAGTCTAAATATTTGGACCTCCCAAAATTTTCGGGCTGGCTACGCTACTGCCCGCGAGCCTGTTCCAAAAATAACATTACCATGACCAGTGTCTTCACATTGCGGAATATCCTAATTGGTAATACTAAAATAATCAATTGAAAATTGAGCAAAAATTTTGTTTCAGAAGTTTGCAACAAACCGGTAGCTGTTTGCATTAATCCGCACGCACGCACGCAAGTAGTAACTCTCAGCTTGCAAAAGGTTGCTGACCCCTGCTGTGGAATCTAAATCGATGATAGCCTTGAAAAGTTGCTTTTTAAGGAAAATGTTAGGTACCCGGTATGGACCTGTAGGGACCCGATTTTCTCTAATTCTAGGGATCTGATGATAATTTTCTCTGCTTCTAGGGACCCGAATCGGGTCCCTGGCCTTGAATGTAATAAATCCTTTTGAGGCATGACTTACAAAGCCACATCAAGCTTTCCGAAAGTATAGCAGAGGAGTCACCTTGGATGAACTCCCAGCTTTGTTTGGCTGACGTCGAGTTTTGTAATTATAGTGAAGAAAACACGATGATTCCGGGCATTTGAAATGCTTATTTATTTGGGTTGAACCAATGCGCTTCCGGAAACTACAGCAAGATATGTTTTTTTATCGCATGCAATGCGACATATGCGGATATTTAAACAATTGGCGGCAGGCCAAAGCCTGAAATTTGCTTCCTGTCGGGGCGGTTGAGATGAACCCTCTTACCCAAGGAGCGCTACGGCAATTCACTCAGTGGCTGTGGATCGAACTCCCAACCTTTTGACTGAGAGGTGGACACTCTCCCAGACAGATATGTTTTTATAATAGTGTATGTTTTAGTATAAGAACACATTTGAAAAATCGTAAACTGTTGATCAAGTGTCTGTTTTTAGTAAAAACAGATGAAACACTGGGACATTCACGAAAAACGTGCGACAAGATCCAAACGCGAAAGATGGAGATGATTATTTTTAGTCTCCTTAAATCTAACGCTTTCNCATNTTGAGCCAAAATTAGATATTGTAGCTGCGAAAAATTATTTGAAAACGATTTTTCATCAATGATAATCCANGGCATCACGACAAAGGTTACAAATTTCATTTTCAATACCCAAAAACTGATTTACAACTGTCAGCGTCGAACATTTCACGGTTTACGCAGATACTGTTGTTTATGCGCCCACAATCATTGGCACAAACATGTGGCCACAATCATTGGCACAAACATGTGGCCACAATCATTGGCACAAACATGTGGCCACAATCACTGGCACAAACATGTGGCCACAATCATTGGCACAAACATGTGGCCACAATCATTGGCACAAACATGTGGCCACAATCATTGGCACAAACATGGGGCCACAATCATTGGCACAAACATGTGGCCACAATCATTGGCACAAACATGGGGCCACAATCATTGGCACAAACATGTGGCCACAATCACTGGCACAAACATGGGGCCCACAGAGCCATGGAACCCTTACTTTGAAGACAACAATGAACCAAACTACGAAAAAAATAAGTTTTTTCAGAAACATCGATGTAAGTGAAGTAGTGCATAAGCTCAGGAGAACAATGGATGACAAACACATCTCCAACAGGTCACAAGGGAAAGTGATGTGGCAGAGATAAACTTATTCTTGTTTTTTGTTCCCAAAAATGGGCAGAACCGGATAAAAAAACATTTTAACTGTGTCAGCCGAAAAATTAATCGAACAAAGCAAAGAAAAAACAAAAAGAAAAACTATTGAGAATATCTTAGTACCTCTCCTGGTGTTGCCAAGCAACAGTGGCAAACTTTATCAACGTAATCTTCCATTATGACGTAGGCATACGGCTGTTGCTTCATAATGAGTTGACCTGTTTCAAACTTCTTTGTAGTTTGCAGGCCTCGGCCTTTGGTTGTCGTAAGAATAATTTCAACGCCAGTTGAAGACATTTTTGTCGGATTTGAATCTACAATTTTAATTTTTTAGCATAGCTGCAATTACTGAAAAAAATTTTGAAGACAATCATGAGATGAGTTTGAAGCTTCAGACGACTGTGGAGAGAAAATTGACTTTTATCAGATCCACAACCCGAGTCTTTATGACCTCAGATGACCCTTGAACTCAAAAAGTTGGTTCAAGAACTGATCGCAACATATTCTTGCAACGACTGACATCGAGACCTAATCTAGCACTGGTGTAGGGGGCGTGGGTGTGGGTGTAGGGGGTACAACCGCATCCCCAAACCTTTTGGTTTGGTGAAAATCCGGGCAAAATCTGTAGAAATTTAGCTAAAATATGAGTAAACCTCCGCAAAATTGCTGTATGCTCTTTTGAGTTCACAAAAATGGCACTCAAAATGAAAGTGCAGACTTTTTTTTTTGATGTAATTTTTTATTTACCTCCTTTCGGGCAAGTTAGGGGAAATTTAGGCAAGTTAGTGTAAAATTTTGGAAAAAATGGTGCTTGAAGTGCTTTGATTTGAAAAAATGCGCCCAACATGAAAAGAAATGCAGTCGTTTTTTTTGGAGGTTATTTTCTTTGGAGTTTTTCAAGCAAGATTGGGGAAATTTGGGCAAATTCGCACCCCCAAAAATTTGCCTGTTCCTACACCTATGTAATCTTGCAACAAACTTCCATCACTGCTTCTTCCTCTTTAACCGACAAGTGAAAGGTAAATATTTTGTATATCCAAGCAATTATAAACAACGTTTCAACTTCACAAGAGGCGTTTTAAGTCAAAACGGAGCAATATAAAGACAAGTTCACTCATTGTCCCTATAATATTTTGCAACATTTCATCTGGCATGTAGCAAAAATTATTAACTGCACAATCAGCTCAATACAACGTTGAACAATAGTCCTACATTTTTTCTCTAAAGATGTCCATCTTCCGCAACCTTCATCTCAGTTTTGACTGAAAAACTCTGAAACTCACTAAGCAAGCCAAGTTTTGGTGTTTTTCAGTGGCTGGTCAAAATCAGAGGTGCCAATAAGCAATAATTGTTCCACTTAAGTTAGTGTTGCTATTTGGTGTTTGCAGTAAAGCTGACCCTTCTTTTTATTGCAACGTAAATTATTATATTTTACAACAGATTTTCGCGATAATAATTCTACAGCAAATGACAAAGATCTTGAAGACTCCAGAACGAAAGTTCAGCAGCTTGCAGCTTCAAATGAGTTTTTTCACAGAATGAAATACCTTTAGTCACAACATTGTGAAACTGATGCCGATGTGCATTTGCATTTAAAAGTCAGGTCTAATCTTTTTCAGACCAGCTATGTTCAACTGAAATGTCTCACTGGGCCAAACACTGTCACTACCTTAATAAGAGTCGCACATTGAATCACTTACTTTGTACTCAGCGAAATAAAATTTAGCGAGGTACTGAAAGCATTTAAACCAGCTACGTCCAACCAAATGGCTTCTGAGCCAAAACGTTTGTCACTGTTTTTACCAGGGCCGCACGTTGAATGACATATTAATGAGGGCCGCACATTACATGACTTACTTTGATCTTAGCAAATTAAATTCAGCTTAAGCTAATGTACTGAAAGCGTTTGAATTCTAACTGGAAAAGTAGCAGACGTGACAAAGTGGTACTGAAGACCATCTGCATCAAAAATGTCAATATCAAGACTGTCAAAAAAAAGATAGGTTGTCAGTTGTAGGATAATTTTACTACAGCGAAAACCTAAACTGGGCCGCACGAAACCTTGGACTGGGCCGCATGCGGCCCGCGACTGCGAGTTGGACATAGCTCAGGGGTGGGCAAATAGCGGCCCGTGGGCCAAATGTGGCCCGCCACCGTGTTTTCAGTGGCCTGCGGAAGCATTCAGGAGATTCGTTCAAATCTGAAAATTCCTCCGACTTGACAACTTCACCAACACCTGCTTCTCTTTCCATAAGAAGGAACGGCCCTCCGCTAAATGCAACCTTCTCAAAGTGGCCCCCCAACCAAATTAATTGCCCACCCCTGACATAGCTGATTTAAATCCTAACTGCAATGATGACGACTGTTTGGCACCTCTAATCACTCCCTAACTGTTGTCATAGTTAAGTTTCGCGCCAATGGAACAAAAAGGGTAGAAATCAGAACTAGAAATCGACTTTGGAACAAGTTGCCAGTGCACACATGGTATTGTGTCAGTATGCAGTACAGACGTGATAAAATGTCACTGAACACCATTGAATAAAAATGTCAAAAATAAATCTATCAAATTAAGGATAGCCAGTCATTTTAATGTATACAGACAACGAAAATCTTCGACTGGGCCGCGAATTGGACAAAGCTGGTTCAGGCAAACAGTGAATTACGTGACAAGTTCGGCAACTTGTGGTAACTTGCGGTAACGTTCAGAGAAGTTCGAATCGAAAAACACTGCAGTGGCCGAGATCGGAATATCCGAGATCAAGATTTCACAGTTTTTCTGAAGCCATAGGCAAAAACAAATTTACACTTTGAGGTTACTCGAATTAGACTACGAAAACTTGCAACTACTGAGATGCCCATCTACGCAAATGCCTTCAGCAACTTGATGAAAATTATATTAAGCTATGACAGACAACCACACCATTCATTGGATGTTAAACGTTGCATTAAATTGTCTTTGTTTAGGTGAGTTCAGCTTATTCGCAACCACGAATGATTCCCGAGCTGCACGTTCTATCGACCTGGCATGCGTATGTTGGGGACATTAGTCAGTCCGAAGCTGAAACAAGTAGATTCAAAAAACTTATATGAACATTTTTTCGTCTTTATTCCCCGGTGAAGTCTGCCAAAGAAGTTCTATGAAATTTTGTTTAAACGTTTTCTTTGCAAAACTGACGCCACAACGCCTTCAACACGAGCACGAAGCGGCATCAGTGAACAAATAAGATCCCCGAACATAATCACTCACTAAGCGAAGCTATAAACACAAAACGTCATCTTGCACAACACAACACCTATCCTTTACACTGAACGCCGCCCGTCGCTGCCTCAACTCACACCAGCAACCTAACGGTGGAACCTTGTGCGTTTCCAACTGACGTCACTGCGTGCAGCTGCTGCTCAAGTCGCTTCTGGAAGGAACAGAGGCGATCGCCGCGAAACGTGCGACTGGCTTTTGTCAACGTCATAAGAGAAGCGGATTGTCAACAGGCAACAATACCAAAGCCTTGCAACATGACTAGGTAGCAGATGATACGTGTCATTGCTTGTATTGCGCCACTCTCCACACCAAGAGTTGATTGCTCTGTGGTTTGAAACACACGAAGCAATGTTTGAAGTGGCAGCAGTTGCGCGTAGTTTTTGTTTCAATCTCCAAAAGGTTTCATCCCCCCTTGCAAGACGGACATTGTTATATGACGTGGTATCAGATCTCGTAACGAGCACCAACATCGCGAACGGATGAAGCCCTCCTCCTTAACTTTGTTCTGCCGTCTTCTTCATGCAGGGCAACACATTTCTAGCCTTGGATGTCAGATCGTGCTCACTTCTAGGATTTGTGCTTATATTAATATTAGTGCTCTGTAAGATATCGATGTGCATATTTCTAAAAACTTCCTGCTGTAGATTTATGTGTTTAGTTTTAAACAAAGGCAGAAACATCCTCAACGAAAAGAACAGTTTTCGTGTAGGTCGCTGTAAAACTAGACCTGGCCTAAGCTGTGTGTGTGACGCACAAACTGATTTAACTTTGACAGTTATGGTGAAGAAGTTCAAATAAATCCATTTGATCTTTTCTGCAAAACATCGTCTGCACAAACCTTTCAAAACGACCGACATGAAATAAATTTAGCAGTTGCATCTTTTGCTTACATGCCTCCATTCTCTTTGCAGCTTCAAACATACGAAAATCTTCTGTTGTTTGTAGAAAAGCTCAAAAAGAAAATCACTGCCTTCGAAAACAATTTTATAAGAAGGCATATTTTTCCTAATTGTTGCGTAATAATAACAACCAATCTTAATGAAAACATTGCAATTTGGAAATCTTACGAAGTTTTCCCAGAAACGATAAACATTTTACCTGCATCGATGGTTGTTTTGTTGTTGCTATCCAATGAAAAATCTTTACACTTCTTTCCTGCACTTCAGTATTTTAAGACAAACGAATCTTTGCTGTTGCCATTATTATTATTTTATTTAATAAACGTTGTTACCTGATGAAGGTGGAGGCTCCACAAAACCAAACGGCGGTGAGACTCAATAGTGTATAAACAGGCACATCATATAAACAGGCATAACATATTTTTGTGATTGAAAACCCGGACGCTTATCAGATAAAAGTGGTTCATATCTTTCTTGGAGTATGCAGCTATTTTAGATTCCTATGGTTAAGATACCAAGAAAAACTAAAATAATGCATTTTACCTAGAAACAAAACAATGTTCAAGCATTTGTAAATTTCCCCATTGGCCCAAACATACTTTTCTGAGACAATACTTTCTTCATGAAGTACTTTTCGATTGTATTTTTTCGTAAAACGCACAGCAGGAAAAGTCAGTATTGATTTCAGAGGTGATAAGGGCTTTCAGATTCTACTGTATTTCTGTTATCAGACCACATGTAATTCATGATAGCCGACTGAATGCCAAACAGGGGCATTTTAGTTGACTGACCGGGGCGCCAGGACAAAGCCTTGAAAGTGCGACTGTCCTGGTGTCAAGCGAAATTTCTGACTTGCAAAATTTCTGACTTCACGCCATGTGCGCATGCAAATACGCTGAGAAAACTAATAATTAGGGCCTAGGGCTTAGTTTTAGGTAAATGTGTCGGGTTAGGGCTTGGGTTAGAAAAAGAAAAATGATCGAGGCCTCACACTAAGTCCAATATTTTTCAGTGGTTTTACCTATTCCCGTACTATAGCTTGTTGTGGGTGTCTGACATCTAACCAAAAAGTTTTTGTTTGCACGACACATATCAAAAAATTAATCGCCAAACCTTATTCCTTCATCCTGAGAAGCAAAATCACTGACAAAGCATATTAGGTCAGAAATTTCGCTTGAAACCGGCTGTAACGGGACGTATGGTATGACTATATGTGAAGTTAGTCTCAACGTTAGTTGAGCTTTCGCAATTCACTATACGTATGTCCCATCATTGGCGTAGCACACCAACCCCCTTCCTTGTTCTTTATCTTCCTAGTTTACTGCTGACATTCCCTCCTCCCTTGCGTTATCGATCTTTGGCCTTACGTCACAGTGATTACGCATTCTTTCTACGCCTGCACTTCCAATGACGTCATCCTTACCAGTCGTTTACCCTTTGATGAATGCCGCTGTTTGTGTGTTTGGTTGAAACGCACTGGAGATTTTATATGCAGCAGATGTGCAGAAACATTTCCTTCACTCGCTAAGTGACGTAGGCCATCTTGTGACGTATCATGCGGTGCTGTGAAGCAGCGTGTCAGAAATCGCAATGAATTTGACTTGACCTTCTGTTCACAAATACTATGAGTTGACCATGATGGGGACGTTAAGTGATTAAAAAGCAAGAGAGCGGGTAAATGGAAAAGTGGGAGAAAGATGAACTGACGCAAAACGCATTCATGAAACAATAATGAAGCAGCGAGCACTGAAATGCAATGAATTGGATTTCAATTGTGTGTTTCATGTGCTTTGATTGTTCTTCTAACCGAGTTGCCTCTAGAAATGTTGTAAAGACAATGAAACTATCGACTTGTTTGCAGTGGCATGCAGAGGGGGCGGTGAACGGGGCGACAGCCCCGGGCATCCAAGGCAGGGGGGCATCTAAAGAGTTCAATTACAAAACTAAAATGCTGTAACTAGATTATTTTTCCTATTGTAAGGCTACAACCACTGAAACACATGCTGCATGGATATAATTTTTCGAAATTGTTTTTTGTCAACACTAGTTTTTACGTATTCAAATGCCAACAATTCTTTAATTTTCACCAGGGACCTATACTCTAGCTGTGCGGCGCACGCCTGATCAAACTCATAGTGACGTGACTTTATGGAGATTGTGCGATCAATGGAAAATCACAAAAACAATTGATATGGAAGTTCAATTGATTTTCTGAGCCAAATTTCAAAACTATCGTGTTTCAGCTTGCTTGATTTAGCTGACTTTTTGATGCATCACTAGTTTCCCGTTTCTTTTTCTGATGTGGCAACACTGCTAACCGGGACAGACGTTTAAACCGGGAAAGTCCCGGTCAAACCAGGACGTATGGTAGGTCCAACCTTAACCAAAATCTAAATCTAACTTCAGGTTCATTCGTGAAAGGCCATTTGCTATTCCTCCTTTTCACCAAAAGTGCCCCCACGGGCCATTGCCCCCCTTGTCGGGGCCCTGAGTGTGTGCATCATTTCGAGCTTGGTCATTAATTGGCAGTGCAGGCGGAGCGATCATAACGGCTCACAGAAGCTCATATCTGTTCTGTCCCCCCAGTATTTGTACATATGACAGCCGCATAATAAAAAATGAAAGTTTTCTGGCGTAGCCTACTTTTTGCGCATTCTCCATTTTTTGTGTCGTTTAGCAAGTTTTTGCAGTTATGAACCTCTCTGTCTTGGCGTTGAGTGCTGTGTTTTGTTCCGTTCTCCTATCGCTGACACAGCATTTATGTTCATTACAGTGAAACATTGTACAACAATAGTAAGGTAAATGCGTGTAGAATAATATGCATGTTATGTCAACAAATTTCGCTGAAACGTTGGTTTGCAAACGTGAACATAACTTCATATTATGACGTCATAAACAACATATATCCACTACAATGACCCCCATACACCACTGCTCAATACTAGAATTTGGTAGGGGGGCATACAATCAAGCAGTCGCCCCGAGCATCACCAGACCTCTGCACGCCATTGCTGGTTTGTAATGTGTATGTGGAATTCTGTTGAACGTATATTATAATATTGGGGCATCCCATCCCCTGCTGTGCTGGGTTTCAACAAAATTTTTTCTTCCCTTACGAGAACACAGTGAGTTTCTTCTGAAACAGCTACAAATGATGTGTAGCAATGTCACACGAAGATTTGTTTACAGTTAGCAGATTGGGGCCTGCCTCAAGCGGAAGCTTCGGCTGCCAGTCTTAGATCACATTCGAGGCAAGTGTTGCAGTTGACTGCATCGCCTTGAACTAATGAGGCAAGTACAAGCGAAAAATGGCAATTCGAGGCATTAACTGACAGGAAAGCAACCAGCAGCAATAGAGCTTCCTCACTGAGTTCAATCTGCTACTACTAGGTTGCACTATCAATATTTAGGACAAGTGAATTACGATAATTCGCTTGTGGTGACTATCACAGTGACTCGTTGCTAATGGGCACCATCTAGCGGTGACCATTTATTTACATGTGGTGCCATCTCCAGGCCGCCACACAGGTGAGTGATGGTCGTCAACCTTCAACTGTCTTCTCTGTTGACATTTCTTGCTGGAATGTCCATCCAGGCCCGTAACCAGTTTGGGACACCAGGGGAGGCGAAGAGTTTTCTGAGAGGGGACCAAATTTTTTAAACAATGTCCAACACATTTCTTTCAGAGGGAGCGAACAAATTTCCAGGTGGTTTACNCCCACCTTGGTTACAACCCTGTGTCCATAGCTCCAGCATCTATTCCGATACCTACCACATNACTGCGCGTCAATCAGCTATGATTGACTTGGAGCTTCATCGTCTGGCATNGCTGCCCTCAGTGAAATGTGCATGGCGTTGACTCACTGATTTTCTACTGCACCACCCGATACCCGCATGTTTGCAAGGAAAACTTTGCTTCCAGCAAATATTTTTAGCGGTTGACAGTAGGCCCCCTACTTACTGTAAAAACCACAACTGAAACTGCTTATTCTTAAGGGCTGCCGTCACGACTTTGATCGTATTCCCAAATACTGAAAAAGGAATGAGTTATAAAATCAAACTGGTGGTGAGATTTGCGTTGTGGCACAGGATTGAATTGTTGAAGAACACCCTTATGCTCATTTTCAAATGTGTCAAAATAATTCTAGTTCGACTTACAACCCAAAGAAGCGAATAGCGGTAAAGTGGTGACAGCTCGCTACCGCATCTGCTTTTTTTAAAAAGAATCGTCACCAGAAAAAAAAGAAATCCTCTTTCACAGAATGTGAACATTCATACCGTTGCTAAAACCATGTCTTACCCACTGGGGGAGTAGTGTATGCAGAAGCAACGAGATGGCCGCCAACCAAAAGACCTCCCGCACAATGCTCCGGCAGTCGACCAACCGGTTGTTCGGAATTCCTGTTTAAAGATGTATTGAAATGCGACGTGGCATGCTTCAACACCTCATCGGACCATAGTGTCAATCGACTGTGCGTGGTAACCACCATGACTGATAACTGGCGCGCTGCCAGTGTTCCTTCTATGGTGCGTATGCGCAGTGCCACCAGAAGATCATTTGCAAAGTGCGCAGTGCCACCAGATGATCATTTGCGAAGTGCGCATGCGCAGTGCCACCAGATGATTATTTGCAAAGTGCGCATGCGCAGTGCCACCAGATGATTATTTGCGAAGTGCGCATGCGCAGTGCCACCAGATGATTATTTGCGAAGTGCGCATGCGCAGTGCCACCAGATGATCATTTGCGAAGTGCGCATGCGCAGTGCCACCAGATGATTATTTGCGAAGTGCGCATGCGCAGTGCCACCAGATGATCATTTGCAAAGTGCGCATGCGC
>JGI24159J19872_10008007_pt1 | contig 13816 bp, 12 predicted proteins | sample Ectturendosymbi4_FD_19872 | JGI IMG/M metagenome (IMG submission 19872) | reverse complement strand
CAACATAACAATACACACCACCAACTTACAAATATACATCAACAAAGCCTGTGCAATTGTACAGCATGGAAATATTTTCCTTGCATAACACATCGACATCAGTTGTAGTAGCTTACCTGATCCTCCTGGATCACTGGTGATAGGCGACTCTGTATCAAATCCTTCAGCATCTATTTGAAACAAGTCAGAAACAATGTAAACGAGCTCGCCATGATCAATATTAACTTATTAAAAAACGATCCCATTTAGCAACAAATGACCATTCACTTAGGAAAATTAAAAATTAATCGCAAACTTATTTTACTAAAATGTCCAATTGTTATGACCTGATCCGGAAATCCCTACTCATTATTCTAGTAATTTCCCCTGACACAATGCAAATATTAAAAATTTTTAATTTGATATAACTTATTAATATTAAGCTTTTAGAGCTTATGACACCCAATTATTGTATATTTGATGTAGGCCTCCAATTTTAACTATCACGCTAACTTTTAATAGACCAAACTAACGACGTCATACGCAAAGAAACCAACTCTCGATTAACTCATGGATGAACTCTTGTACATATCCTTATTCATTCACCCGGTGAGTAGAAATTACCCGAAAAGTTAACATTATATGATTCGGTTGTACCTAAACCTAAATTTAGTCAATAAACGACTGGATTCGACGTTTGTTCCCGTTATCGATTTCATTAGTAAAAATTGTAATGTTACCTATCCAATCAAACATAAATGATGGTGAAAACGAGATCTGTTTTGGTTATTATAAAACTAATTGCCAACCCTTTAGTGTTTGATACCAACAAATTTTAGTGCTCTTTAGCCTCCGTGATAATTGTGCTAAAAATTGATAAAATGATACTACACTGAACGTTTTATGGAATAAGACGAACCTTTAGAATTATGAAGCAACACTCAACCTGTTATGTGTATTTTAATTCTGCACATACATTTTATAACAGCTGACAGTCTACCTCGAACGAGAAATTGTAGTAATGAATTGGAACCTTTGCTCAACCTTGTTTTTAATCAAGGAAAGAACGCTGTGTTGATAGTAATACTAGAAAAATATCAGATATCTTTGGAATATGAAACTCCTCATTTTGAAAGAGAACCGTGCGATTTGTCAAAAGCTAAGCAGGGCACCCGGATAATTGGACGACACTTATGGAACAAACAGAACAACAAATAATATGGCATGGCAGATGTAAAGATATTATTTCATAGCCGAGTATTATGTATTGTTACGGCTGTGGAGTGGTGTCTTAATATTGCTCGCGCCACCAACACTTTCCGATTCCTCATATAAATAATCCAAGAGTCTTGAACTCATAGCAATCTTATTTTCGTAAAAAATATGTGCTATCCATTTATATTTTGACTTTATTTTTTGAAAAATGCCAGTAGGTTCCTTGGAAATTAAATTTTGGTGATAGATCTTACCCTATGCAAGAAACCAGTCCCGGTTAGCTATGCCCACCACTCATTCTATTGACGTAAATCACCATGTAGAAAACGCTGTAAATGCCCCCCTTCTAGAAGAATGTAACTTACAAAACATAATACAAATATATACCTTATCCGATTCGGAATTGCAAACCCGGACCCCTGTGGGACAAATTCGATATATCCAACTGAACGTATCATATAAAAAAAACATTACCCCAACCGATTGAATCTGGAATGGCGTTGGAATATTACACGCAGACCATATCCTTGGATCATGATACACCTTAGACATGGACAATTAAAATAACGAGAAGCTATTATTTGGTGGATATTCAATAGAGGAAGGACTACCACAACACACCATAAATATCCCTTTATGCCACCGTCCTTACGACAAAAAATTCCATATTTTCATATTGGCACTCATATTCACCTTGTAAAAATAATCAATGGGCCTTGCTAGAATCAGATTTGGGAAGCATAGTTACCTCAGAACCCAGAACCTCAACTCCATGTTGGACATAGCATATTGGCCCATTATAATGTTCAGTTCATGAAAATTATTACACACCCACTTTGGGCAGACTAGAAAAACACTTATTACACACCCACTTTGGGCAGACTAGAAAAAACGCTTTTACAATTATCTACAAACATCACGAATTGGGAAGATCGTCTACAATATGAACTATTTTGTAAAACATATTTTCCAAATATGGAACCCCGACGTGATATATTTCGAGGGTATAATGAATTGGTTCAGATAAGACCACTTTCTAAACGTATTGATACTCAATGGTTGTCTCTGCATTTTATGCATTTGGCTAGTGGAAATCTTATTCACGCATCGAGACAATTTATTTTCTCTTAATTGGAAAATCAAGTCCAGCAAAAGATCAATTATAAAACGTACTGTTCGTAGCTTTTAAATCAATTAATATTTCGAGGAGACGTGAATAAGCTGAAGCACGTCTTCCATAGTGAAAATAGATTATGAATAACCTCCATTTTATATTGTTCGAGAGAGCAAACCTTCTCGTCACGATGCTGTACCAAAAATTAGGTTCGGGAAGTGAATACTATTGCAATCTTGGAAGATGTTATTTTACTACCGTTTCATTGCGCCAGTCTCTATCTTACTCATGTCGTTTTTGAATCCCTTTGAGCATATTCTACTCTTAGTGGCTACATTTTCGGCAATGCTCGCCTAGATTTTCGAGCTACATTAACTTAGAATTATTTTGGTTCCATTATGGTCCTGTTTTTATGCAATCAGTTAAGAGCAGCAGTCCTGGTCAAGAATTGGATTGAAATATCTAAACCATTGTTTAATTTCATTTTGGCTAAGACTAGTTTCAAATTCCACCTGTCTCTATTTGCTATACAAAAAAACATATCTCGTCGATACCAGTTAAAAAAATTAGCACCCATAATTTTGCTAGAAACTAATTCTAAAAGAACTTATTACATTTCGACAACCACTACTTAATATTTTTGAAACCCCGTTTAGGAAAACCCTGACCAGGACCAATGCTTTTTATTACCTGATTATCTTTATAATTATTTTTATGTTACAGGATATTTTGGGAAAAATCAAGTCGGCTTCGGTTCTATAGCTACACACAAAACCGTTGAAAAATATATCTGATCCGACGACCTATAACTAAATGCATCTTTTGAAACTGTTACCATAATAAAAATGATAAAAAGCACAACCCCAAAATGCTATTTTGTCTAGGGAATCTACTCTTAGCTGGCCTACCACATACATGGGCCAAACCCATTTTCATTCTGGACAACCCAAATCCTATTTCCGTTAACCCTAGAAATAGCTATTTCTACAAACACTAAGTTAAGAAATTTTGGCATTCTCAACAACGCTTAATACAAACTCTAGTTGTGAATTGAAACGTCGAACACGATTTCGCAAGACGCTCTCGTAGTAATAATATTCTAAAAATAATTGAGTAAGCGGATTCCTATTAAATTGAGTAGAACGTCGAAGAGCTCTTCATGACATTTACATTTCTTCCATGAGAAATACCAACTTCGGTCCTAATGATGAAACATGAATTTACATTAACGAAGAAATTAAAGATGAGAGCAGTACAAAACCTTATGTTTAACGGTGTGATAATATCCTGAAGATTACTGTAACAAGTAGCTTTGAAAAACATTGATGATTGACACCCTATCCGTAACACTTTCATTGGACACGTATAGGGAACGTATAAACGGATTAAGTAAACACGGAATGAGCGAGAAGATAATCTCGTTTAGAATTTTCGACCAATTTTTGTATGTCACTTCTCTTCGGAGATGTAAAATTTTGTTCATCTTTGAATATAGGGAGAGTGAGAAATGTAGTTACATTTCGTAATTGTCGTTATTAATATATTATTAAAATCTATTTTTGATCTAGTGTTTTAAAATTTAGAGCCACGGTGTTAGTGTAAAAGTTGACTCTTATTTTATAAAATTGAACCCTTCCCAGATAAAATTTAAACCTTTTCTGTCATAGATATTTAATGACTGTAAATTTCTGCCATTTCCAAATCTTGTAATTCCTGTAGTAACCTCCGGAGCAATGTCTGTCCCATAACATTAGGGAATTATGATGGGTGGTGGAGACAGGAAGGAAATATTTTTAATCTAAATACCGTTAATTTGCCGATTCCGACAAATGCGATACTGCACGACGAAGTTATCGTAAAGGTTTCGGACTTCTCACAATTTCGATAAAGGTGACGTGTAAGTTTCATCGGATGCTCAGAAATTGTGTTCTTGCCCTTGCTATCCTTGTTGTCTTCATTCATATTCAGTTATTTTTGGACGAGGATTATGTATAGTGAGCTAGGTACACAAATTATTTCAAATCTACATATTACTATTAGTAAGCTCACGCTCCTCTGGCTAAGGAAATTTCCATCGTTTGAAATTATTAATGCATTGTTATACGATGATGTAAAATGAGTGTCCTGCTCGTCGGATACTCGATCTCAAGTAGGAGAAAGAGTTAAACCTTACCCTCTGCTTGTAATTTTATTACCGCAAAATCTGTTGAAATATCTGTTTACCTTGAACTTGTCAGCAAAAAGGACAATCATAAACGTTGCAGACTGAGACAGAATTGAAAGCATATAGGTTGTATTTAAAGACTTTTAGTCGGTAGTTTCAATAAGAATTCCGTATAGCCACATGCAAAGCTTTGCGAGGTACATAGAGAGCAGGGAAAATTTTGAGTGACTATATCCCTTATCTCTGCCGATGGTAAAGAACAATTACTTGTCATATTCAAGCAGTTTTTTTGGATGTAAAACATCTCTGTAAACAAGTGTTTGGAACATACAACAATTACCCAATTTTGCTAAAATACGTTTTTCTTGCATATAAATTTCAGGACGTTTTCCAATCGATTAAAACTTTTCCGGGCGGCACACATGAGTTTCACTGAAACTTCACGCAATCGAATTGGCAAGAAAAATTAAAGTTGTTCACAGATCCTTGAAGCAGTGAAAACAAAGAGACGCTTGCATTTCCGAACGAGTTTTACTGTTATTCCATATGGACAATCTTGCGTGGAAAGTAGCAGACAAAAATCAACACATTCACAAACCCATATCGCTTTATTTGCACAACAAACATTACAATGGCATATTTTGCTAAATCTGCTGTACATTTCTAGACATTTAGTAAACACAAAAGTTGGCACATTTGGTTTCGTTCAAAAAGAAACAAGATTCCAACCAAATCAAATTGTTTTTTTTTATCTTTGTTTCAGGGATTGAGTGAAATATCAGCAGGACTTCGCAAGAAAAGAAATCAACGTGTTTTTGGCTTGTAGAAAATAACCCAGGTATTATCAACTTTTAAACCATCACAAAAGTGCGAGCAATAAAAATTTGATATAGCACACATTCCATTGATGTTCCATACGCACAAACTGTATCCACTCTCTTTATTCTTACTCTCAAGCAAAGTAATCAAATTCTGATGTATTTGGAAATTCCTGATACCTTTCCATTGTCCAACACCACAGTCTGAAACATAACGAAATTCGTACAAACTCGGTAACAGTACAAACAATGTATACGGTTGGGTTGAAGATCTTCAACGACTTTGTTAGCATTGAACTCATTTCAATCAACAGTTTCATTATGATTGGAGCCACCTTGAGTCTGTAGCTCATCAGTGTTGACCAGATGTACTCAAATGGATAATACTTCATTTCTGTGTTTTACTAATTACTTGCTAAAACGAACAATGAACTGTTCACTTATCACCAGGGCCAGCCTTAAACCCATGCAACCGATGCAGCTGCATTGGGCCCTGCGTCTTTGCGGGCCCCAAAAGATGAAAGGTTGAACCCGTAGATATTGACATCCTATTCGAGTCTGAAGACTCCAGCAGTTGGCCATTCCAGCAACTGCAACACGTGTTCTATTTTGCATTTTTCAGCTTGACTGTATACTGGACACTGGATCATGTTGGTTTGCAATGTAAGTTTAATTAGCTTGTCAGTTTGGTTTGATTGACATAATTTGCATTTGCTCACCCCTCGGATCTCCATTCAGAACTTCCTTTACAACTTTCGGCTTAGTTACGAGTGATAGCGGTACACTGTCTAACATCTACAACAGCAGCATGCTATTAGTCATAAACATGGACATAGCTAGGGGGAACATGAACCATGACCACGCCCCTCCAAATAAAAATGTTGTGTTATCATGTACATACAGATAAACGCCAACAATTTGCCGTCTTTTTTGATTAATTATAATAGGCCATTTTGCTAAAACATTTTCATCAAAAAGGTCTTAGCACGGTTGATTGAGCATAATGGAGCACGATGGGGTCATAATACCACTGGTCAGCGCCTAGGTTTTGCCATTGGACCCCGCACCTGATAGGGCGGCCATCCGTATCATCATCATTAACAACTCAGACTACTGCTTTTCACAAAACAAAAAGCAAAGGCAATTGGCAGGCTTTGATAAAGTTCACTTACATCCGTGATTTCGGAATCGCTTGTACGCTCTCTTGTCACCTTGAAGTGAATCCCCTTGAAATCATATTCAGTATGATACTTCTTTGGACCCATAGACTTTGGAATGGCCTGTGACGTTTGAGTTATGGGTATTATTAATCAATTTCAGAACCACCTAGGAAAATGCGGTGTTATGCTTTGACTGCCTGACAGTCAACGAGAGTCAGTATGAAAAAAGGCGATTCGAGACGCTTTAGAACAGTGGTTCTTAACCTTTTCTCTACCACGCTTCCCTTAAGTAATTGTCCTTGTTTTAAGGCCCCTTGACTTTAAATAAGTAAATTGGACGGAATCACTTCCCCGTTTAAAAACTTTCCAAATTTTTGGAGCGCGTAAGGCTTTTCTCTCCCTGGAAATTTATTGACGCTCCCTGGGGAGGCGTGCCCCCTCGGTAAGAACCACTGCTTTAGAAGAACATACTTAATTTGCAGTTAGGAATTTATAACAAAGTTCCATCAAAACACAATTTAAAGTCAAAAGCAAGGTGTTAATAATCAGTAGTGGATTTAGGAGGAGGCAAGCGAGGCACTTGCCTTCGGGCCCCCTTTTCAGGGTCCCCTTAAAGGTGTTTCGCTCGTAAACTTTCCTCATTTTTGGTGAAAAACTTATTATCCACTCATACAATATACTCCGAAACAAATCGTAAGTCAGTACTCTGTTTTCAAAGGGCCAGCAGAAACTGTGATGTGTAATTGCTCTGCTTTCAAAGGGGCCTCCAACAGCAACTGTAATGCGCAGATACTCTACTTTCATGCGAGCCCCAACAGCTGCAATGTGTAGAGTCTCAGTAAGGGTCAGCGGCGTCGGTACCATCAGGGATGTAACCCCAGCGTAGGGATTGGTTTAGAAAACGGCAGTTTGTAGAAGCAAGACACCTTCAGTGCTTACGTCAGAAGTTACACATTCTCGCAGCCTGCTGTTCATACATCAAGATGGATTTAACTGTATAGTTAGAACAGTTTATTTAACAATCACTGCTATGTCTGCGCCGGCAGAGTAGCGCAATTAGTGGATTACGGAAAACCATGTTGCGTCTACGTGGCGTTAGTTCTTAGCCAACTTGTTAACATTTACAGGCTATTTGAAATACAAAACGGTATTAATTTAACGTGTGCCAGGCACCAGGAAATTAACAACTAACAAGTCTAGACGTCAGAAAGGTTTATGCATGCGTATTTCGGACAGCAAAAAACTCAATGGCTATGCTTTTTAAGCAAAAATAACTTAAGCGCATGACAAAGTTCATCAATTTGCGCTAATGAAAACACAGGTTCATCGCGGTGCACTGATTTCACCGGACTCAGACTTGCTCCTTCAGTAACAGTGTTTTCATAACTGAACGATAGGCTTGTGTCAGGTTTCTTACAAATTTTTTTAACATCTGCATTTCATTATGACATCATTAAATAATTGGTGTGAGTTAAATGACAACGATTAAGACTAATTCCATTCGTAAAGCTTGTTCAAAACTTTTTTCTTGTAAACTACGAGCCTACAGTATTATGAGTATTTGTAGGAAAATATTTAATAATTTCATAAATAATATACCCGCAATGTGAATCATAATTTGCATAATGTTGTGTTGCAAATTTAATGTAAATTTTCAGAATGTCAAGCTCCCATGCATAAACGTAAAGCATTGAACAGTTTCTGGCGAGGGTTCTGTGCCGCTGTCTCAGGAAAGTATCCTTGAATGGGCGCGTATCCCCTTCCTAGGCTTGATCAAAAGGTCTTGTCACGGTTGGCTGAGTATGATGACATCATCAGAGGGACTCTTTCAACCCTACCTTGGGCCCCCAATCCTAAGTCCACCACTGTCAATAATGATTGTAATATGCATCTGACATACTCCCAGTTTGGTTTAGTTATGCCCAGTGGCGTATCTATGCAAAGTGGCGCCCATGGCAAAGTTTAAATGTGCACCCTTTCCAATGATTTAAATATTACACCAGGGTTTTTTTAAGGAAAATGTTAGGAACCCGGTTTGGATCTGTAGGGACCCAATTTCTCTGATTCTAGGGACCCGATTTTCTCTGGTCTTAGGGACCCGCTGATTATTTTCTCTGATTCTAGGGACCCGATTTGAAATTCTAGGGACCAGAATCGGGTCCCTAAAACGCCTTAAAAAACCCTGATTACACATATGAAAGATAAACCAAGTAGAAAATATACGTTTTGCAACGGAAAATGTTTGTGTTTATTTTTGCTTTAAAGTTTTCAGCAAATAAAGTATAAATTATCCATAAGGGCCACAACATACGTCTATATCCATTTATTTTTATTATGAAGAACATCAAAACATTCAAATGAAAGCGTTATCATAGTTTATAGGTCTACATAGTGTTGCCTGACAAGATTGTATATCTTACAAAAAAAATCAAACAACATATTGTTACGGCAAACGGCAATTTCTTTTAAAATGGAGCATATTTAATTTGAATTGCACAATAAATTATTTAATGCAAGTCGTGTATCACTTGCGTTCAAAAAACATAAGTAGGCTACATCGAAACATAACATATGCAGCCTTTCCGGGTTAAATGAGACAAAAATGCTAATTAAAACAACACTTTCCTTGTCCTTATCGAAGCAAAGTCGTCTATGACTTCATCAAAGTAAGTTTTCGTTGCTTCATCCCTTTCTATTCTCATTAAAGCTAGATCACAAAACCTGTCCTGTCTCATCGTTAGTCATTGAGGCCCAGATGAATGAAAGGACCAGTTGCAGTTTACTGAAAGATCGTTCGCAGCTTGCAATACGTATACTGCCATTGGCAACATTATTAGCAAAGCAATTCGAAGAATGTCAGGACTTTTGTAGCACGCGATAATTTTAAGTTGCACGACTGGAGTTGAAACCAGCATTTTGAAATCTAGAATCTTCTCGTATAATTGCTTGCCATCTACGTCTGAACTGTACACAGCTACTAAAGTGTCACAGGTAGATTTTAGTTTTTTACAGTCAGGACCTTTTCACATCAGCAGCGCAGCGAGCCAGCCCTAAATTTTGGAGAGGCCAAATATTTTGAATTTAAGGAGCAACAGCACTTGGTTTGGGACATCGCGTCTCGAAGCACAAAACGTTAAGATATGCTAAAAATTTGGGGGTTCATGACCCTTTTGCCCCCTGGCTACGCCTACGTTTCACAAGGCCTTGGACATCGAATAGAAAGGCAAATTTTGACAGAAAAAGCTATTTCTAAACAAGACTAACAAATCTGTTTCATGAGTTAACATTTTTGCTCAGCTGGTACGGTAACGATACTAACTTCTAAAACTAAATAATGTTCTCTACCTTAGTTTGTGGACTGGGGCATAGGCGTAGCAAAAGGGGGCCTAGCGGGCCAATGGCCGCCAACGTTTTAAAACGCATAGTTATTTTGTGCTTTAAGAGGCGGTATTCCAAATAAAATGGTGTTATTTGCCTAAAATCAAGCATTTTGCTCCCCCCAATTTTTTGGCTCCTCCCAAATTTTCAGGCTGGCTACGCTACTGGACTGGGGCATTGTACACAGCCTAATTACTATCAGAAAATAGCGACAATCGAAGAACTTTCGTAAAGTCGAAGTGGACCGCAGCAGTTTAAGTAATTTGTAAATCTGTAGGATCACAATAGCAGTTATTTACGCAACGGTCAGGTTCTCACAGCCACAGACTTAAAATCGTCTCAGCCAGATTCTGACCAATATGTTCTTGCCTGAAATGCAGCATTAGGAACTGACTAATCCTTTCTTATAGCCAGGGATGCAGTGCTAATAATAAAGGTGTGGGAACGCACCAAAAAATCTTGCTATTTTAAAACAGCTTCAAACTCATTTTAAAACAAAACTTGAAAAAGGTGTGGGAACGCCGTTCCAACGCGTTCCCGCCCCAATACACCCTGCTCATAGCGTGAGAAGGACGAGGTCTCATAGCTATGGCATGCGAGCGATCTTGTTCTGTCACAATGTCTGAGCGTCGTGATATGCCACAATACGACAGTTTTGTCATAATGCATGGTGGTGCTGGCACAACACGTCCGACCAGTGCATAAGGTATGGATGCTGTGTTGATGCAGCTTTGCAGTTTATGAATGTATGGGGCGCAAAAGACTAGAGGTTAAATAAAATGTAAATAAATATTATAATTTTTGTCAAGACATTTTTGCGCCCCCGTCAAAGCGGCGCCCATGGCACGTGCCATGCCTGCCATACCCTAGATACGCCACTGGTTATGCCTTGCAATTTCACAAAAACGCGTTGCAAATGAAACTGTGATTCGGCTGAAAGTACTGCCGTCCGCGCTATTCATAATCATTTCGCATCAAAAGCTTCGCAAGATACTTTTTGAAATCCGAATTGCTATTTACTATGACTGTGTCGCCTGTCCATTGTTTCCATTCCGTTTCTTTGTCCAAATTGATAACCGAGCCAAACTCATGTTCTCCGACCTTGTTGATTTGTTGGATAACATCTCCCTCCTGCTTTAGTACCATAAATCCTTCAGTAGTTTTAAACATTCCAATCATTTCATCTGACATACCTGTAAAAAAATTGAAAAGTCATTTACGTTCATGCGCTCTCTAAAGCTTAATTCAGCAGACTGCAGCAGTCCTTATCGCCTTGTTATGTTTATTTGTTGCTGTTTTAATGGACATAGCGCTAAAGCTTCATTAATTTTGTTCAATGCATGTCCACCAAGATTTTTATTGCCTTTTTATACTACGTTGCTTTCTTTGTCGTGAAAATCACTCGCCGTAAAGCTAATGTTTCTGCGATGAAATCTATTGCCTCTAACGGCCAATCTGATAAAACCTTCCTCCATAGGATGTCATGTCTCTTCGACCAATTGCACAACACTACCAAAAGATCTTCTCCAGCACAAAACGTCATACGGATTTCAAATTCAGCGTTCTGCAAAAAAGCTTCAATACATCCGTTTGTTTTATCTATCTAGCCAACCCGAATGAGGGAACCCGAAATATTAATAGGGGAATCTGCTCCATAAATGACCCGTAAGCTCCTTTGGCCTTAGTATGTACACTCCACAAGCTTGCACATTTATATCACACCAATGTTCCCAATATACCCTCCTGTTCTTGGTGCCTGAACAGAAAAATAGCGACGTTTACAGCACCACAACGAAGTGATGTATCAAAAGCCTCATCTTCAAACATACATAAAACAAATACCAAATAGAAGTTTTTTAAGCGTTGCAGTTTGAAATGGTCACTGCACAAAATGCGGTGTATAAAAGTCTATCCTAAAGTGCGTATTATTGTCTTGCAACGCTAAGATGTATACCCGGACTGTCGTAATCTCATCTGCAGTAGAAATCGCGTAGACGGTATTACTTTAGAAATCCCTTAGATTAGGGCAGGGTTTCTTAAACTGGGGTGCTGAAATCAATTTCAAGGGGTGCTGAGGAAGGTCACATATGTGGCGGTCAAAGGTAAAAGGTATTCGTTTGGACAATGGTGTTAGCCAATGGCAGGGGGTACTGGATTGCTTAGGCGTGTCTAAAAGGGGTGCTGAGGTAGAAAAAGGTTAAGAAACGCTGGATTAGAGGGACAGACTTAAACAAATCCTTAGCAGGTCCCAGTAAAAATCTTTATATTGCAGCAACGCGAAACAACTTCTCTTTGATATTTGATGTAGTTAAAGCTTACTGTGTTTTCTACAGAACATGAAAAAAATACGTTTTTACCAGGTGAAGATAGCAGGCAATAGTTGGAAGTATGCAATTGGGATTGAATTGCATCTAAAATAAAATTTTTGACTAAATTTGTCACAAAATTGCAGCACTATTTTTTAGCAAAGTTTAGCAAAGCCACCGCGCTATCTGAACACCTGCTTTTGCCAAAGGTTTGTTGCAATTCTACATACCAATCTAGCTAGGTACTAAATTTCCACTATCAGGCAGGCGTTGCTGGGATTTTTGGCACCTTAAAACTAAAGCCCAGGCAGTCCGCTGTTGCTATACAGACCAGTTGGAAATTGCAGACCAAGGCACTCTCTGAATACATATTATGAAATTTGCTCAAATAGGTTGCCGTCATCACCTGCTATCTCTAGATTCAAGAATGTTTTCAAAAGCGAATAGTACAATCTTTCAAATATCTCTAGAATTAGGCAATTAACGGAATAATAGCAGTGTTTAATATCGCCATGTATTTTCACCAAAAAATGAAAACCAATTGTTTTTTATTTTAAATAAACCATTCCTTTGCAATATTCAAAATCTCGAGACCTGAAACCTTCGAGACCGAGACTGGCAAAAATGGGTCTCGAGACAAGTCTCAAGACGGAGACCATAGTCTCGAGACTCCATCACTGCTTTCGGATGTAATATTTAAAAATTTTGCAATAAGAAAATAATCAAAAGTACATTTCCAAACAATAAATTTCTAGCTTATGAATAAAAACTTCCGCTTTTAAAGTTTATGCGTTTTTAATGCTCGGGAAGCTTTTTAATAATTCGTTAATCTCATCTAATAAAGCAAACGCAAAAAGCATGCAAGTCTAAGAGAGCTGTTGACAGTGGTTCCCAACCGAGGCGCATCAGAGTTTGATCAGGAGGTCCGTTAGACGCAATATAGACGCAATTAACAAAGTAAAGAAACCTTCAAATCGTTATGAAAACCTTGTAAGGGCGATGCCAGTTTGGAATTTTTTGACAGAGATACCACCGAAAAGTTTCGATTGCAAAACCAGTGAGTCGCGAGGAGAAAAAGGTAAGGAACCACCGACTTATTATGTATATTATACCCATGTATCTCATCAATTCTTGATTCACTTCACTGCAGAGTTGCCAAGTTCCAGAGAAAGCCATTACCAAAATCGTAGAGGAATAACCTTTTTATTAAAATTAACGATTTTACAAAACGTTTTTCCTTAACAAAAAACAACATATCTTTTAAATACGATTTTGTGAGTAACCAAAGCACGTCGATACACGTCAGCAGGAATTTTTCCAAGAGGATAGAATGGTGAATTAAAAAGAGCATATACAGCTGATAACTGATTATTTCGTGAGCAGTCTTTGGAACACGTTTACATACGCGCATGATTTAAATTGGACAGTTATATGAACCACGCGAAGGTGCTACAAGTTTTTGAAGAGAACTAATCTAAATTGTTTAACACTCTCCTACAGGCTATGAGTCTAACCGTAAAATAGCTAATATTTAATGTCGTAAAATACCATTTCAAATTTTTTTAAAGTGTTTTTTTCAAAATTTTTTTTTTATTTTGCGAGGCAGCAACTTCATTGAATGTCAACAAACACCAGCTAAATTTTCATAGCACCACTTAACAACTCATCCGGTAGAAAATCAA
>JGI24159J19872_10008003_pt1 | contig 13820 bp, 9 predicted proteins | sample Ectturendosymbi4_FD_19872 | JGI IMG/M metagenome (IMG submission 19872) | reverse complement strand
TGTCGGTGCCGCCGATGGCCTCTACCGCTTTCGTCTCCAGAACTTCCACCGCTGTAGTCGGAATCGCCTTCCCTGTCGCCTCTGCCACGTCGATGTTTGCGACGCCGACGGTGCCTTGATGCGTCAGACGCGTAACTTGCGTCACTGCGGTCGCTGAGGTCGTCGCCATCTCTGTGTCTGTCTTTCCTTCGTCTGTGGCGCCGGTGTCCTCTGTCTTCATCGCTATAACTGTCTTCATCTGAATACCGGCCATCACCTTTGTGCCTCCCCCTACCCTTCTTTCCACGACCACCACGTCTCCCCCCTTCATCTGAGGCATAGTTGTCATCGTCATCGTCGGAGTGGCCTCCTTTGCGATGCTTCCCGCGATGCTTTTTACTTTTACCTCTTCCCTCCCCATAATCTTCATCGCTGTAGTCATCATCATCTGAATGTTTCCTTCCTCTTCGATCCTTCTTTTTACTCCTCCCACCTACTCTGCTTCCGCTGCCATCACTTTGCGAACCCCCATCTCCGTCACCTCCTTTGTTTTTATTACGATGCCGTTTACTTTTGCGTCGACCATCGGGCGAGTCGCTATAATCACTTCCACCATCGTCCGATCCATGGCCTCTCTGACCCTTCTTCCCTTTTTTCTTTGACTTCCGCTTTCCTCCATCATCAGATCCACTCTCGCTGGCATCATCGCGACGCCCTCCCTTCTTTTTGGCTTTGTCTTTTCTTCTCCGTCCAGGCCGATCTTGACTGTCATCACTCCCATCTCCGCTTCCATCTCGTGACCCTCTTCTGCCTTTCCTTCTTCCTTTTCCACGACGATGCTGGCTGTCGTAATCACTCTCATCATCACCATCTCGATCTTTTTTCTTCCCCTTTCCCTTTCCTTTCCTCTTTGTGTCGCCGCTCACACCCGAATCGAGACTTCCACTTCTCGAACGACCTTTTCTACCTTTGCCTTTTCGACGCTTTCCATCTTGCCCAACGTCATCAGAGTAATCGCTGCCCCCGTCGTCACCTTTGCGCGCTCCTTTCCCACGCTTACCCTTGTGAGCAATGTTCTCATCGCTCCCATAAACAGACCCACCAGAGTCAGAACCACGACGACGCTGTCGTCCTTTTACGCCGCGCTTACCATCATACTGACTGCCGTCATCGCTACCGGCACCGCTACCTTTGCCGCCTCCTCTGCGTCTTCTCCCGGATACGCTATACTCGTCACTCTCCCTACCATCGCTGTCAAAGCCTCCACCGCCGCGTCGTCTCCGTCGTCGTTCTTGCGCTTCCGTATCACTGAAAGCAAGGCCACTGTCAGCTCTCTCGCTTTCGTCATCCGAGACATCTGCATTTTCTCCCTTCTTTCTCCGACGCCTTTCGTATGCTCTCTGGAACAACACATTAAAGCATCAAAGCAAAGACTGATTCTTGCATTAAATCTAAGCAAGCTGTGATGACTTACACTAATCTGCTCTATGTCATCAGCTTCTATTGGTTCTCCGAATTCATCCAAAAGAACGTTTCCTTCTTCATCAACAGCGACGTTGTCAGCTCCAACAGACTGCGCATCCCAGTTGTCGAGCATGTCGGCGTCTTCCTCCTGCGAATGACGTCACAACATTTCAAAACATTAGTTTTTGATCTACACATCAACCTTCTGTTTGACCGACCTAGTCTACAAAGCTGATGAAGATGTGATTGTACTCACTCACGTCTGCAAATACAACGTGGTGTTCGTATTGCTTTGCACAAAGGCTTTCTGATGATTTATCATATACGCATATAGCACCATCAACCCTACAAGTGTCAAATGTACGAAACCAGAGAGTCCTGTCATTATTTGGAATTACCCTCTTTCCCGGGAGCTAATATTTGCTGAAACATTTCTGCGGGGGAATCACAGTTGACTGACGGTTAGCTTATGTTGAGACGCTCGAGTGAGTTAAACTCGCTTGTTGTTATTTCGTACAAAGCGATTAATCAACTCGAAGTAAGCTCTTTCAGCTACAACGAGATGCTTCATTGACTAATTTACACAGAATACGTTTATTAAAATGTTTCCCTACCTTGCATAAAACGACGAACTCTTTTACATTTTCAATGCTCACCTTAAGTCCCATAGACATGGCAAGCTTTTGCTTCAGTCTTCTCTTGGCTGATTCTGAAGCTCTCGACCCGGCCTTGTTAAGTTCCATCATCTCATTGTAAATATCTTCTGAAACATACTGGTACTTCTCAATCTTTCTTCCGCTCTTTGTTCGAACAATAGTCTTGATGCGTCTCTGCCCTGAAAAACCGCAGCACTGTTTTATCTTTTCGAACAAACAGCACTGATTAGAGCTGATGACTTTGATTACTGGTTTGTTGACCAGCAACAGGTTTGAAGAAAGTTCAAGGTTAGACAAAACAGTGCACGAAATAAAGAATTTAAACATTCAAAGGTTTGGCAAACAACACATTTCATCGTTATCAGATTCAACATTTGGAACGTAAAACGCTGAAGCACAAATTATACAAATTACAAGACCTTCACGTGCGGCATATAGAAAACGAAACGGGTGAGTCAAATTTTTGCATTGTTACCAATGCAACTTCACAAGGCTTCCAGACCTTACTCCGCTCCTAACTTTGGTCAGTCCAGAGGTTTTATTGATGAACAGGATACTGCTATTCCAAATGTCACTGTGAAAATTCATCATCTTAAGAAAATTTAAATTTATAACAAAGCGTGTATTTTTAACGAGTGATGTAAATAGGAAATCGTCATATTTTTTTGTGATCTAACCTAAACGTCTTGCTTAGCAGGGTGAAAACTAATTTGTTCGTGCATTCTGCTTCAGTCTCTTGTTCTTATCAACGGGAATAATTGACAACAATCCTTTTGCTAATCTGCACATTTTGAGCGCATTTTTGTCAAACGTTCATTTTACGTACTTGTTCCATCCTTTCCTATCCTCCAAGCCAACTTTTCTGAAAAGATCTCTTGTTGCTGTTTCCGGATGAGGGAGAGTTGCTTTTCTTCTTCGTCTTTCGCTTTTTCAATGAGTTGGCGGACAAACCAGTAGCTGTGCCGGTAACCTCCCCCAATTCTTAAGTACAGTTTGTTCGTTCATGCCAATAAAAGCAATTCATTAAAATTAAAAATAATGTACCGTTAGAGAAGATACACGATGATTTTAAAAGATTTGTTTGTTTTATCAGACACTAAGTTTTGTTGCAACAGGCTAATGATAATTATAGTACTTTAAACGCTCACGTTTCGAAATTATGGTAAAGTGAGGTTAAACATTGAGCATAATATTTTTTCTGGTCCAGAATGTAGCAGAAAATTGTTAAAAAAGAAAAATAAAGAAAACTAGCAACACAAAACCAAAATAGCGTCAAGAATGAAGTCGGATACCAAGCTGTAAACCTTTTACGCTTGTGGCAACGTGTATAAATTGACCAGGATATTTTTAGCAAACGTTTATGATAACAAAGTGAATGTTAGGGTGGAACGTTATTTCATGTAGAGCAAAAATACCAAAATATTTGTAACCGAAAAGCATTTCCTGATAAAATAGGTCACCTACCGTATGTACTTTGTACTTTCGCATTTCGAATGCTCAAGCCTCAGTGCACACTTCCAGCATTCAAAAGATTTTGTTTCAACTTTTTTCACTGCTGAAGGCCGTCTCAAGGCTTTCGCATTTAGCTTAGTCGGACTTCTCCGTGCAGCTGCAGTACAGGGAGGTGTGGTCGACAAAGGTGGGGCCGAAACAAAACCACGATATTCCACTGGTTTCTCTCCACGTGACGCCTGGAAGCATTAGGAACAGTGGTTAAGCTGTAAAGCTCGTAAAGGTCAGCAAACGGTCAAAACCAAATTGAATCAGTTGTCCGTATGCTGATGAACATGAAAACAGCAACAATTCAAATTACATTTTTTGAAAAATATAAATGCTCTCACTTGAAAGCAGCTGCTTAGGAGAAAGTGGCAAAAAAGCTAAAATTCTCATAGTTTTGTTCTTAACTAGCAGTGTAGCAACAAAAACAATGGCAGGGTCGCTTCATGGGAAAAAAGACATGCAATGCGCGTTGCAGTAGATGAAATGTTTTTATGTTAAAAATTTTGCAACATGTGGCACTAAACCCATTATTTTTGTACCACAATATAACTGTAAGAAAAAGCCGATGTCTTAAAAAGAGGGCAGCCTCACCCCGTGTTGACACAACTGGTCGTAACCAGTTGCAAGAGACCATAACAAGAATTGCACTTTTGCGTTTTTCGCGTTGAACATATTCTTCCTTGACGATGAAGGAAAATAAAAAACTGAACAAAAAGAAACATCGATCCAATTTTGGATTGCATTTACTTTGCCTCTTTGAGAAACATTACACGTTGTTTAATACAGTCGGAATCAGGAAAAGACATTTTATTACTTTCTGAAAAAAAAGGTTTTGTCTGTGTTGCCGGATAACTTTGCATTAAACACTTGGTGTTGGTTGACTGTCTGGTACAAAAAGAAATTATGTCTTACACAAGCTCGTGGATGATGCTTTGCTATTCATTTCACAATCTATTTACACGAAACGACTATGTAATAACTTCGTGAAAGAAGCGTAAACTTTTTTATTTGTAGTCCATCCTTTCTAAGAGTAGGTGGCATTATAATGTTGTACGGCCCAATGTAATTGGTCAGCACCTTTCCCATGGAATTCACTAACCTATGCCTTGGATGTGCGAGTAATTCGATACTTTTCAGCGACACGAAGGCCTAACCGCTGGGTCTCGGAAATAAAAATATCCTTTTGTTCTGAGAAGTGCAAACAATAGAGGTATCATGTTTATGCACCACACAGAGTGTTCTCCTCCGGGGATGGTTATGACGGCAGTATTGACATAACAACCGGACTGACAAAAATGAAGTTGTTTGCCATACACTCTCTGCCGCCTACTATTAATTTTTCAGGCGCATTATGAGACAATAATTGACTTTAAATTTATTTCGGGTGCATTCATACTGTAACCTGTTGTTAAAATGCGAAGCGCGGGAAGAAGAGCAAACTCTAATGTGGTCCACCGGTTACCTTCACTAGTTTTAGGCGCTGAAAAGCTGGTTTTACTTCCGAACAAAGCGATGTAGTTAGTTTAAGGTTGTGGGGTGAGGTGCTGCAGTAATTTATACAACTCAAATCAAATTTCTAAGGTGATAAAAGGTATTAGGATTTTGGCCATACATATTTGGAAATAAAACCGAATTTTTAAAAATAATTGTCTAGTTTAGCAAGAAACGTTGCTACTATTTTTTAAATGCTAGTTTGCAACGAACTAGAGTTTTACTGATGTTCACTGGTTTCATCTGATCGCTTTCAATTGTGCCCAAAATCAAGAGTATCTGTTTACAGTGACTGGATTGTTAACAGCATGTAATCCCTTTCGTTACATCGTCATCGGCTGTCTGCCTGTATCGTCACAATGACAAACAAACACCGTCGTAGGTCAAATAAACTTCAGGCGAAACAACTCCCCGCTTCCATCAAACTTTCTCACCCACACAGAAGGATGAATAGCGGGAAGCCTTTCGATGTCTTCCAATGTACTTCGCACGAAGTATGGAGGGAGGCCTGCGTGACCCAGCTCTGATTCGGGTCGAAACGCTGCGACTTGTTGGCTTCCAGCGGTACCTAGAGTAGAATGACACTAGCCAATGAATCATTTTGCTAAAACAGAGTTTGTTAAAGTGTTTGAACCACATTTTAACTACAATTCGTTTTTATGTCTTCTTCAAACCTCGCATTCTGTTAGAGATTCAACCAAAATGCATGCTAATTTCAATACAGATAAGTATGTCTGGAACAACTGCGAATGGAAAACATTTTTCAAAAAAGCTTTAAAACTTATTTTCGATTTCTTGCTTTTTGTGATCGGTCTCAAGTGCTTGCTATGCACTACTGCAAATGATTTTCTGCTTTTTTCTTGTGTACTAAATGGCCCCGTGTCCCCTTGCGCCTACACTAAGTAGCAGTGTAAGCCAAACGTTTTGACACGAGGGCCAAATTCGCGACTGCCTGGCCACTGGAGGGCCGGATAGAGTGCGATTTACTAAATAATCCATTGCAAAAATAGGTTGCTGAAAAATTGCAGCAGTGTTTACGTTTTTGCTTCACCCATATCAGGAGATGAACTTACTGTAACTAACTTCTATCGCAGCGCTTCTCAATGTTTTCAGTTTGCAACTCACTTTTACTGTTAATTTTTGTTGGGCCCACTGTCAAACATTACTGCAAAAAAGCGAAATAATCGAGATATGTGAGAGAAACAAAATTTACAACACAGGCAATTTGCTGTTTCTGGCAAATTTGAGCTTGTTGATTAGATATAATAAGATCAAGTCAATAGAAAATCGGCTAAACTTCAAGAAAAGTTTTAGGTAAATACCGGAAAATTGTAACATTTTGAAATGTTTCACGGTCATCCTGAAAAACTTGGCGTCCCGCTGGTTGGAAAGCGCTGCTATGGTGCACTTTGCCTAATAAAAACTAGCTTCATCATTACACGTCAAAAGCAACATTTCCAAGAAAGTCTAGGAGTCCATTGCTCACGTTTTTACTGGAAAGCCTTGGAGATTTTGAAAACAGCACAAGCAAGCCTCGATTAACAAATAATAATCGATTTCCACTGGCGTCTTCGATTGACATCAAGATCGCTTTGTTAATAAGCTAACATAAAACGAGCGTTGCTCTTTTCACTTCAATAGCTGTATTTAGTAAATTTTCTTAACATTTGTCACGCCGTAAAAACGACTCTTGAGTTCTGTAAAGATGTTAATAAATTTGTACCGGTACTTATTCCAGGAAATCTTGAAGAAAAAGCAGTAGTAGTTGGTCTCTGATAGACATCGTAGCCTCGTGTAGTCGGGCGATTAAGGCGTGGAAGCGAGAGGTCTCTCGAGTCCTTCACGACGCTCGTCATTTCTCCATTTACGTTACTGCAAAGAGTAAAAGTCAAAGTAATGAAGTTTTGACAGATTTGTTTGCAGTTTACGCCCCACTTTATATCCACGTTTCCAAAGAACTTTGAACTGCAAAAGCTGCAATACGTGCTCAAAATTCAGTTGGACTACAAAAAATTAAACATGATTCTCGTTTAAAAGCCGCAATTGTTGAACGAACCAATGATGGTTTTCTTTAAAGATTGCCGACTGTTACACCAAACTTCTGTGAAACAGTCAATGTCTTGTTTAAGGTAATGTCGTCCTTTTTTCTGAGCAAAGGTGGTTATTGCTAAGGGACAAAACAAAGATTTAATATTGAATTGAAGTAAAGGGCATCTGCACTGCTTCCATAAAACCAACGTTCCCAATTTTACTTTAAACTTTCTGCAGTAGAAACGGAATCAATCACATGGAAAAACCTCTTATCGAAATTGAAATAAATTGATACCTGTAACTATGCAGATGCTGCCCATCTTCAAATTAAATTAGTGCTAATGAATGGTGATGCATGTCTTGTGCACTTTGGTGCTAATTTTATCAGCCACTGATTTAATGTGTGTTATTGAACTGAATTTAAAAACCTCGTTTTAAACTTTTTTCAAGCACTTACCACAGTGACAGTGTCACATGAGCGTACCAGACCAGTGGACGGCTGAGGTAACCGCCCTTACACACCATTTGAAACAAGTTATTTGCTGCAAAAATCAAGATTTGTTGGGAAAATGTCGCGAAGTGTGAACAAATTCGCTGAATAAAAATTGGCATTGGACAGAAATTTCTCAAGCGATATGTGGATGACGTTTACTTTTATTAGTCGTTCAAACATTTATCGGAGAAAGACCAGTATTTTTGACAAAATAACTTTAATTTTTGAGAGAAAGTTGCTGGTTGCTGAGTAAAATTTCTTTCTAGGACAAAGATATATTTTGTCACGCACAAACTGTTGGGTCGCCGTGAACTTTGGATTTGTTACGAGTATGCATTATACAGTATTATAACAATCATACCTTTGAACATAACCGGTGGAAATCTCCTCTAGAACAATCCCGCCTGTAACTGGAGTGCTTCTAGGCGCGCTGGGCAAGGCAAAATTAGCAGCTGCAGTGTGAAAAGTACTTACTGCTCTTTCTGTTAGGCCAAATTCTCGTTGCTTTTGATAATCCTGATTTTTTTGTTTAAACGCTTTCTCTGCTGAATTGTCTGGTGTTGCAAGTTGCTTCACAACAAAACCATCAATACTATCAGTTGTAGCAGAAAGAACTGTTCTTTGTTTTTGCTTCTCAGTCGCCCTCTGGTCAGAGTTTTCTTCCTGAACAGCTGGGTTTTCAGTGCCTTGGTCTCCAGGTATTAAAAGTGCAGAGGTTCCTGCAGGCTCAACAGGTGCAATCACTGTAGCACCTGTGATTCCCAAAGAAACTGTGTCTGGTGCAGTATGGCCCTTAACAGAGGTCAGCTTTGAATGGAGTGTTTTCTCTTTGGAAGATGATTGGAAATTAATCGTGGAAGGTACATTGCTGCCTTTCTTTCGCTTGAATAGCATTACGTTTGCCAAAGAATTAATGCCTCATTCTGCTGAAGATATCTGATTATGCGGCTAACATTGCCACTTGCGCGGAACGGCTGTTTGGATCAACTGTCCGTCAGTCGAGTAGCGAATCCCTTTGTTTGACCTCTGCCAGTCGACCTATTGTTTCAAAGTGAATAGCGCATCCTAGTGCTGAACGTCCAGTCAAATACAGAATCAGAGCTGGCTCGTCAGGGCCGAAGTAACCTGATTTTTACTTCACCCAAGATCTTTGTGGATTAAAAAAATCAAGTTTCACGATTAAAGCATGCTACGCTCAAAGAAGTTAAAAGTATGATTTTAGATAAAACTACAAACCTCTCCGTGTTTCGAAACGTTATGGATTTGACCAACTTTCCCGCAAGAATAGGATGCCTCTGCAGAATTTAATTTGACATGTAAACAAAAAACTCCAATTTTTATAAGTAAAGATTTAAAATTACCTGTAGGTGGATCTAAAAGTTCAATCATTGAAATTGAGTCCAATTATGCTAGTGACGAAAAACGTATTGCTGGATTGATTTACAGATACGCTTCTCAAAACGTTTAAATTTTTCAGCTTGTATTCATTACTTTACTTGAAAATATTCACTGTGAAAGGAGCAATTGCAATATTGGTAGCGACATAAATACAAATCTATTGAAATGTCATCTTGACAACGGTGCTACTGATTATGTCGACAATATTTTGAGTTGCGACTAAATATCTCTTATAAATAAACCTACCAGATTTTTCTCTACCTGCCAACCATTTCTACTTAATCACATCTACACAGACACTTTAGATCAGTGGTCTTCAATCTTTTTTGTACAATCGCCCCCTACAGGAACTTTCCTTGAAAATCGCCCCCCTTCCTATAATTTTTGTGTTGTCTGAAAATATTATTTTGTTTTGAAAATAATTCAGTGCTAATTAAATATAAATAGGCAATCTAGTTAGCACAAAACAAAACGAATGCAAATGCATTTGTAGAATAAATGTCATTCATATCCAAAAAACAGCTGATTCCAATTAATGCGAACCTTCCGATGGTATTATCTGCAAGCTTTTTCAAGGCGGATTGCAAGTTAGTCGGTTTAAGTCAGCTATGTCCAACCAAGTGGCTTACTGAGCCAACAATTATGTCACTATCTTAACCAGGGCCGTACACTGAATAACATATTGATGAGGGTCGCACATTCAATTGCTTACTTCGATCTTAGCAAACTAAAATTAGGTAAAGCTAATGTCCTGAAAGCGTTCAAATCCTAATTGCAGCGGCAACAGACGTGATAAAGTGGCACTGAGGACCACCTGCAACAAAACGTACAAATTCAAGGCTATCAAAATAAGGACAAATTGTTAGTATGTAGAATATTCTTACTACAGCAAAAACCTAAACTGGGCCGCACAAAACCTTCGCCTGTGCCGCATGCGGGCCGGGGTTGGACAGGGCTGGCTTAAGTCGTATGGCGTTTCTCCGATCTTGTTCATGTCAAGACGATTGCGGTTTTTATTAAGCAAGTGCTTGGCAGAAACCTTGCTCAGGAAAATACGTCGTGGCAAACGCCAGTAATAATAGCTTCACATCTCCTCAAAGTTCTGGAAAATGCTCACTGCACTTGATCCAAATACGTGTGCATGAAATATAGCACGGACTTCATCGTCGCTTTGGATGTCGATGAGACGTTCCTGGATGGTGGAATCGCATTCACTTATACTAGCAAGCTGGCAAAAAGATATTTCATCCAGTAACTTTGTTGGGAATGTAACTTTCGGCGTGATCGCCACAACAGAATGACTTCATAGCAAGCCTCAAACAACAGGCAGCGAAAAGGATTTTTTGGACTCCTTAATTTAACCAAGATTGAGTGTTTGGTCTTACTCGCTGGTCTAAGTTACTACTGTACTTTCCTAACCTACTGTTCTATTACACACTGTTATAAGTCAGATGAACGCAGTACAGCTATATCCACAGAACACCAAAACACTCGAACTGAGTGAAAAACACGATAAGCGTGTTTTGCAACTTGTGGCTGGCTGTTAATGTTTTTACTAGCCGACGCCGTTAATTGCTAGGTAAATTGTTTCGCAACAGTCATATTTTCAGTATTTTTACAACAGAACACATTTCAATTTCAATAGGCCTACATTGTTTCACTCAAGGTACTAACCAAACATTATAATACACATGATAACGTACTATGACGTGTTTTGCCTACGAAACAGTGGTGTGACAATGCTCTGCCAAAGGCCACGAAGACTTGTTTCAAAGCAATTTTGGTAACAATAACACATATGTTTGGAGGGATTTGTGAGAGATTACAACCAAAATTAAATGGGCCAAACTTGACTGCAACGTGCAATTAATATTCGTTATCGCCGCGAAAGTCAATGCGATGGTTTAGTGGTAGCAGTGTGATGATTGTTGGGCCATTTTTACCACCTTCAAAGAAGCTAAAATCTTCCTCTTGAAAAAATGGAGTTTCACCAATTGGGTATTTTCTGATGGCTATATCAAAGTTGGGTGCTTTCGACCAATATCAGTATGATAAAACTAATGCATACTATACGAGAAACGACCAAAACCCCGTGTGCTGACGTACACAGGCTGCAAATGTTGTTACTTGATGTCTTTTAGTGACGTTGATCATGCAAAGATTGGGTTAACCAATCTTACAAATTACTCGGTGCAACAGTTTCTCTACTCTTTTATTTTAGACATTAGACTCAACAAAAAACCTGCACATTTGTAATTAGGGCAACCAAAAGTCAATAAAGTCAAATTAAAAAAGGTTTTAAACGTCCACAAACCAAATGTCACGCTGCTACCATGAGTGACTCCAAAGTTATTAGGTCAAAAAAATGTCAAAATTTATCGTTAGGCCTAACTTTTCTTGCAGCACAGCTTTTTTTCTTATCAATATTTATTGAAGCTGCAACAACTGATATTGATATTCTTTTGCATGTCTAGTTGCAATACTGAAATAATAATTAATTTGTTGCGACTTCTGACGCAGTAAGGCTGTTTTGTCCGCTACATGACTTCTTCTTTTGAGCGAGTTGTTCAAACCACTGCTTGGCCGCACTAGATCTCGGAGAAGATACTGAGCAGCCAATCGATTGTCTCATCGTTCAGAACCGTCAGGCCGTGCAGTCCATGGGGAGGTCGATGGATTTGACATTGAAGGACAACATGGTCGACGGTTTGTTCTTCTGCGCCACACTCACAGACGGCAGAGGAGGTAGGGTTGCTAGATCACTTGAAATTTTTTCAAGAACATTTCGTTTTTCAAAGAGATGCGGTGGGCTACTTTCATACTTTCATGGGAGTCCGCAGGAGGGTCTCAACGAGAGTTTGCCCCCCCGGAAATTGGACTAAAAATCAAATATTTCTAGAAAATCTGAAGTCAGCATCTTGATTCCGATTAATTGATTTAATTCTTGCAATAACATTTTATTTACTGGTACGGCACTCACACTGCACAAGAGCCAGGTTCACTGTTCTGGTATGATGCAGTGATGAGCTTGCAGTTCACTCAGGTCCACTNCTTCGTCTGCAGACTCAAACGTTACGAAACTTGCGAGCGCATTGTTCTACTGTTGCTCTTTGTTGGGTAACAATAACATGGCAACGAATNTTCAAAGATTCACTTCAAGTTACGTTATGCATTTTTCCGCATGTGACTGTTTGGCTCAAACATCTTTGACAGGTGATGCAGCGATACAGTGACACAGTGGCGTAGACAGCCCAAAAATTTTTTCTGGCCAAAAAATTTGGCAGTCCAAAATATTTGATGTTAGGCGAGCAACAGTATTTTCTTCGAGATACCGCCTCTCAAAGCGCAAAATACTACTTATTCTAAAAATTTGGGGGAGCATGCCCCCCTACGACACGTTGTTTGATACTGTGTGAAAAGAAGCATGAGTGAATCTGTAGCAGAGCTTCCACAAGTTTGACAAATCCACTGCTGTATTGTGTGAGATTGTGAGTGCGACCAATGTGCTTTAGTAAATAGCTTAATCAAGCTACGCTAATTCAGGGTGCTTTTCACACAGAATAAAACTACGTGGCTTGTTAGAAATACCTCTATGAAAGGCTTGTGAGCATAAGTCTTAATCGTTAAGGCTTAGTTCTGACTTCTGAGCGAGTACTAAGTGCAAAGCTATATTGGTTTTGGCGAGTTTTCATAATGCGTCTACTCAGTTTTTACGCCTGCGTGGTGTTCTAATTTTTGTAAGTTGTCCGATAGTCAAGTATGTACTTTCCACGATGGGTGTAAGCAAGGAATCGATCAGCAAATTTATAATAGGAAATCGATTTCACGTAAAATTACGCATCCTCAGTCCTTATTCATTCTATTTGAATAATGTCCACCCTCTTGTCGTGGCCCAGGTGACAAGAGATGCTTGCCAATCGACATTGACAGAAAGCAAGGTTGTACACGCTGAAGGAAGTTCGTGTTCCGCAGCATTTCGAGAAACGAAAGGAAAATGCTGAGATACAGACACCCCACGTCAGCTTTGTCCCGCTCGAAATACGGTTTGTTTCAAGTGCAGCAAAAAAGGACACTTTGCTCAAGTTTGTGGAGAAGCAAATCCATCTCTAAAGGGATTTCCGCTGCAGTGGAAAAACCATTGCTACAATGTATGAGACCTGAGACCAATTTCATCAGAGACACTCAAGTCCTGGTTTATGTCAGTGTGAATGGCATCACGGCGGAGACGTTGGTTGACACAGGGTCAATGTTTTGCCACATAAGTGAGACCTTTTAGCGTAAGGTCGGTTCTCCATTGGGTCCATCTACCAAGCAAACAGGACTTGTAGTGAAGGGATTTGTGTCGAAGAGTCTCGGCAAATGCGAAGTTTTCGTGCGGATAGGAAATCGTGAGTATCCTATTGTAACAATGCACGTTATGGATGGATCACGTACTGACGTTATGCTGGGGAGAGATTTTACGGAGCAACATAGCAGTGTGAATTTTCATTTTGGGGATCTCAACCTCCGCCAAATCTGGAGGCGCTTGAGGCCTTAAAAACTTTATCAGAACCTCGACTTTTTAACTTCTTAACGGAGGATTGTCATCCACTTGTGACCAAGTCTAGACGTTATTCAAATGAAGATCGTAAATTTATTGCCCAAAAAGTATGCGAACTTCTGCAAGATGGACTGATTCAGAGAAATAATTCTCCGTGGCATGTTGTCACTAATGAAAGTACAGTAGAACTCCGATTATCCGAACTAATTAAAACCAGGGGTGGTTCGGATAAGTGAATTGTTCGGATAATCGAACAACATGCAATATT
>JGI24159J19872_10008002_pt1 | contig 13820 bp, 10 predicted proteins | sample Ectturendosymbi4_FD_19872 | JGI IMG/M metagenome (IMG submission 19872) | reverse complement strand
CTGTAATGTGCGCTGATGTATAGCTAACCACTTTTTGTGCTCTTGTGTCTGTGATATGGACCATGAGTCCGCAATAAAATATCATTATTATTATTATCATACTCGCAGCGAAACCCATTAATGGCGTCTAAGCAGATTATGACCAAAATCGTGCAACATTTTGCATTTGAGAAGATTTCTTTTTTGAGTTGAAGTTTGGATATTGACGAATATCAGGTTTCAGCATCCTTGAAAATATGTAAAGGCGTGTGTTTCTAATCAATAACATTTGAATGTGTTTTTTAACAGTTCCGTAATTCTGAAAATATTTTCGAAATTCAGCAACTGTATTGCCACTATCCAAAAGCTTGCAGCAAGGATGCAATACAAAAAACGAACTTTTATTCGCGTGATATGCTGTTAAATTGATATCCATGTTGGTTGTTGATTAGAGAGATGCTGAACTCCGGAAAACTCGCTTGACATTGATGAACACGAAATGTTCGCAAATATTGTGCAAACTATCAACAACCTCCATGTGTAGTAATACGAAGGCCCGGGGCATTTGCACAAAATTTTCTTTTTTGTTGTCACTTTTATCCAATGGCTGAACAGGCTTTAATTCTTGCAGTCATCACAAATATTGTTTTACGTTCATCGCTTTTCATCGACGGCTCGGTGCGACTTCAAGTCCCTTGACGATGCGTTTAACTTCGCGCGGCAGAGATGTCCTTTGAGAATATTGCAAAATAAAAACAATATCGTCGTTTTTTCTCCCTGTACTTGCTGAGGAAACAGGTTTTAAACGATATGCGGCAGCTTCATCTAACTTTTTTTTCCGCTCCCTTCAATTGTGTGGTGTCATTTACATATCTCTTTTTTGTTTTATTGAAAAGGTTAACAAAAACATACAAATTCTTTCTTTTCAAAGAATCAAATGTTCTGACAAAATGTGTCCTATGGTGTGGCCAAACACTTTTATACAGAATTAAGAGCTCATCAAGTGAGATAGTGAATGGATATCGACTGAAAACTCTCCCTTGTCTCAGCCGTTCGGCTGTCGTCGAACTTGCTCAGATGGGATGGTATGATTGTTGTGTTGCAAATGGGTTATTTTCTGAATGGATTGTGTTCTTCATCTAGGAAAAGTGTTATCTCAGACAGATTTTTCTAATTCTATAATTCTTCTTGCAAATGTAGTTTCAAAGTGAACTCATTGACTGTGCTGAAACTATCTTGTGATTGTTGCGTGACATTTGTTATTTTGTGACTAAATTAAGCCTTGAACGTAAGAAACTAGGTAAGAAAAAAATTACACACTCTGCAATCAGTTTTGTTTGTGAAACTTGAGCTGCGATTTGGGTGAACTGTTTGAGTGTTCGGATCCGGAGTGCTTGGTTGTGGCAGTGTGGCGCTCAGGATATTTTCTTTTCAGTCGTATTGGATGTCTCACATTAATATTGACTAAACATGCAATATTGGCCAAGGCAGCTACAAGGGTCAATAGAAATTGCGCTTGACCAATGCCCGTAATGCTAATGTAATAGTAGCCACAAACTTACAGTATACGCGTACCCCGGCCAACCTATATGCACCCCTCATCTATACGCGCCCCTCAGCCAAGCAGAACAGAAAAATGCGGTTTTCTTCAAATACGTTTGTATAAGGTTGTAGGACTGAAGATGCCTAGTTTTGCGAAAAATAGATTTCCTATTAAAAATGTGATGATGGATTCAAACCCGTCACCTGTGTGGAAAGTAGTTACTTGAATACAGATATGTGCAAGTTTGAATCATCGCAAAAAAATGAAAGCACAAGTCCAATGGGTTATTCCACGAAAGCTTGTAGCAAACTTTGAGCTTTTAATGGTCTTATCTTTACAGCTCTTGTAGCTTCTTTCATTTGGAATGCCTAACCTGTTATTGATATAAGATACGGTTGAGCACACAAGGTCATCCCGAAATGAATGTGTGAGGTCAGGTGTGTTGCTTTAAGCAAGATAAAACTTCTTTTGTAACCAAAATTGTTTCCCAGAGCTATTCACTGGATCATGTTTCGTTGTTCTTTTTCCTTCTTTGTTGTACCAGAGTCACTAAAATGTGTTTGAAGGGTACGTGAGTGTTAAACAAAACAATGCGGAAACGTAGCATACCTGGTGCTGCATAAGGTTTAGGCCTTTTTAAACGCAGCTTTAAGTGAGCTCATCAACTCATTTTCCTGGCCACGTGACACGATTTCTGCTGAATCACCAAACGCTTGAGTGGTCGAATAAGCATTCGGGAAAGTGAACACCAGGGTTGCCAGGTTGGCCTTTGTTAGGCCAAATTTCAGAATTCTGGCCTCGTTTCAAGTTGGTTGACCTGAAAAATTTTGGTTGGCCTTTTGGATTTTTTTACGTCATCTCAAGTTGGTTGGTTGGCCTTAAAAACTTCGTTTGGCCTTGTGACCTTTTTACGCTGAAAAAGCTTCCTCTAAAGAAAAGTATTACAATTACATTTTTTAGCAACACATTTGCAAATTTTTTGTAATAGATACTATATTAGACCGACGCCCGCGTTCCGATGTTGGTAAGATTTACGGGATGCAAGATTTGAAATAAGCTTTTTGGGTAATCACTGGAAATGTGTGCTCTATTTAGTGTGCTGTAAGCATTAAGCAGGCTCAACGCTTGGTGACAGGTCTGCGTCTCCGCGATAGAAGTGCGATAATAACGTCGAGGAAGTGGAAGGGTTCTTATGATTCTGGTCGTAAGTACGGAGTGAATGGGAGATGACTTTCGCATGGGTAAAGAAGTCTTCCGATGGATTAGTGTGCAGACTGTGGCATCATTGTACCCAAAGTGTGCAATCTCACAAACCACGAAAAGTCAGAGAAGCATTGGTAATGAGCTCCGGTACAAAGCCATGCAAGAGTTGATCTCAATTTCGGAGAAAATGTCTGATGATTTTCTTGTGATTTAGATATTTGTTTGTTACAAAGGAATAAAATACCACCAACAAAGTTTGGCTTTTTTCTGGTATTTAAACAATCGGTTTGGCCTTTTTCTGGCCTTTTTTTAGCACTGTTTGGCTTTTTATTAAAATATTCATCGGTCAACTGTGTGTGGATTTTGAAAATAGGGTGTTTCAAGTCAGATGGGAGGCAGAGTAAATGTTCATGGCCGTCAAGGAAAAACCTGTGTGTCTTCTGTGTGGAGATAGTGTGTCGGTAACGAAAGAATATAACATAAGAAGGCACTATGAAACGTCGCCGAAACACACAGACAAAGACAAACTACATGAACATATTCATGTAGTTACCCATATATGGACATGGAATAAACGCTGCAGAGGGTAGAAGAATTAAAAAGTCAAAGTCCGAGAAGGCTATGTTCACCAAAGCAAAGCTAAGATGTAAAGCGAAGCTCAGGTCAAGACCAGTTTTATTGTGGCAGAAGAGGTTGCAAAATCAAGCTGCCACTACCGAGGGAGAGTTACTAAAACACTGCACGCTAAATATTTGTGACGCCGTGTGCCCCAAAATATGCAGCTATTTTCTAATGTGAGCCTGAACAGAAACACCGTACCTGAAATTATCCAACAAATTTCAACCAATCTAAAAGATCACCTTGCGGCATACGCCTTAATTCACTGAATATGCAGCTGCAGGGTCTGGGACACAACATCTCTGTCATGTACGCTGCAGTGAGGGCGTTTAATACTAAGATAAACCTGTGGGAGACGCAAGTGCGGCAAATAAACTTGAGCCATTTCACTTGCTGCAAGAACATGACTGAGCAGCAGAGGTGGCCAGAGTCATTTTTCCAGACTCCGACTCCGCTCCTGTTCCAAAATTTTTGAACCCAGATCGGGGTCCGGGTCCGGCAAATTTTCAAATTTGAGAATCCGACTCCTGTTCAGATTCCGGCTACAAGCGATGCAACCGAAAATTAACAATGGTTTTACATAAGAAATGACCACGGAGACTTCTGCTACTGCCGAAATTGAAAAGTGACTCCGGATCCGGGTTCAGATTTTCAAAAATTTTTGACTCCGTGTCCGAAAGAAAAACGCAGAATCCTTCCGGAGTCGACACCCTCAGTCATGATCCGTGGCCACCTCTGCTGGGCAGGCCTCTACCTCTGTGTTCCCCCGTGGAGAGTTTAACATTAATGCCAAGCTGCTAGAAATCCTATTCAAACCCTATATCTCAATACTCACGGCATGCTCTTGCTAACTGATGATTGGTTCTAAATTACAACTGTTATCTAATAGCAGCACGTTAAGCATTTTGTCCACGAACGATGAAACTACCTCAGCCATTGATTCGTTCGTAAATTCACGGGCGCCAGCAGAGCAATTTATAAATGTAGCAACTACACTGGCATGCATTAATGAACGTTTCGGCACCATCATACGTAAAAAAATTGTACTTCAATCAATAAATTTGAACGCTGCTATTTACTAATCAAGGTGTTTTGAGAGATAGAAACAGTCTCTCTAATTTTTCCAAAGCTCACTCAAAATACAGTAGAAATAGGCTTTACTACCACCATCAAAATACACTAAAACCTGGATTTACGACCACCTCGGTATTCAGATAAAATAGTTGCGGTCTCTCAAAATATCTCTGCGGTCAGCAAGGTCGGATCTTAAAAATAATCTGGTGCTACCAATGCCCTGTTGGTTTAAAATTTTGTGCACGGAACACGAAAGATAATTAAATTAATCAATATCTTCATATCCAGCTGTTCCGTCCATAACCCATTTTTTGATGAATTGTTAATATTCATGAGAAGTGATCGTAAGCTTGACATAATTTAATTACCGAACTGATTTCGTACAATCTGATGCAGTCTTTTTCATATAGCGTGGTCACGATTCTAAATATCAAGTGTGGTTTCGATTGTCGTGCTTTATAATCTTGCTCTTTGTTCCTATCACTTGATGCAAGCAAAGCATGACGATGGTTTAGATTTTCGAATTTGTCAATGCTGCACTAGTAATTTGGTTGTCAGTCTTGAGCTTGGCCTTGTATTTTGGTTTTCAACTTTTTGCCAGGTTGTCAGTGTTGAGCTTGGCCTTGTCACTAGTAATTTGGTTGTCAGTCTTGTGCTTAATTTTGGCTTAGCAGGTGTTGCCCGAAATGTATTACAATCTTATAGGCATGGCATTCATAGTTTTTAACTAATGTGTCTCTGTAACCTATCTTTCTGTTTAAATCATATTAGTATAACTTTAAAACTGCCATTCGTTTTTTTTTTGAAAGCTGTTCGTTTCAAATGTAAGCACGCTGAACATATAACTTCGACGTTTGCATCAACCCCATTTTTGATTCACTCTTGGTTCATACGTCAACACTTCTGTTTGCCACATCCTATGACGCTGTTCCTGTTCGAGCGTGCAGGTGAGGTTATACCGTTTCTATTTTCCCCAAGGCGTAGTTATGCATGCGAACTGTCAGCGGCATATTATGCGATTGGTCAAGCTAGAACTGACGACCGGCAGTGGTACATGATATCGATTCCTTATTGCAACAGATTTCTTGGTTGCCTCACATATGGAGTGTTATGACTTGAATACAGATGCAAAATAATCGCAAAACGATGAAAGCAGAGCTCAGCTGGCTGATTCCTCGAAAGCCTACAGAAAACCTAGAGCTTTTAAATAGTGGTCAAGCCTTTGCTCTAAGCACCTCGGAATATTACCGCCACGAAATTTCATACTGGTGTTGCGCGTGCGACTTCGCGTTACGTCAGGAAGGTCTTTTGATCAGCAAGGCAAGCAAATTGGTTGATATTTTGTGCTCACTCAGTACGCTGGTTGTGGCAGGAGAATGACAACAATGTGGACACCGCTAGATATTCTAAGCTTGGAGAGTTGGCTATTACTTGCAACAACAGTTGTGCTAATCAGGTATGCAGAATGTGTGTGGATTACTAGAATATATTTTGTTTGTGAATCACTGACAAGAGCTTTAGGCTTGGTGAAAAACTGTGCAGCACCACAACAAGTTAGATGTTACCTTCAGATTGCACCGAGTTTCCACCATTCTTTGAGACTGCGTGCTGATATGCACAAAGGTCGTAACCTTTTGTTTGTTTATTGGCTGTGTCGTCTGAAACAATAAATCAATCAATCTTAACCGTTGGCACGACCGTGGAGGCTTAAAAATTTTACCACTGAGAGCTATGCCTAAAAAATATGAAAATAGTCGAATATAAAATAAAGGTAAAACACGTTTGGTACACCTAGAGCAATGCTGCAAAAAGCGTTTGAATAGGTCTTGAATAACTGGGTATGGTGCAGGCCTGTCACCAAACGAACCCCACCGGTACGTACCAGTGGTTTTTAACCTTTTATCTACCACGTCTACCTTGTATGATTGTCCTTTCTTGCAAGCCCCCTTGATTTTAAATAAGTAAATTGGACAGAACACTTTCCCGTTCAAAAACTTTCCATGTTGAAGAGAGCGTAAGGACTCGCGCCCCCGTGAAGATTTAATGACGCTCCCGCCTGGTTTAGAACTACTGGTTTGTACAGTGGCGGTGGCGTAACTACAGGTTTCATCCAAGTGGCCGAAGTTAGCTGACCACTGGCCATCGCAGGGGTGCCCACTAGCCAAAATTCAGAAAAAAAATTGAGAAATGGTTGTGAATGCGGATGTGGATGGCTACAGTAAAACCTTATATCACCGAAAAATACTCCGAAAAACGCAAAAACAACAAACTACTGAAAAGTTGAAAACCAAATGAATGCAAAATACCGATATATAAGTTAAGTGAGGTGACGGTTTCTACATTTAGTTTGCCAGGAGGGGGCGTTTCATACTCCTGCCCCCTGTTAGTTATGGCACTGGGTTTGTATACTTTTGTCTGGGATATTTGTAGTATACAATGAGTGTAAAATGGCTTCACTGGGGAGACTAGAGCTTGAGTTTTGGGGATACTTAGCCCGCCCATGCCAACCCTTGCGACGGCCATGCCTCGCGGTTTCGATGAGTATGTAAACTAGTGTAAAGTTACACCGCCTGTTGGTCACGTTGGTGTGCTAATAGGGCCTCGTTTGACTCCTTTTGCAGAATTGTGGCTGTAGGACAAACTGCTTATGAAGGTTTAATGTTAGTCTGTGTGCAGCTGGTCTCCATGATTGGAACACGTCCAGTTTTGCTGCAGTGCGATGCGTTTTCTTGTGTGCCTTTGCCTACGCAAGCTCGCGAAGTTGTCTTGGTCAGAATTAAGGCGGCTTCACACAGAATCCAGTTACGGCTTACGAACCGGCTTATGGTCAACGTCATTCTTCCCACATGCAGCAAGACCACCATCACCGACGACCACGGCAATCCGGCTTACTTAAAACAATTTTAAGTACGCCGGAAGCCGGTCGAAACCGAGAAAATTCACCCGTATACGGCCAATGGAGCCTGTGTGAAGACTGCCGTTGGCCATAAGCCGGATCGAAAGCCGTAACAGGATTCTGTGTGAAGCCACCTAAGTGAGGTTTTGCTATGTCATAAACCAAGGAGTTGCTGCGTCATATCGATATTATCTTACGCGCCGTCATGTGACTGGTGCGGCTTGTGTTATTGTGTAGATGCGTAACTTCCCAGGGGCGTACCGAGGTTAGATGGCGCCCGGGGCAAGAAACAAGTTTGGCGCCCACATTTTTAAACATAAGGTCTTTTGGGAGTAAATGTACTGTATTGAAGAAAGTCCTTTCCATATTGTTGGGACGTACCCGCGCCCCCCTCAGTGATTTGGCGCCCCGGGCATTGTCCCCTCTCGTTACGCCCCTGGTGATTCCTCAAGTTAAACCTATGCTAGGTACATCTGTCATTGATGTTCAAATTTGGCACTGGCTTTAACGTTTTGCACTTGATCATTTTGAGGATTTGCGCAGTGTGAAAATTTTGGTTATGGATTTTGTTGCTATTTACGAAGCAAGCATCATTCCTAGTTGCACAGAAACAAGTTGTAGTTTGTATCTTATGCTTTGGCGGACTTGTCCTGAAAAAGTAATCCTTCAGTTTCTTGTCGCCTGTTGCTGTTAGACAATTGCTTTTCAAGACAAGTGCGGCTCAGAGTTGTTTTTGCCACAGATAAAAATCTCATCGTAGTGAAATGAGCAAAATCGGTACCGGAGGAAAAACAATTCGAAAACGCTACTTGCTGTTGTACAGTACACAAACTTGTATTGTAATGAATCTATCAAATTGTTAGCAATGCCTACATTCCATGTAGTTGTGTGCGGTTAATTGAATGAGAGGATCGATTGCGTGTGTTTCTGTTGCAAGATACTACATTCACCGACGATGGCAAGTCCTCAAAGACTTGGGCATACCTCATGATCCCCCCAGCATACTTAATATAGGAAATGCTAGGACAATGTTCAGCGCTCCTCAAGAAGTAAGTAAGCAATCCTTTCCATTAATTGCCTCTCGTACCAACCCTACAACATCGAGTGCAATGCTACGAAATGTATGTTAAGGGTTTATATTGACAGAAACTGGTCACGCAGTTGTATGCAACAGATAACAGCTGAACTAGAATCTCACCATTTTACTCTTCTGAACTCAACGTTTTTTCTTCTTTTATTTGCGCAAGTAACCGATCTTCTGGCTAACAGATGCATAAAACATTGTGCTCCTTATGAGCTCCCTTGGCCTTATTATGACATCATGGTACGAAACTCACGTGATATCACCTGCTGAGAAATCGTACAAGTTTAAAATTGTTCATCACTTTCTCAAAGATATGGTGGTAATCCAGCGCGCGAGCGGTTTACATGTTTTCCCCTAAAAACAAAGCTTACGTTGACGAACTGCTAAGGAATTTCATGCTCAGCGTTCAGAAACGTTTTGCTTAAAATGGTCGACGGGTTCTTTAAGATTTCAACTTGAAAACCAGCCACGTGAACAACGACATCGCACAATGTTACGTATGCTTGTGGCTCGCAGCGACGCAACCATTGCTCCATTGTTTTCAACATCAAGTGTTTTGTTTTCAGTTTTTCAAGCAAGACTTGCCGTACAAGAAAAAATTTGGTAAAGTGCACGGGTAAGCAACAGTTTACATGCAACAGTTTGTTGTGTAACAGTTTGTTGTGTAACAGTTTGTTGTGTAACACGGTTGATGCGTCGTTTTCGCATCAATTTTCGACAAACATCAGCTGAATGTTAAGTTGTGCTTCCAACCTCTTTCCTCGCGGTTTTTTAAAGGCGAAAGCTCAAACCTTGCTACAAATCTATGAGGCGATTGTTAAGTCAAAAAAAACTGAGTGACATCTTTTGAACTTCACTTATGTTTGAAATTGCGAAGCATTTACGCAAGTTTACCAAACAGACATTTTACAGCGACGCTTAGTAGAAAGAAACTGGAAAATATAACTGAAAGCAAGCTTTTAAAACAATGTTAGGGCCACTTACGTTGAAGACTCTATCTTCGAAGACGTGGTCAAGCTGGATCGCGCTTGTCTGAATAAAGAAAGTTATTCAAATAATATTTGATCGCCACTAAATGATATTGGGTGTTGTATAGCATTGACCTCTGATGTTTCAACAGACGCTGTCGGATTTTATAAACTTCCAAAATAATTTTTTTTTCCAGAACTTACATTGGAATTTATCCTCGCATCACAGTCTGGGATCCAAACATTTTGAAAAAAGTTCAGATCAAAGAGTTTTCCAATTTTTCGGAACGCCAGGTACAGTCATTCGATTCTGAACAATATCGTAATCTGTCAAATTTTGGTAGCTTGACTTAAAACAAGATGTCAACATCTCTTATCTGGACATATTTACCTATATATTTCAAGTTGAAATCAAATTGTAACTTTTAAAGAACTTCCTTCCATTTATTTGCAGAGCAAGTCATCTTTTGCACCTGAAATTATTTTGCACTGCGTGTTTCACTCCCTACATTAAAGGCACAAATGGCAGCTAACTTATTGTTACCACATTTACAGTATTTGCCATAACGTTTGGTACAAAACATGGTCATTAATTAACATGAGGACATCTCTGCAGACAACGAAATAAGTTGATTCTTCAAATTTGACGATGTAAAGCTAATCTACACCACTGCTCCAAGTACAGCAAATATGTTTGGAGCTGAAACATTAACAATGGTATGGCAACACAATAACTTAGCATAGCATTAGTTGAGTTAAGATTTTTTGTCGGAAGATCGTACATTGTGTTCCCAATTGAAATTAAGACGTTACGATTGAGGTCTAGCCTGCCTTTGTTTTGTATTTTTCCTTGAAAGTTCAAGGCAGTTTCGAGTATTTTGTGGATTTAAGGGCAATTTAATTCTTCTGAGTTTGTATCGCAGTGTACCGTTTTGGTTGGACTCGCTTCCCATCCTCATAACTTCATGTTTCACGAACCTGAGGCACGAAGCGGATGAAAAGTGTTTACTTTTAACTTTTCGCCCTCCATGCAAGATGCACAAGGGGCATGTTTACTGTATTCGAGCTTTGCATCGTTCGCATCTTCGGAACGACACATTAGGAGCGTCGGTTTTTGCCTTGCAAGCCCGTTAAACAGCCTGTTAAAATCTTCTTTCTGCAGCGTGTGCTTGCGACTTAGTTATTATTTCATGAGCTTTACAAATGCCCTGTATGTACTAATCCACCATAAGCGGGGCCGTGGTATCAAAACATTGAAGAAAAACTTGGTCACCACCTTTAGTCCTGATTGTAGCATTCTTGCACTTTACCCTTTCCCTACAGCTTTAGTCTGCAACCAATTTGTTATTGACGTCTACTCAACACTAACTGCCACTATTTCGGCGTTTTGATCAATGCGGTAGCTCACAAAAATTAGTAAAACGTAGCAATGCAGCCTAGCATCAAGGAAGCTCGAATCTATACTTCAAAAATTCAGGTGTTAAAGAAAATATTTTCTAATTCCAGTAAGTGGAATGGTAAATGAGCTATCAAATGCAAATTTGACGAACTGTGCAGAAACTTTTTATCACGGTTACCACAGGCACATTTTCGAAAGGTGCAAGGAGAATTGAACAACGGTTTGTTCTTATCTTCAGGAGAACAGTGGAGACGAATGAGGTTTGTTCATTCTCTTCCTCACTTTGAAACAGATCGTTGTTTCACAAAAAAGGGATTTATTGAAGCGTATAACATTTAACCTTTCTGCTGCAGGCACACTTTGACACCAACGTTCTCAACTTCTAAGCTAAAAGAAATGCTTGGCATCTTTGTTCAGTGCACAGATAATCTCATCAAAAACTTGAAGATTAAAGCCAAACAACGCGATGGAAAATTTGATTCCAAGGAGTACGTTTATTTACGGATTTATTTTTTATGAAAAAATTAACTTTTAAATGAATTACTGCGTAAAAGTTTTCTTATTCATTTTCAGTTTTTGATGCAGGCTCGAAGGTTTTTAAAAAAAAATTTTTTTAAATTTTTGAAATTGTTTTGTTTTTGTTTCTTTTCCAAAAAATTTCATTAATAATTACAAAAATGTAGCCTTCGTTTTATCCTGTAGTGTATACCATGTGCATTAGGCAATCCATAGCGGCTCTGTGTTGTAATTGTCTCCTCAGACAACCACTGCCATTCAAGTGTCCTCCCTTTTCAAATTCTGTCCCAAAGAAACAAAGAAGGACGCTTTTCTTAAACGCCTCACTTGCTTTTCTCCGTATTTTCGCGTCATCATATCTCATTGTCTCGCCAACAAACGGCAAGGCCAGATCAGCAATTGAGACTTGCTGTTGTTTTTCACTGGATTGTTTGTTCAGAGTTCTGGGAAGGCTCTCCTTAGATGTTGTTTGTTCCGCTGCGTTTGGTGTTGACATCTACAGTCGGGTAAGTGTGTTGCGGTAAGCCACGAGTGGTTTCATCTTTGTCATATGTTTACCGACTTTCGGAATTTTTTAACATCGCAATAAATTCCTTTGACCCTTGCGTGAATCTATCCCGGCACTCTGTGATAAACGCACGCGCATCAAAAGCAAGCAGTTTAATAATATCGAACCTACACAAGTATACATTTTGTGTTTTGGAAAACACAGCTGAATAGTAAACAGATAATGTTATGTCCATTTCCCAACAGATCAAACCTCTGTTTAATGTTTTCGAAATAATTGTTAAAACCTAATGTCGACCACATTATGCATCTTTCATTATTATCCAAAAGGAAGAAGAAAAAGAAGAGCCGAAGGTTTTGGTCATGGCGAGAAAACTTTTCAAGGCGTCTTTGGTCAACAATCCCTTTTTTCTTCTTTTCAGTGAGGACATTTTTGATGTTTGCGGTGTTGTTTGAGCAACAGCTTGCAACGATGTATTGGTGAATGCGTTATTACGAGCTCTTTTATTCAGACGCAGCTGGTGACTTATCATGTTGCTAAACTTCTTGTAAAGTAGTCGGGTCTGAAATCCACTTAAGCTGGTAACCAGACAGTCTAAGTCTAAAGTATACCAAAGCCGCCTTCATCTGCTGGAAGCGCCTTGCACAGCGTGTCCCAGATAGCGGTTAGAACAACTATGGAAAGGTTATCTTGCGTAAACATCTGCGAATTAGAAATTTTCGTTATGTGTCGCTCATGCCAAAGCTTATTGAAACTTGTTGATTCGGAGCATAGGCATGCGAAAGCCCACATGCGAAAGGCTACCGTGCATTTTCACGCTTGTTTTATCTTTGCCAGTGGTGGGCAATGAAAATGTCATTTACTGGCCAATGCTAACCTACAGTACTCTTCAAATGCACCAAAAACATACGGCTGCATATGTGTACGTCGCCATTTGGCCACAGAAGGCTTCTAAGGTTCTAAACTCCTTTTACTGGCTGGTACTCACTGTTTGGTACTCACTGCTTTGATTGCTGAAATGATTTTTGTGCGCACAAAAACGCTTTGTTCAGACCGCATCAAGTATTTCCAACGCCGTCAATAAGACTAAAGTTTTCAGTACTGCGGATGTATTGTTATCTGTTTTAACTGACACTGATTTCAGATATGCACTTCGAAATATTTGATTCACATTATTGGTTGTAACGACAGAACGTTGTTTGGAGCTTAGCATCGTCGTTCAGTGTTTCTACTTTGAGTCGAAGCAACTAACCATATTTTTGTTCATAGTGTTGTTCCCCGCAACTGAGGACATTGCCAGCTACTTCAACTACAGCGTGTTCCCCAAGTCTGTCACAAATTATTTCAGTTCTTTGGTCAACCTCATGATTCGGCGGAAACAAGATCAAGGCGAAAAAGCGGTGAGTTTAAGATTTTTGTCTGAAAACACGCGGGTAGCATCAGCTTGATATAAAAGCACACAACCACACACAGACATGAAGCAAACATACCACGTATGTCCAAAACTGCTTTTGCAATCTGTTATCCGAAATCTTGTATATATGCGTGCAGTTTACCATAGTGACCGAACTAGCTGTGTATTTATTTCAAGCTGAAGACAGATAAAGGCTTTTGTCATGTGATCCAGCAGTTGAGGCTGCTTGCGCTGACCGTAGAATTTTAGTGAACCTTTTTTGAAAAAAGACGTTCCGCTGAAGCTTGTAGCAATGCAGCAAGCTGAGATAACCAAAGCCGATGAGAGCTGTGCTGTTCTGGTGTTTTCAATATTATTGCTGTCTTAAACTTTAGAAATCAGCGGCTGCAGAAGTTATAAATATTGAAAAGTTGGAACCTTAAAACAAAGTTTTTTTAGTGTGTCGCAGTTTCGGAATTTTGCATCTGCAAATGAGAGCAGTTGTCACAGTCCACTTGTGACAAAGTTTGGTTGCGTGTATCAAATGCAACAAAACCATTAGCAGCAGCAAAACGCAGACGTTTGAATTGCGTGTTAGACACGTTTTGATTGCGAGATGATAGAGTCTCGAACTTGAAA
>JGI24159J19872_10008000_pt1 | contig 13823 bp, 5 predicted proteins | sample Ectturendosymbi4_FD_19872 | JGI IMG/M metagenome (IMG submission 19872) | reverse complement strand
ATTAAATTTTCAATATCAAGCCCCCCGGCACAAACGCAAATCCCCCCACACGAACGTAAAGCCCCCCTAGTGAAGACTTCCTGGCGACGGTTCTGCAGCTACTTCCAAGCACACGATGGCTGGCAGCAGACCAGTGATATCAAGAGGTCATATACCAGAGAAAGTGATTTCACATTATACGCTCTTTACTGCCACCACGAAAGCAATTCAGCCTACGTCATGTGGCCAACGTGGCACGCTGTAGATTAATAAATGGCACGCGAACAAATAAAATGTCCAGGTTTGGCTGTTGAGCCTTCGATAAATTAACCTGCCACGCAGCGAGCAATTAGGCTTAGGTGAAAAGGCGATTTTTCTATTTGGCGCTAATCATGATAATTCGCGTTTATGCCGTTGTAATTCAAAATAGCAATTTCTGCACACGTTGCTTACTGTTGTCAGAATGCAGGGACAAAGTAACAAAGTAGCTTACTGCAGTGTTGCTGTCTGATTTGACAATATTTTTTTACAAGGAAGTTGGTTTAAAATGCCATCAATTATTTTGAACATGGCATGGATCAAGACTAAGTTATACCAAAAACTTTGACACGCATCCCCAAGTGATTGTCCCTGCTTTAAAATGTAACCAAAATTTTTCCTTTTTGTTTACATTGTTGTCATGACCACTTATTTGAAGCCGGAATGCGTTCAACTTGGGATTAAAGGCGCCACAGATGTAAGTCTATTTGGTTGATCAAAATATATACGGTAGCCTAGCTTGTGTTTAGAATTTCACCGAAGCTTGGAATATGGAGTTATGCTGTTTGTTCTTGAGCAAGCCACTTCGTATTATAAACACTGCCTGTAAGTTTCAACATATTCAAGCAAGCAGCAAATTTATGGAATACTATCGCGAGACATTTTTATCCTAACAATTACTGCTGCAGTCTGCATGTTGGAAACAATGCAGCTAAGCGCTGATTGGGCATATTGCGATGCCCTGTGTTTAAAGATAGGGGTGCGTGTTAAAGGAGTTAAAACAACTGTGCAAAAAACTTTAAATAACGTTCTAACACCGTTAATTGCAGTTGCACTTTCTAGGAAACCATAATTTGTTGGAATAGTTAGCTGCAAACTATCTTGGTATGCAAGAGGATCTGGATATGGAAATTACGCACGCATAGGGTAGGCTACTCCAGGAGAATTCCATGTGATTTTTCGGTTTTGATGCACAGCTCATGCAGACGGATATTGCTACTATTTCCCATGATCATGGCTTTGTGAGTTTGCATTTTCAGTGCTATTGTGACAAGCGCGTAGCCAGAAATTTTGATGGGGCTGCAAACAACAACAGGGTCTCAACATTTAAATATTTAATTCACCCTTTTTTTAAACCTTCATCCATAAAATGTGCCTTTTCCTGGCATGTTTTTTCTGAATAAATATATTCACATTTAAGCCGGCAAATAGAAAGTCTGCTTTCATGAACAAGTTTCAAAAGTTTGTTTTTAGTCGGGTTTCAAGCTTTTACTTGGGGTGAAAGCCACCATTTGCTCGTAAAACTTTTTTGCGAAAGCGATTGTGAAAATATCGATGCTATAAATGCATGTTCTGCATTAAGCTTTGCTTTTTGCAGTCAACATTGCAGTTGAGCATGAAATTATAGTGGCCGACATCCGTCATTATGATAGCCATTTTTATATTTACACGCTGTTCATGTACACCAACACACGCTCGATCGAAGCCGAGCAGCGACTTTTCTCTACGACACCTATTCCCGAAGTAGGTCTCTGCAAAACTAACGCTCATGTAAGAGTAGGATTGTATCCAATTCTTTAGTAACTGTTTGACGTATGCAGTTGATAAACGCAAAGGGTTTAGTCCCACAACGCCTTTGAAATATGCTTGAATAGCATTTTTGTATGCTACATGCACCACGCAGGATTGCCAAAAACTATTCGGTATTTACCCAATTATTTAGAGTTGACAATATAAGTCACAAAACGATTTTGTAAGTTGGGAAACGTTATAGATACCCTTTAAACAAACTTGCATATGGTTGACCCACTCAGTCTGCACAAAGTGTGGAAATTATTGTTCATTTGCGAAAACGAAGCCACAATTATTATTATCAACACGGCTCTGCACTAAAGTTAAGAAATACTTTTCGCCGCAGCTTAACACAACCATGGACGTCCGCAGGGGGGCTGGCAAAAGGGGCATTTGCCCCCCTGGAATTTGGGACTAAGAACCAAAATTTTGTAGAAGACCTGAAGTCAGAAGCTTTAATTCCGATGAATGGATTTAATTCTTGCATTGACAGTTTATTTGCCGGTATGCGCTCACACCGCACAAGAGCCAGGTTCAGTGCTTGGTGTCATGCAGTTGTGAGGTTTCAGTTCACTCGTGTCCACTCATTTTCCTGCAGAGGCTGGTTGCGAAACTGGCAAGCGGATTGTTTTATCGTCGGTCTTTATTGCGTAACAATAACATGGCAACAAATCTTCAAAGGTTCAGTTCAGGTTACGGTAGTAGGCGTTTTGCCCACTGGTGCCACTCCTAGTGTTTTTCCACTAGATCTAGTGTTTTTGCATTTAATCTAGTGTTCTAGTGGTTTTTCATAGCTATCTAGTGTTTTTTATGAGTGAGCGGAATGGAATCAGTTACACAAAATTTATGTAATTTTCTCTGTAATTGCGACTTTCTGATTTTGTGGTATTTCATTACAAAAGAATATATTATCTGTTTTGCGTTAAGCCGCTACGAAGTCAAGTCAGTGTGGTCATCTATTGAAAGTTTTAATGACCTGTACAAACAAACACAAGCGTTGCTGCTATCTCCCGTTTTCTTTGTCTCTGGTTTGCAATGGGGTGCGCAGTGCCTTTGTTTGCATTACAACGCATTTTCAGGCCGTTTTCATTATGTGCACGTTTGCATTTTTGATTTTGCAGCTAACTTCCATTGAATTACTTAGAAGACTATTCAATAGTGTTTAGTAATAAAACTTAGTATTGTCTTTTTCCCCTGTGGTAATTTACCATGTGTAAAGGTGTTGCACTTCAAGTGATACTGAAAGATTTTAAGACGTGAAAGAATAATCGTTTGCATGTGTGTGTGTGTTGTTTCTATGGACCATCTGGTCTGAATCAAATAACTAAACACATGATGCTAATCAAACACCCGCCTGTTCTAAACAACAATAATTTTCTTATTTTTGATGGATATAATGTTAATCAAACACCCGCCTGTTCTTGAAAACAACACCAATTTTCTGATAATCTGACAAATTTGTCACATATTCCTAATCAAGTGTTTTTTGTGAATATAGTGTTTTTTATCAATGAAATCTAGTACTTTTCCGTAACAACAGAGTTGGCAACACTGGTTTGCCATATGTGACTGTCGAACGCACTAACGCAGAGAGGTAATGCAGCAATACGGTGACTGCTGACAGCGAAAAGGCACGTAGTTTTATGCTGTGTGATAAAAAGCACGGGTGAATCAAAATCTGTAGTATTGCTTCAACAAGTTTGAAAAATCCATTGTTAGTGTGAGACTGTGAATGTGAACAATGTGCCTGAACTCAATGAAAAGCTTAATCAAACTGCTCTTATGCACGCGTCTTTTAACCAGCTCCAGCGTAAAAATGGAATGTTTGTGCCAGGGGGAAACTTATCTGAAACGGGCCCACTTGCCACTGCAGGTAATCCACTAACCAACATGTAGAAAAAACTTGAGGAAAGATGGTGAATCCGGATGTGGATGGCTATACTAACCCTGCATCACCGGAAAATACTCAAATAACAATCTACTAAAAAACAAAAGAATATTAAAACCGAATATAAGCTAAGTGGGGGGCAAGTCTTTACATTTAGCTTGCCAGGGGGTGCGATTTGCCTCTCTGGCCCCCGTTAGTTACAGTGTTACACCACTGCTTTTCACAGAGTAAAAAAGTGCGTGACTTATTATAATAAGTCTGCGCAGGCTTGTGGGAAAACATCTTAATCGTTAAAGGTTTATTTCTGACATCTGAGCAAGTACCGAGTACAAAGCTACATTTGCTGTGGCGACCTTTCATAATTCATTGCTCAACGTTTTTAAAGCCTGTGTGGTATTCTAACTATAGTAATTTGTCCGATAGTCCTGTCAACATAGTTTACTTGCCCGGTTTGTGTATGATGAGCTTTATGTGTGATAAGTGTTTCCCGTGAAAAAAATCAGCAAAGACAAGCAAGGTTTTATTGAAAGGGTGATTGATCGCTTTGGACGAGATCCCAGCCGTTTGCAGCTCGTTTCTGAGTGACGCTGATAAGTCTTGCTAGGTAAAATAAAGTCATACTGTAATTTGTGGTTTCGTTTTTTGTGACTATTGCCATAACATGGGCATTTTCTTCATGGTTTAGTCGTGTAGAATTGGTAAAGCGTTTCGTGAACGTGCATTTGCACTGCATCGTCAGCAACCTGAAAAGGATCAGCAAAATCTTGGCGTTGCCCTCCCCTGAAAAAATTTCTGCGAATGCCCATGAACGCAACGATAGGTTAGTTGATCTAGCTCAGTGGTTCCTAAACAAAGGTGGAGAAGGGTCTAAAATTGGTCGCGCAGAGGCAAACCAAACTGGAGCTCAGTATTTTCAACGTTACGTCTACTTCTCTGTGTCCGTCTATAGCATATAGGCACTCGAGAAGAAGGTAAGTGGTTAACATTAAAAATGTACTTAGCGACTTGTTACCAAAAATAATCCACACAATCGTTATTTTATCATGCGCTTTTTGACGTTTAGGTCGCGAGGTCTTCAAACTCAAATGTGGGTGGAACTCAAAGGAGTTTGGGATCCGCTGATCTAGCCATGCTGTAGTAAGTGTTTGAAGTCTTTTTTAAATCCATTGTGTAAAAATGCCAAAATCCAATCGACTGGGAATAAATTCGATTTCATTTCATTTTAGTCACATGGGTTTTGTCGAGAAAACATTTTGCTAGTTATCTGTAAGTAATGGCAGTGCGAATACCCTCAGCATTTACAAAATGAAAAACATCTTCCTCCTCATGGGCGTCGGAAGGTGGGACAGGGGGCCTTGCCTTCCTGGAGTTTGAAATTTGACATTTTTCTATTAGATTTTTAGCAAAAAAAGTCGTTTTCTTAGTTTTGAAAAGGAAAAATTAAATTACACCATTTTTGTCTTCCCCTTGAAATGATTTTTATGGTTGGTTCTAGAAAAATCCGCTAATGGCCTCCCCTCTGGTAAAAATCCTTCTGACGCCGACGATCCTAATTATGGTAGATTTTGGTGCTGACTCTTCCCGTAGCAGCTGAATGATTTCAAATTTACTGTAGGATAGGGTGGAAAGTAATGTCAAATGAAAGCTGAAATACTTTCAGACTATGGACATGGTCGGACTTTCATTACTTGGACAAAACTGTGTTTTAACTCGCCGGCAAGTTAATGTGAAATCATTAATGAAAACGTCAAGGGTCCACATAACTGTGATTGAACCGTTACAAGACATGTATACTCATCACAAATAAATATCTAAAGTGAATGCTATTGTTGATAAACTGTGTCTACGGCCTAATTGGATAGCTAATGAAAGAGACTAAAACTGAATCGTTTCTGAGAGTTTGAATTTCAAGACACACAAAACATATATCACCGACATATATTCACGCATTTAGTTTTAAAATTGAATAAAAACAAAAATCTATGATGTTTGTTTAAGGCTATTGCTGATGCTGCTGACAAGGTAAGTTATACAGTATTTCTAGCACGTCAGAGTTATCAAAGAGGAATTTTTGCGATAGACTTGAATGAAGTTTACATCACCCATGGTTGGGATACGCAAAGCTGGTGCAACAGAAACAGCTGCGAAAAGCGTTACTCCATGTTTTTACTTTCGGTTAGTGATTACAAACGCTTAGATATAAGTTTGTATTTCATAATCACCAACTTCCACACGGAGCTTAAACCTCAGGCAAAATCAGCCATGGCATGATCTCTCCAGCATTTACAATATACACAACATTCGCATAATCATGGACAATATTATTGGTAAACCATACTGCATTTAGGGCCGGCCTTAAGCCTGTGCAACCGATGCAGCTGCGTTGGGCCCCGCGCCATGGTGTTTGGGTAGATTGTTCATTTTTGCCAGATACACCTTGCGCTTGAGAATTCAGTAGAAACGCCTTATAAATTTCATTGTTAACAAAGAACGCTCTCGTCAGAACTAGCGAATTTCCTCTCGCACGTTAGCAAACGTGCTCAATTCTCGTGTTAGTGCTTTACTGTATATCTGCGCTCTACCACTATCGTAACACAGTTGATTGAACACGGTGACGTCATAAAATCACTGCTCAGAGGGGTCCCGCGCCTAGGTCTTGCATTGGGACCCGCACCTGCTATGGCCGGCCCTGACTGCTTTGATCAGGTTCGACTGGAAGCTGGTCGTATAGGTTTTTTAAAAGCAATTTCGTTGATTTGCACTGTTATCTATTTCTTTGGCTTACACACCAAAAGCTTAATTAACTGAAAATCGTTGGTGTAGCATTTGGAATTATGGGGGTTCATTGCCCCCATTGCTCCTCCCTGGCTACGCGCCTGCCATAGGTTAACATTATATAGCATTACTAATATTAAAAACAAATCTGCAATCAACAAGCTTGTTTTTTGAAAACTTGACATGCATTGCAAAAAATGATCATAATGTATTTTTTCAAGTATTTTTTAGTTTGAAACCAAAGTTAATGTGCGACGAAGAATGCTGTAGAACGAATGAACTACTTACATCCGGAATAACATTCGTTTAACATTTATATTTTCACAGGATACTTTGTAAGAAATTGTGCTGTCAAGGAATTAGTTAATGAGTTTTGCCTTTCATGTAGGCAGTGGCGTAACTAGAGGTTTGAGCCAGGGGGCAAATTTTGCTGAAGGGGGCCCATTGGCCACCGTTTGGGAATGCAATAATTAATTCCCTAAAATTCACATACATTACATACATATGGGCATAGGCGTCGGAAAGGGGGGAAGGGAGGCCCTCCCCCCCTGATTTTTGAAAATTTCAGCAAAAAAATGTTTTTTCTTGGTTTCGAATGGGAAAAATTAAATTTCACCACTTTCCCCCCCCCTAGAAAAAGTTTGAAAAAATCCCCTAGTGGCCCCGTGGAAAAATCCTTCCGACGCCCATGAATATGGGCTTTTGTCTTGGGATGTTCGCACCGCATATGTGTGGGTGTAAGTCATCATGCACACGCGGTTCGTGGTGAACCTCACGTTCAACGACGTGCTAACCGAGAGGTTGCAACAAAGGGTACTCGAATAACACAAAAACGGTTATTTATATAGCACAGTACAAAGCAGATGTTACGTTATAAACATAAACTACACAGGCACACGTGTTCACAGAAATTTTTCCATTGATCGGAAAAGTCGACATTTTGCTTGCCCATTTCGGGCTGCTGACGATAGAATTCAAATGGGAGTTCACATAACGCTTTCCGTTTCTACACCACATAACCCATGTTACGGCAACAGTCCCAAAAATGCGCTTCGTTGGCAGCATGATTTCTTTTCACATCGTATAAAAGTACGTGACTTACTGCAATCAGCAGTCATTGTCTCGCTGTATTACCTGCCACAGATGACTTCAGCAATCACATGCGGCTAAACGCCTACTACCGCAACTTAAGTGAGCCTTTGTTGCCATGTTACTGTTAGGCAATGAAGGCTAATTTTAGAACGACTCTGCACCCAAGCTTCGCAACCTGCCTCTGCGGACAATGCAGCGGACATGAGTGAACTGCAAGCTCAAAATTGCATGACACCACCACAGTGAACCCGCGGATTCAAGAACCGCGGCTCTTGCGCAGTGCGAGTCTCATATCGGAAAATAAAACTGTCATTGCAAGAATTAAGTCAATTAAGCTGCTCAGTTCAGGTTTTCTACAAATTTTTGGTTCTTAGTCCCAATTTCCAGGTGGTGGCAAATTCTCATTTTGTTCCCCCTGTGGACACCCATGAACACAGGGGAATGCAAAACACTGAAACATCGCACCAGCTATACCTACTTTCACTTATCAAATAGTAATCCGGCAGTGGGAAGAAATGAAGACATTTTAACATCAGGTTCGGAATTAAGTAAATCGCTAAAAATGTCGGATGGGGATGCTCAGTGGTGTACAACAGCATATAAGTTGTTTTGTTCAAGGTATCAAATGTTTCTGCGAGATATTTTTAGCATGAGGCGGACAACCGTTTGTATTTATTTAATTATGAAATGAATTTAATTACGTATTTTGCTTGGGCATATCCTCAACATGGCGGGGGTGAAGGAGTTATCATAAGAATTAATGAATCTAAATACTGACTACTTTTTCAAGATATTAATTGAAAAAATTAATCATAAACGTGAACTTTTCATTTAGCGCTACATGTGTTTTTTATTTGAGTTGACCCATAAACTGAACATCTCCGTGGACATTTAATTGTCGAAATTCAGATCACATAATTCCTGGCATAGAACATCTCCGCAGCGTTTATGGCGTTAGACATTTCCTAGGTTAACACATGTGGCCTTTTAAATTATATCATTTTTTAACTCAATATTCAATAAATTTGCAGCAGCAAATGCAAGAAAACTTTGTCTTTGAACTTGGATAATTTATAGTAAAGCATTACAAGCTTTTTCAGCTAAATTGTTGTTAGTAGTGGTGATGGAAGCAGCAAAAAATTCCGTCTGCTCTCTGGATTTTGCAGCAGAACTTTGAAATTGCTGTTGTGCTTCCTCCTTACGTTTTCAAGCACCAAATTTCATACTTATTCCTACTTCGTATATTTATGTTGCACATATTCGTATTTCGTGTTCAAAACTGCAATATGTACGGCATAATCAACATTACAAAGATCACTAAGTAAAGAAATGGGATACACACAGTGGCGTAACGAAGGGGGGGCAAGGGGGGACATCTGCCCTCGGGCGCAGCACTTTGGGGGCACCAAATTGAGGTCGGAGTGCTACGTACTAATTACGGAACTTCAAATGTCAGCGGATGCTAATAATTGCAATTTACAAAATGTCGAATGTCATTGCTAAATCTCATCAAGATCACCAAGGTTCGCAAAGCGAGCAATTATGAACCTAAGTGACGTTTCAAGGCGGCGTTTCTGTCTTCAGCAATAAGCGCCCACTTGTGGTTTGACTCACGGCTACGTCATAACGCTTCCAGAAGGCCAGGGTTGCGAAGTTTCCGACTTCCCTATCATTGTTGCGTCACAATGGGACGGGAATCCAGCGTTCACAGTGCATACAGTGTGGGGTATTGCCCATGCTTTTAGAGCAGCGATAAAACTTACACAATGTTATTACCAGGGATGTGCAGAGGGGCATGAACGAGGCTACGGCCCCGGTCATCCAAGGCAGTGGGCCATTCAAAAAGTGAAATTACAAAAAGTGCATTTATCAAAATCTTGTAACTAGACCAGGGGTGCAAAATTTTGTGTGAATGTTAGTAGCGCGCAGCATATTTTAGAAGCGCACACATATAAGCTTTGCCGAACAGCATGTGCAGCATTCATATGCATGAAATATAACAGGTAAAAAAACGCTCGCTCAACTCACTCCGAGTTTTTGGTCACACGGCGCGAGTGCTCGACCGCACTTTTGCACAGCCTGAACTCGACGCTTCTTACTGGATACTAAAACGCGCTGCATTGATCTGATGGGAACTTGATTGAGGGAGCATGCAAATGTATGTTAAGTGACCTGAGAGAGAGAGTTGAAGCACTGCCATCGTTACCTTTATCTGATTTTACTGAACAAAACATCCTTAGCAATTTGTTTACAGTTCAGAAAAATATAAAGGGCAGCAATGCATCAAATTGCATTGTACTACTTTTTTCAGATAACATTTATAAGAGAAACAATAGACAACTCTATCTCCTAATCTGCCGTAAGTGCTATCTTCTTTTGGTGGGCCTGTCTGATACTTACTTGCATGAATAAATGCAATATCTAATTCCTCAATGCATGGCTTACCCATGAGTGGAAAAAATGTGCGTAATGTAAACAGATGTCTTAAGCCCACAGAATAAAACAAATTATTAAAAACCTAACACATTAAAAACAAAAAATACTCTTTGAATTCAACTTTATCCTGTGTTATCAAAAGATTTTCGTGCCCAAAAATTTGTCATTAAAAGTCATGCATATTTACACAGATGATCAGGGAACTTTTTGGTTAGTTTTTGCATTTTACTTCACTAGTTGCTACTACTCGAGAATGTATTACCGCAATTTGGATTGTCGTAATAAAACAGTTTGAATGTTCAATCGTGATCAAAATTTCAGAGGGAATAGCTTCACGCGAACTATTAGATTCTTAACTCTACGGTAGTTAATGATTTCCAACATTCAAAGTTCCTGACGTCAATTCTGTGACGTCACAATCACAGGAGGTTTTCAGACGGGTCTAGAAACAACTATATGCAAGCGATTGCAGGGCCGAGTCAGCTTTGGATGCCCCTATATTCCNAACTCATTCTTCGCATCAATGCTGCCATGAACGGNATGGGTGGGGGGGCTAACACTGAGTTTGCCCCCGGGCGTGGGAAGCCGTAGGTACGCCACTGGATACACACAAAAATTTTTGATTGATAACGTTAGTGCGAAACAGCCGTGTAGAGCGTTCGCAATACTCAGTAAGGTTGAGAAATGATAATGAATCCGGATGTGGGTGTTTACCAGACAACTCCTGACAATAATTGCATATTTGCTTGATTGACCATCGTGTCCAAAACTTTTTCGAGCGTAACTGAAATCTGAGTTTGGTGAACATCTTGCGACCCAAGCCTCAAACAGCGTATGTGAACATGACAAAAATGTTGATTGTATGGATGATTTTTGGCAGTAGGTTGCTAAGTTCGTTTTCAATGTCAGCATTCTGCTCTTTTCTCAAGTGCCTTCGCTACACTGCAAACAGACACAGACAAGTTTGAAAAATTACAACTCAGGTGTGGGTGTTTGATCGCCTCGGCGCAACCTATTTTGTGATCCTTTGCGAAATCGCAAACCCTTGTTTGGGTAGCGACCAATACTATGGGCTTAATCGCGTACTTCACTTGGAGGTGTAAAGAGTGCTGCGCAGACGAAAGCCGCGGTACGTGCTGGGCTGACCAGAAAAACGAAGTTATCACCTTCAGCCGAGATGCTAAAATCAACACCGCCGGTTCAACTTCCAGCGGTGAATTGCAGACAGCTTTGTTAATTAGCTTTCAAAAACAAAAAAGAGAGTTGTAGTGTCACCGCACAACTTTCTCTGTATTCTAATCTCAAGGTTACTGCCTAATCTCAAGGAAAAGTATATGACAGCTTTCAGTCATAAACTTCTTCACAACTCCATCAAACAGTCCAAAGTAAGTAGAAGTATCAGGTCGCAAATGGCGGCAATGTTTCACACCTACGGGCGATTATTACATCACACACAGTATGCACGTTCAAGATGATGTATTGTACAATGCACGCCGCTGCACTGTAACAACTTTGAATTTACGATTCATTTGCTGATTGTTGGTTTGCTAAGCACAGCACTATTTCAGCATTTAAAATTTCAAAGCCAACGGATTTCCAAAAATTCTAGAAGCACTTTCATATTCTTTATTTCATGAAATCTCTGAGGGGGGCCCATGTTTTACATTTAGCTTGCCAGGGGGGCGGCGCGTACCCCTGCTCCCCGTCAGTTACGCCACTGCATGTAGGGCGTGTTTGAAAAGAATATATGGAAAGTTTCTGTTAATGACCATCTGAGCTACGCCAAAAAGAATGCGTCTGAGTCTGGTAGTTGATAATGCACTGACACAATGCGCTCATTTAACAGGATTTAGCATACAAATTTGCTCGATTTTCAGAGTAAAAACGCTCGTTTTTGTTTTTCGTGTCCACCTTCAATGCAGATGTCCAGTTTTAATGCAGAATTTCCTATAGTTTTCAAGTATTAATCCTCTTTCGCAATCTGAAAATGGTACCAGGTCGTCATTTAGACTGGTTCGCAAAATTGTGTACATGTATATTGTTTTGAGCAAGCCACAGAAGACACTTGAACTTACAAACAAACGTAAGTAAGAATCTAAGACGTTTTTTAGCTGAGAATTGAAGCAAATCAAAAGGTTTTTGCTGATTTATTATTCACACGTATACACCAATCACTTTTAAGTTGAGAGTTTATTCGTAAACATTAAATCAAAAACGCTGCATGTGTCAAACGTTCGATGAATTGTGAAATATTAGTACTTCAGTTATGCTGCAAAACATTTTTCAGCAAATTTCCAACTTGGCAAAACATCATCGTCATCTTTTGTCCTTGATCAATTATTGTTGTTATCTGGAAGTAAAAAGCGAATTGTTACTCAGTGAAATCTCGGTTTTGCGATTAACGGAGAGTATAGTTTGACTTGATTGCTTTGAAATACTCGTAAAAAGAACAAATATTATAGCAACATGAAAAACATGCCTCGATCAAACACGTTTAGGTCTGGAGATTGATTTCACGCATGTCGCACACATAGTTGTTCACAGTTATGCGAACCTTTGCATTGCAGTGATGTTTGGATATAAAAAGATGAAACTACAGCAGCATGTGCATCTTAATCTTTTATTTGAAAACTTATTTTCAAAATGTACGTCGTTACTTGCTCGACTAAACTTGCTCGAAATTGACCACCAAATATTACTTTCAAAATAGCATATGAAGCACTTGAAAGAAAATGCGTTCCACAGTTATTCAGAGATTGCTAAAAATGAACAGGAAGAACACTCAGCTTTCAGGTGAATTCGAAAATGGATCTTACCGAAGATGTTTCTGAAGGCAAGTAATGTAATAAATGGGCCTAAACCATTGCCACGGTTGTATCCGTAATATCCAAGGTTACTGTACTGGTTGGGGTAGCCGTAGTAGTTGGGGTAGCGGTAGTAGTTGGGGTAGCCGTAGTAATTGCCGAACCCATTGTAGCCATATCCATGTCCATTTCCGAAATTGTAATTTCCGCCTAAGTAACCATTACCATAGAATTTCGTTGCTGTGACAGTTTGAAGTAAGCACACCATCACAATGCACATGGTCAGAAACGTAGCAAGCTTCATCTTGACAGCAGTTTGTTTTTCAGGTTTCAGCGGGAGATCTTTTCGGCTCGTCTTCTCAACTCGATGTGCCAGAATCTCTGCTCACTTCGTTCTATTAATACCTTTGAAGGACGTCTTCACCGAGAATTTTTGCACGACCTTCTTCACTCACCACTTCATTTTTTTACACGAGCGTCGAGAAATAATGCAAAGGCACTGACTGATACCAGCACTTCCTTTGTTGATTTTTGTGTTTACCTTGCTGCAGTAAGCACACCACATCCACAACGGAAGGCTATTCTATAAATCAGGGGTTCTCAACCTTCTTCCTGGTAAGTACACCCGAGTCATATAACAATCAACCCGAATCCCTAAGTTAGCTGGCAAAGCCGTGGATGTAACAATGTTGCACCACAATAACGCAAGATCAGGCAAAACCTACACGGGGTTTTCAAGCGGCACGCATTTTCCTCTAGTATAGGATATTTAAAAATGGCAATACATGAAAACTCAACTGCCAACCAAGTACCCCTGGAAATCTTCCCGTTAATCCCTGGGGGTTTGCAAACCCCAGGTTGAGAACCACTGCGTAAATCTTCGAAGCGTGAAATAATTGTATTTGGTGAAAAGCTTGACTTAATGTACAGGGTGTCCATAAAGTCCTGCACACATTTCAAAATGTAATTGCGAAGTAACTAAAGTAGATAAAATCATACAGTTTTTTGCAAAGTGAAGT
>JGI24159J19872_10007998_pt1 | contig 13825 bp, 5 predicted proteins | sample Ectturendosymbi4_FD_19872 | JGI IMG/M metagenome (IMG submission 19872) | reverse complement strand
CGGGCGTCGGAAGAGGGGGGGGGGGACAGAGAAAGACTCGGTCCAACCCTGGATTTAAAATTTTCAGCAAAAACAGGTTGCTTTCTTAGTTTCGAGTGGGAAAAAACAAATTTCATCACTTTTGACCCCCCCCTGCAACATTTTGGGAAAAATCCCTGAGTGGCCTCCCCTGGAGAAAATCTTTCCGACGCTCGTGCTTATGCCCACTGAAGTTGACGAGAACTTTCATCAAAATGTCACGTGACAGCAGCGCTGTTCCGAGTGTTTGTTGCGTAACAAGCGATCGATTGCTTAGAATAGTTCGGTTCGCAGCCAGTACAATGGCAGGCGCACATTTGAAACAACAGATAGCCAACAGCCGCAGCCATGCTTTAAAAATCTTTACAAGCACGATTTGCGGGATTTGAAAAAACGCAAGTAGCTCAATCCCACAAGTTTTGAGACCACTCCTAATTTATTGACATCCTACCGATGATTGTTTAAGGCAAAAAGATCTGAAAATAAAATAATTTCTGGACAGTCAAACCGAATAAAAGTTGATAAATGATGTAAAGGGCGTTTCACACAAACCAACAGATAATGGACGTTAATCATGCATGCTCGGTTGTTTGCAATTGCCGCATTGGTTAAGTCCATGGGCTCCCGAATGGTGCGTCGTTTTGAAACTGAAAGGGCTTCGCAAATTTACATCCACTCACCCGCTGACAAGCGGCACCAAAATCGTAGCAAAATAATATTTTGTGTTATAGTTTCCAAGAAAATGAGGCTGGGAGAGCGAGCTGGCCGAAAGTCGAATATAGGTTCACCCCGTGATCTACGTGCAGTGTATGTAACGCGCAAAATAAAATAATAATCCACGACCATGTATTTTTTACGCAGTGCACCTTTGGAATTTATGCAAAAAAAGGTTGTTCTCTTAGTTTGAGATTAGGATTAGTGCGTAGAGAATTCATACAAGTTGGGAAGCACTGGTTGGGTCTTTCAGCAATTTAAGCGGTTGCAGCGTTTTTCGATCACATGCTCTCCTATCGATTTTGAAACCATAACAGCGACGTTGTTTACGGCGTCGCAGCCGTGACGTCCGGGCCCGCGTGTAAAGCAAGTCCTGAACATTCGCGAGTATACACGAACCAGAACACTCTAGAACAGCGCGCAGACACTGGACAATCTCGCCAAGACCCGCACCGCCTAATCCGGATTCCCCAAAAATAACCTTTGAAGTCGTTTCACAGCCGGACGGCCACGTAAACATCGACGTCGCAACGCGATTGGTTCGCCGCAATCACGTGACCCGCCACCTCCCTGGCAGGCTGCCCGGTCTGAGACGATGCAGAACTGGTCGAGGCCCTCGGAGCTCACGGCAAGAAGCGCGATAGGCGAGTTGTTGTAATATTATGCCAAGTTTTTTTTTTATTAGAAACAAGCACTGCGAGCACAGTCATCAACGAGCGGGGAGCAGAGGCTGGCGAAGTAAGGTTAAGCGTATCTGCGCTACGCAAAAATCTCAACGCGCTGAGCCGGCAAGGGCTTCTTCCCGCACGCGCCGACACCCCCCGATTCGCCAGGATCTTTTTGACACAAATATTTGTTTTCGTGCAAAGTTCTCTTTTTAGGAGCTGCCTTGCAAAATTTTAACAAGGCCACGGAAACGAAGTAGCTTCACATTCCTGAAACGACTGACTGACTGCGCACTTGTAACCGAAAGTAACTTGACAGGCATTAACCTACTCTGAGCCGGCGGTTGAATAACATCACTGCTCTGAGCCGGCGGTTGAATAACATCACTGCTCTGAGCCGGCGGTTGAATAACACCACTGCTCTGAGCCGGCGGTTGAATAACACCACTGCTCTGAGCCGGCGGTTGAATAACACCACTAAGTGCACGCAGCAGTTGAAACAGTTGACATCGTTTCCTCAGCTCATAATTACTACTAAACAGCTTCGATTCTTCCTGCCCGCAAAAAAGTCTTCTGTGCAGGGAAGCCCCCAAGGATCGGTGCTTTCCAGGGCTACTTTCAGTATAAAACGGCTGTGGCTTAAAAACAGTTCGGTCTGAGTCAACCATTCAGGTCACAAATCGGGGAGATTTTCTGACTTTGCGTTTTCAAAGCTTGCGCTGGCTTTATTGTTGTAAAGCTTCGAGGGGAGTATATAAATGAGGCATGTGCCGAAACAACAGACAACAGGCCTGCAACACGAAAGTTAATATAAAGAAAATCTGGCCAACAACTGCAACAACTACAAGCTGTCGTTGCGCTTTCTAAGGTGGTAACACTAAGGTTTCTTTTGTTTCACTTTTTCGTTTTGATTTTCACTCCAGACAAATTGAAAAAGAAACCTTTTTCAGGCTCGTTTTTTTTTACTTGCGAACGCTGACTTGACGTTGACAGCTGGGCTCATTTTTTCTGTCATTTTTCGGCCACAGACCGAATTTATTTTAAATGACCGAAAAAATTAAGGAAAATCGGACATGATGTCCGAAAACACAGATTAGTGAATAATGTTACGGCGAGTTTTAATACTGCTATTAAGGGACAAACGACCGAAATGTCTCTCTCAGCCAGAAAAAAACAAGTGCGCAGTAAGGTCGCCATGATCGTTCCTCCCTGCAGGCAAATACGTCATACGAGCGAAGAAAACCAACGCAAAGCCAAGCCTGTGAAGAAAAGACGACGGCAAACTCGAACGTTTGTTGACTAACCTTTCGGTGGAAAGTAGGACTTGCACTCGGCCTTGTGCGGCCAATCGACGACCAGCGAACCGAAACGCTGGAAGCTTGCTTTGATTTCGTCTGCAAGAAAAAATAGCAGGGATACGTTTTGTGAGAATCGGGCTCCTGTTGCGTAAATGCACAGGTTGCGGGTTCGATTCCCTGTTGCAGTACGGTCTGATATTAGAAACGTTGCAACTAACAAGTACATCATGCTTTATATGGACAAAACGGACAAGCGTCGATTAGAATCATAACATATTTGTTCTGCCCTCGTAATGACATTCACATACGTGAGTTGTTGGCAGCACGTGCTTTTGGACGAACACGGCGGTTGCAGCAGGTTTCAATTGAATGTAAAACACAGACCGCCAATCAAGGTTCTCTGTACCATGCTGCTAATCAGGGTTGCGGAGTCGGAGTCGCAAGGAGTCGGAGATTTTTGGGTGGAGTCGGATTCAGATTCCCAACAACACTGAGTCGGTGTCGGAGTTGGATTTTTTTGTCCGACTCCGGATGTCCAATTGGATGATTTTTAACATCACACTCCTAAGTTAGGAATTCCTGTTGAAATGGTTCAATTTCTTTTGAAACTTTTGTTGAAACAGAGATTTCTTGCTGTGCACCACGATTTCCATTCATTTTAACAGCAAGGCTTTATTCCCTTTTATGTCAAGGAGTCGGTAATTTGGAAAGGTCGGAGTCACATATTTTGCCTCCGACTCCACAACCCTGCTGCTAATCGCTGTGTATGGTTTTGAAAACGAAGCGCAGTGCAGAAAAACCCTAACTGTGCGATTACACATCCTTGAAAAGACTACGAGGCCTCATCGGGGCGAGGGGTATTGAAAAAGTGCTAAGAATGAAGGAAGCGTCTTTAATCCGGTTAAAAAAGCGACATTTTTTTCTTCGCGACAATTCGATCGCTTTGCAGTGACACCGAAATAACCCGTTAAGATTGAGGATAAAGATTTCCCCCCCCTACGACACCGCCACGACGCTTCACTCCCTACCTTCGTCGATGTCGGGGGGCAAGCCTCCCACAAACACTTTTCGCGAGTAGCGATCGCGCTGGTATTCGCCGAGCAGGGAGGAGAGCTGCCCGTTCAGGTTGGCGGCGATAGGGTTGAAAGTGCTTTCCTCGAACAAGATGTCGTTGCTCAGGTCCATCCATTTGCCTGCGCGCGAAACAAAGAATCGCGTGAACGATGTGGCGTGCATCGCGTCGGCGAGAAAGCGATTCAGGACGCGTTAAACAACTACAGGCGAAAAAAGATGCGGGCAAATGATGTCTGCGCGCGGGTCGCAGCCGAGCAGCAAGAAAGAAAAGTTACCCGAACATGATACGGTCAAAAAAAGGAGTACTTTGAAACGCCCGGCAGCCTCGCGCAGAAGACGCGGCACCAAACCAACTGGTTCACAGCTTGGCCGTGAGACACGTGACGGGCGCAACAAGTCAAGTGTGATGGCATCTGCGATAAACCACTTTTTGCCGTAGATTACACGCTCTTCGAAAATCGCTTACGGCTGTTGCCGGACCGCACGACGACGCGCGCGGCTCGATTACGGCGAGCACAAGCTGTGGCGTGATACGCGAGAGACTGAGGGTTTGGGCAAAAACATAAGCAAACACGAAATCGTGGCCGGCAGCGCGAGTTTCACAGATTTCGAAGATTTCTGTTGTTGTTGATGACTGTACACGACAGTTGTGTTGGAACTGAACGGACGGAGCCTTCCAAAACCACGAAACCAGCAAATCGCGTCCATGTTTGTTGAGAACGCACAAGCTACAGGCGTAGAGTCGTAAATCGCATTAAGAAGCTGACCTAAGGCAATGTTCGGTACTACAGCGGGTAGCGTGGTTGAAATGCCTGATGCCGTGGGCAAAGGTGACTTAAGCGTTTGAATGCTGCTGGAATGCGCGGCGCGAACTCAGATGCTTCCTCTCTAGGATATTCGACAGATTGCCGGGTCATGAGCAGGAGTCTAACAGCGTGAAACATGTTGCACTAAGTCTGAATTATGCACCGTCGGGCGACATATTTCTCTTTTTTGGAATCACACAGGAATTGTGCTTCAGGAACGACGCGCAGTATGTTTCACTTTCGGTTTCATAAAAGCAATTTAACCGCGTTGGGCGATTTCCCGCTAGCTAGCATCGAAGCGTCTGAAACGGCGTTTCCAATGCTTTACGACTCGACGCGAAGAGAAACGCGCTAGAGAAAGAACAGTGTAAACATAAGCTTATACGCGGATTTACCCATGACCTGCGAAGAGCGCTTCTTATCGGCCATGGAAAAGGCGCAGCCTTCGCCAGCAGCATTTTCTCAGCTACTACGCCATTCGATCCGCAAAACAAAACCAGAAGATTTTTTCACCAGGGAAAGTCTTTTTCGCAACTGCACACGCCCAGCTACATGTTTGAAGCACGAAGATGTTTGGAGGCCGCTTCAAACCACGAGCTACAATGGCAACCACATGCAGTTTTTTAATGTTTGACGGTTGATGACCGCTAAGATATTTTGAGAGACCGGATCCATTTTATCTGCATACCGAGATGGCCGTAAAACAAGGACTTGGTGTATTTAGATGGTAGTAGCAAAGCATGTTTCTACGGCATTTTGAGAGACCGTGCTCTGTCTCCGTAGGCGATCTCTCATAACACCTTAAAACAGAGGCCTCAAACTCAATTTTACGCCGAGGGCCAAATGAGAACTTCTAAAGGAACCCGGGGGACCGCATTATGACGCTGACGCAACAACGGGCTGCACCTCAACCTTACTAGAAACAGCATTAACATTTTATTTCCTGCGTAAGGTATCGTGAGTTATAGGCACATCATTTCTAGCCGTCTCTACAATCGTTAAAAAAGAATTTGTTCATTCGCTGGCTGAGCACTTTTAAGCACCGGTGAATCAACCAAATAACATAAATATCAATTATGTGAAATTTCCCAAAAACATCGCGGGCCGCACAAAACGCCCTGGCGGGCCACATGCGAGTCGCGTGTTTGAGACCCCTGCCTTAAAAGAAACACTGGCCACATCTGTCACGCGCACCTTAAACAACACCTGTTGTTACGGAATAAACGATATTTCTTTGTCACGAAATAAACGGTATTGTTGAGGATTCATACGGGCTTGGTATTGTAAGACCGTCGTACTCAAGAGTTTCAAACGATTGTGCATAACAGAAGGAGATTACAGGCGCAATGGTAGCCACATACGGAAAAAACGCGATCGCATGTCATAATCGGAAGACTGCCATGTCAGCTGTATTGATCGCCAGGTGGTCGATCCTGCCACGATGTCAACAATAATCGTTTTAATTGCTGTTGCAGCCAATCACTCGGTGGTGCTTGCTCATTTCCTTTGTCTATTCGCGCACACAATAACAGTTACGTGGCAGAACTGCACAAAAGGAGGCACCATGACCATCAGCGCAGGCCTCTGCACTGTGCTGTCAACCGACAAACAGCGTAGCATGAGACAACAGCCGGCTGGGCTGCAGCCAAGCTGCAGAAATAAACCCTTCAACGGCCTGCTTTCGGCAGGCATAGGTCACCTTGAACAACGCGAGCTACACTGCGAAACCAGTTTCGCAATGGTCGTTAAGCTCGAAACTGTTTGCGCAAGCAGCACCCCGCTGTACTCACTGATCTGACAACATATGCGGTAATCGCCGATGCGTGCAGTCACATGCTCGCAACGATGCCTAATTACGACTGAAAACTGAGCGCGGAAGAGACTTCTGCGGCCAACTAAACACACTAATGCGGCAGCGAATGGCAAGCACCTCAGCTCGTTACATCGACAAAAAGTTTTGCTGCTCGGGGTGGTGTTTACGAGCGACGGAAAGCAGATAACGCAGACTGGTGAAGCAAACGCAAACGTAGTACTGCGTGAGCTTTATCGTTTCGTGGTCACAAAACGGGAGTTCTCAAACGCCGCTGAGCTGTGAGTTATTGAATCGGTCTCTGTTCCGATCCTCATCTATAGTCATGAGTCAGAGGTAATGACCGCAAGAGTGCAATTTCAGGTTCAAGCGACAAAGATGGGAAGAGTTCACGCCGCGACACTTGGCGACAACGTGTGCAGAGCTATGAAACTCGTAAAACCCTGAATGTTGAGCCACTTTTCCGAATGGAGAAATCCAATTCCAAGGTAGTTCGGCCATGTGATCAAAATGCCCCAGAAAAGATCGGCGAGGCAAGAGCCCTGCTGGCTACACCCACGTGAAAGCGGCCCAGAGGTCGTCCAAGGGCCAGGTGATGTGAATACATCACTGACCTTGCTTGGTCCCTTCTTGGCGTGCAGCCAGCAGTGTAAAGGGTGCTGAAAAACGTGATGTATTTCGAATCCTCCTGGGGCTGCTGCCCCCGCAACCCGTGCCAGAGAAAAAGCGGGTGTGAAAAGCGAAGCGAGGTTTTGCTGCTTTCTTTTTTGCACGGCATTTGTTTGTTAGTCGTCTGGGAAGTCATGTTTTGATCTGGGACAGCGCTCATATCATCTGCAAAGGAGCATGAGCTCTGATTTTACGAACGGCAAGCTGCCGCACACTAAGACAGGTCCAGTGAAACCTCCAACCGCGTCGGCAACGAACGCATGGTTTCAAGCTTTGTGGCCATTCTGGCCAGGGTGGGGGTTATTGAGTACGCGCTGAGATTTGACTGACCATTGTATCAAGTTCCACCGGTAAGAAAAAACAAACAACGCACCTCCACAAAGCCTCTCCAGAGCATGAACCCACAAACGTCGACCCAAAGTGGCCGCCGAATACCTAACCACGCGTCGGCAATGCTCGAAGTGATGTCACCCCGGGTGTGGCACCAGGGGTAATCTCGGGCGTGCGAACAGGCAACGCGACAACGCAACATCAGGCAGCGCAGACGTGACGTCGTCATCGCTGCATGCGGCATGCCACGTCATTGCAAGCCAGACTCAGCTGACAACAGGAAGAACATTCTTCCTACGAACGAACAGGAGGCTCGAACGCGCAGCTGCAGCAGTAGCAGCATGCGACTGAAACGTGACGTGTGCGCGCATTTCGTCTCAGCCCAAGTGCCGCGCGTTGCGCTGCAGCGAAGGCATTTCGTGCCAGCGTTGTTTACAACCGCAGGATTTTTATTTCGCTGACCGACCCTGCCTTGCAGACCGATCGATTTCGCGAACGCGTAACGACAGGTTCTGGCTGTGGCCAGGATCAATCAACCACGAGTGCCCTTGACGCAGCACAGCGCCGAGTCAAGTTCGCTGCGTTGTCGCAGCAGCAAAAGGAATACATTGAACGTTGAGGTTTTGAGGTATCGTTGGGGCGTCTTTCNTTAGCTTGAAAATAAATAAAGAGTTATGGGAAAAACCTGGCCTTTAGGGTGAAACAGCAGGTAGCTCGTCATAGGTGCTGTAATTGTGTGACCTCGACAACGTCTTTTAATATTTGATCCCTGAAACACGACATCGCGTCGCAAGGTCTGAACCCGCTGCCTTGCAGCTCAAACAACTGTTTTATTTGCCACTCTGGCGTCAAACGTCGAAATATTTCGCAGACGCACTCACGTCCAGGCATATACACGGTTTGCCAAGAGCCTCAAATTCCTTTTTGCGAAATCAATTAGTACAACCGGAGGACAACATCACGAGACATGTAAGGTTGTTGGCAGCAAGGGCCGAGTACACATTTTAAGTCAATCAGTGTCGAAATCAACTCCATGGCGACCGATATTGGAAGCAATACCACTATTTCGATCACAACAAGCAGGTTCGCACGTCATGTGATCACTATCACTGCAAAAGCCAATAATCGTCAAACAGCACCAGCAGCCATTGCCGGTTTTTCTTTTCGCCTCAGTCCAAGGTTCTGCAAACGGAGCAGGGTCGAATGCCTTTTGATTTGCTGTGTCACTTCGCGTGTTTTTCTAATCTGAAGCTGGATACGTGGCGTTGAAACGGCAGAGATCGCAGAGTAATTTGGTCAAATTTAGTTGTACGCCAATTCGGAAAATAGCGTTAAAAACATGTTGGTGGGCTCTTTACGATGCAGTGACAACGAATATATGCACTAAAGCCATCGTTGGTGAGTATTTACGAAGTTAAGTGCAATCAAAATTTCACCTCATGTGAGGAACCGTCACCTGCCATGGACATTGCACAGCCACATTACGTTCTGCGGGACACAGTCAGCCATGCACTGAAGGCGTGCTTGGCAGTAGCAGCAGCAATATCCGAACGCGAAATATTGCTGGCGACACGACGACGAATCTCAGGTGCTTTACGTCGCATGACGTCATTAAGGTGCAAACGCGCAGCACAGCTCTCGGGCAGAACCATGGCTGCTGCTGCTGCTGCTGCTGCTGCTGCTGTTGGCAGCATGCGGTCAGTGCGCGCGTATGGGGCGCTGTGGTTGTTCAGGACGCCTATGGCAGGGGGGCAGAGGAAACGCAACCGCTCTCGCGGAGTCCGTCGTGGTCTGACGGAGAAGCTGGTCGTCGTTTCTTTGTTTTTCTGATAACGTTCGTATGGTTAAAGCAGCTTGAAACGCAGATTTTTCAAGAACCCAAACACCTGCGGAGACCATTAACTGTTGCGATTCAAGAGCTACGCCCTGTTACTGATGCAAACGATGCTTTTGCCTTAAGCCAGCTGTGACTGTTACGCACCATGACTTAACAAAACTTGAAGTTGAACGTCGGGCTTAAGTCGTAATCGTTAAATCGCATGTGGGTTTCAATGTAAAATACAGCAGTTCAGCTCTCTTCCCGCTTACTGACACCAAAAACATTTTTTATTTAACTTTCTGAAGAAAAATTATTGGTCAAGCAAAGATAATACATCCGAAAATGTAAGGCGAAGCAAGCAGCTCTTTCATCGGCACTTTCGAGTTGGCGGTTCACACTCATGCTGGGCCGTGGACCGGTCCGAAAACTTTACTAATGGCTTATATTTGCGAAATGCGGGACGAGTTCGAAGCGACAATTGTTCGTCAAGTAGGACTTCGCCGAGAAATTCCCGGGCATCGAACCAGAAGTCTTGATAACCGTTTAAGGCTGACTTGAAAGTAGCCACCAAAAGGCAAGAATGTCCCGCGCAAGAAATAGAAACGCTATTAAGTATCGAAACACTTTAAACATGTAATTACACGCGCAAGTCTCACACGAAAGTGTGCGTGCCAACGCCTACGGCGAAGGTGCTCTGGAATCGAATCAAGTGCCAAAAGAATGCCTTGCCATGCCGAGAAACTCTCAAAACACAATGTGACGGCGGAGTGGTCTGTTGGAAGGTGGACAATCTGAAAAGCGAGGGCGAGGGGCCGGATGTGAATTGCCCGGTATAGCCTAGTTTGCTTGGAAGAATAGCGCGAATGAAAATAGATGCAGTCGATTCGCTGTAGCTGCAAAGCACACGGACTGGGACAAATACTCGCCTCTGCCGACCATGGCGCTTCAGGCCAGGGTAGGGTGAAGGTGGCAGCATGACGAAGCAGAAGACAGCATGGTTGGAGTCGTTTTCATGTACATATGGTGTGCGAAAAGCGACAAGGTGTTTGATTGGTCGGAATGTGTCATGCATGAATGCACTGCTGTACGGTCAGCAGCAACATTCTCGGTTGCGTAATCATCGAGCGGGTGACGCAACGAAGATAAATATTGTATGCAAAAATGTGCGCATATGACCGAAACCTGGTTGTTCCGATCTTTCGGTAGACACTCGCACATGAAAGCGAGACAGCAGCAGGTCAATCGTGCAAAAGATCAAGAGAAAACCCACAATGAGCTTATCTCGAATAGGCATACGATATAATTTGAATACTGGCTCTGCTTCCCCGAACAACAAGCAAGCAGCTGCGACTGCCACGTGGCATCTTGTCACACGACATGGCTTCTTCCTAACTGCAACGCACCTAAACGCGAACAGCTGACCTGTGTTCAACAACACTTCGAGTTCGATGCAATAAAAGTTGCAGCTTGCTGTGAACTCGTCACTTATAAGTTGACTTAATTGTTTACACCGCCGAGCAGAAGAGTCACGCGACTCTTCTGTTGAGACATCAGCTGGACCTGAATGCACAGGCACAATAGGGTCGGCGCCGATAACAATACGTAAGCTTGGAACTGGAAAACAACATCCCACAAAACCGCCAGGAGTTATTAGGAGGTAATCACGTCACCGCATTTTCTTGACCAACCTCTGCCTGGAGTACTAAAACCTCCGGTTTTCCCATTCACTAAAAATTCGCGAAACTGGTGTATCTTCGGAAGAATTTTCGTTTATTGCACGCTTTGTTAAATTTCGGTCAGTTGCCACGGAAACACGTGTCTTAAATAGAATTTCTGCTAATTGTAACCTTGCTAGCCGCGCTTTTTCTTACTGTTTCTGGCGGTTTGCAGTAAATTGAGGTATCACCCCTGGGAGACATCTTCAAAATTCCACATCAAATTTGCAACTCCGAGGGGTCCGCTTCAATGTCTCGTTGATGAAAACAATATGAGCAGAAAACCTGCCTCTTCGCTCAATCGGACCGACCACCGATCTGACGGCCATCGATTTTTGGATCGGCAAAAGGTCATTGCGTTTGTTCGTCCCAATGTGACGCAACAACGGGCTGCAAAGCTGTATTCAATACACGGCGCGTCTATTACAAGGTGACAGGACAAACAGCTTAGCCCGCTCAATCAACAACGCCAACTTCCGTCCGAAGCAACCAAGACAGCGCACAGTACGTAATTAATTATTGACAGCAAAAATAACTCGCCGCTAGGATAAGCTGTTCGTGGGTCTGCACTCTAGAGGACGAGACGCGTCTACCTTCCAGCTTTCATCGCCCGTTAGAACAAAACTCAATGATCTTCACTCAGGATAACGTTGCTTAGTGTGGACCATGAATCGCCAAAATAACGCATTGAAAATCCCAGACTTTTTTATTTCGGTGACGGAGCGAATTATTTTTTAATGACCGAAAAAAATTAAGTCAATTCGGTCATAATGTTCGAAAAGGTAGGCTAGTGAATACTGCTGCGGTAAGTTTCAACACTATCACGGAACTAATGACCGAAAGGTCTCAGCGAAAAAAAACCAGCAGTCCCAGATCGGCCCCACGTTTCGCTCGATTTTTTTTACAGCTAACGAACCGGAGCCGGCGTCGTTCTATTCCCGTTCCACACGAGATTTCCTGCGAAACTCCACGTTTTCGCCAACGCCCGCCTTCAGGTGCAAAAGCATCCGCGCCCACAAGAGCAGATTACCCGCGAAAAACACATGTTCATTCTGGTTAGGACGCTAACCGAGAACTCATATACAAAAGGTGAAAATTAATTTAGGGAACTTTGAAAAACCTCGTACAGCAAACAAACAAGGCTAAATCGCCTTGGGCTTGCAAATTTCTTACATAAACTTTCACGTAGCGTTCGGCGTTACCAACAGTGCTTGTCTGCATAAACTGCGAATGAACGAAACAGCATAGGTTTTGCTGTGGGATGACTTGATAGTTTATCGCTCACAACGTCATATGGCATTTTTCAGCACAAGCCTGCGCAACGAAGAGTTAAATCACGCTGCAAGAGAAGATTTTCTTATAAGGGTACGCCCGAAGCGTTACCTAAATAAACGTGATCGCGACAGTGCAGGGGAGCATTGCTTGGTAGAGGCAGGAAAATAGTTTTTGTAGTCTAAAATAAGGCGCTTATTTACCAAATGACCATAGTGTTCGAGACGTGACGCGAGACCCCAACCCAAGCATTTTCTTACCATACGCCGCAGTTGTTTGCCGCATTGCAGGCCAAACGTTTCATGGTACTACACACAGCTAGCATATGTTTGGCACACAGACAATGTGCGGATCGTTTCAAAAAGTAATTATTGTCAGCGACTTTTCTTTAATTGTATCTGAACGCCCTGCTGTCGAGTGGGTTGTAATGGGCCGTGCTGTTGGCTGACGCTAAAACAACGCGATGCGAACGCTTTAACAACCTGCAAACGCACGTTTCCCGTTCTTGCTTTATTTCAAAAATCTACCCATGTCAATGCGAGTCGTGCTCAGGTGCACGTTTCAACCAGGGCTGTTGAGCCGGAAGTCAAATTTCAGGCTCCGGATCCACAGCCCCGGTTCTAATTCTCAAATATCAACAAAAAACACTTGCGCAGGCAACAACCAACCTAAAGCGCATAGCCAGCAAACGCACATCAGAAGAAAGAGCTGCACTTGGCAAGTAATGCCACGCTGCCCGTCGTCGTTGGCGTGCAGGCGCCGCCTGAAGAAGGAGTTTCCTCAGCAATTAAAAGAAACTAAGACCTAGTGTTGTCGGAAGGAACGTTGGAGAACAAAACGGACGACGGATTAACGACACGGACGGATCGAAACGAAGGTACACGTGACTGGGTTCGTTAAGGATTTAAAGACGAGGCGTAATTAGCACTTTGCCCAATATACGCGAGGCAACAGATCGCGTTGAACTCTCGCGACCCGACAAGGACCAGCGAACTCGGTCGAGTTCACGCGCGGCGGACGACTCGCAATATAATTCGAGTGCGAACGGAAGAGCTCTTTCGCGCACAATCGTTCATCCGGCTAATCCGCAAAACGTGAAAAGGACTTCCGCCACTTCGTAACCACGAGCGAAGACACGTTTATCCTGATCGACGCTTGGAGATCTGACCAGGCGTGGGTAGCAAGAGAAGAGCACAGTTGCTACTTCTTGACCTGGCCTGAAAGTGCGGACGATTCGGGCACACAGCGTGGTGCGAATTCGTGATCAAATAAGACGTCATCTGCATCGTTAGAACGGTTCATCAGTCAACACAACACGAAATCTCGGCAGGCAGTGTTGCTGGACCAAGGACTGCTGCACGCGAAGAAGAAGTTGACCGAACGGGACTGCGAGTTTTTTGAAGTCGAGCTAACAACGTCGCAGGACACATAGGCATATAGGACACATAGGCACATAGGCATATAGGCGTACCCAGGAGAGCCCAGGGGGTCATGTCCCCAAATTTTTAGAATAGAAGTCATTTTGTGCCTTGAGAGGTGGTATGCAAAACAAGGTACCCTTGCTCGCCTGAAATCAAACATTTTGGCACCCCCAAAATTTTGGGATCCCTCCAAAATTTTGGGCTGGCTACGCCA
>JGI24159J19872_10007997_pt1 | contig 13827 bp, 7 predicted proteins | sample Ectturendosymbi4_FD_19872 | JGI IMG/M metagenome (IMG submission 19872) | reverse complement strand
TGGCAGAAGTAGAACGCTTTCTGAGCATGTTGCACAGCTAAAATTCGGCAATAAACCTGGAAAAGTGTATACTGTGTTTATTCGATTGTAACCCCCCTGTAATGGTACAGGTACCATCACACGCGGAAATCCCCAGAAAATGATGCTATGGCGTATGCAAGGGAATCACCTGATAAAGAGAAATGCACCACAAATAAATATCGAAGCTAGCTGAAAGGTATATAGTACCGGGCAGACCTAAGCAACGTAGAGTGATCATGGCATTATAAGGCTTTCCCGTGTCGCCCTTGCCGCTACTCAAAACCCTGCTTACAATCGAGGGCGACTTGCATTTCTCTCTTGAGCTTATCGAAAGGTCGCGATCAGGGCTCAAAAACTCGGGCCGCATGTGACCCGCAAGGGCATTTTGTGCGGGTCACAATGCTTTTTGGGAATTTTCAAATAATTAAAATTTACGTTATTTGGGTTATTCACCGGTATTTAAAGTGCTCGGCTAGGGAGTGAACAAGTTCCTTTGAAACGAACGTAGAGGCGGCTAGAAATGATTTGCCTTGAACGCTTATGATGCTTTGCTCAGGAAATAAGATGTAAAAGCTGTTTCTAGTAAAGTTCAGGTACCGCCATTGTTGCGTCAGCGTCATAATATCAACCTACTATAAATTCTAACCGGAATGCCGTACCGGCAATAATTCTTTTACCGGAACTTAGTTCCGGCTTACTTTCACCTCTGGTTCTAATTCTAATAAGTTGTCCGTAGTCGTATCAACAAAGAAGTTCACTTCTCCCGTTGTCCGGTTTGTGCATGATGAGCGTTCACAGTTAAAAAATTAGCAAAGACAACCAACGCTTTATTGGTTGCTTTGGACGAGATCCCAGACGTTTGCAGCTCTTGTTTCTAAGTGATGCAGAAAGTCTTGCTAGCAGATCCCGCAACCAGGGGGAGGTCAACCGGGATATTGCTCCCACCCCGAAATTTTCAAAGACATGCTCGGTTGTTAGGTACAGCATTAAACTACAATCATTTTGCGACCCCTCGAAATTATATCTGGGTGTGGCTCTGCTTGCTAGGTAAAATAAAGCCATAATTTATGGATTCGTTGAAGAGCATGGCAATCCTTACTTAAAAGAAGTACCCTGCGTTGAAAATCTGCAGATAACGTAGTGTGCAAATTGCAAATTATCACAATATATCTTGCTATTGCTGCCAACGAAGCGCATTTTTTGTGACTGTTACCGTAACGTGGAGCATTTTCATTGCGGTGAAGAAAGGGTAAAGCATTTTGTTAACGTCCATTTACATTACATCGTCAACAACTTGAAAATGATAAGCAAAATTTCGACGTTGCCCCCCCTAGACAAATCTCTGCGGACGCCCATGAAAGGCACTTAATTGGCAAAATGGAATTCGAATGCACGACAACGCAGCATCACTATTCAAAAGCAAAGACAACGCAGCGATCTGCGACCAACAGTTTTCTTCAGCTCACAGACGCTGCACTAATCAACACGTGAGGAATGCGCAATTCGGTCAGAGAAATTGCTTGGACGAAACAACGGGCTAGCCAATGACTTATCTTCATACACTAGCGTACGGAGGGGGGGCACTGTGCAATGGCCCCCCTCAGATCCTAAAAATAAAAAATATATAAACAGTATTCGGCAGCGGCGTAACTAAGCGGGCGCAAGGGCCTCAATTTAAAATAAACTAACTTTGTTTTCTGGTCACTGATATAGGCCTACGCACTACGCAAATTTTTCTATGACTACCGTACGTTTCCTCTGCTTGATATTCATTTTACGATTTCATTCTTTCACTGACAAAATTGCTTCACAGGTGGCTGTTAAGCTTTTGCAGCACGGTAAACACCTGCCCGAAGAAAGGTGGGAATCTGTTCTGTTGGAAGCTTTGCATGTGATCCGTTCTCTAGCGTGCCTCTCGACGAATGAAACTCCGCATGAACGTTTGTTTCGTTTCTCTCGCAAAGCCATGTTCGGTGCCGCACTTCCNTCGTGGCTGCTCTCGCCACGTACTGTGCTTCTGAGACGTTTTGCGCGAAACAAGGGAGAACCGCTTTGCGACCCTGTCGAACTGATTGAGGCTAACGGAAATTACGCCGTCATACGTCACAGAGACGGACAAGAGAGCACTGTGTCAACGTCTGACTAGGTTCCTTACCCGAGACCACATGAAGTCCAAACCCAACGCCCTTCTGAGGCGCCTGTCCTCAAACTCCGAGGTTTCCCAAGCACTCGACGCCGACGCAGCTGTGATTCCGGCCCGACACCACGTGACGGTGAACTTGAAGTGTCCGACGACGGCTCGCCAGTGCCGAACTGTGATTCGCCTGTACCCATGTTGCGACGTTCAACACGACAGCGACGACCCCTTGACCGTTACGGGGAATGGACGGTTTAACCGGAAGCATTTACCCTTTTGCCTATTTTTATTTGTTGGGGAGATTGTGAGGAATTTGCCCCGCTTGAACGGCGATTCGTGATTGATGGCGCGGCACTGATTCGAAGTTGACGTGTTACCGTTTTGTTCTGTGATTCTCAGTCGTGAAGTGACGCTCAACTGTTAAGTGGACTTTTGACTTGATTTATTCGTCGTTATTTATCGTTTCTTTACTTGTTTTGTTCAGATGTGTTGAAGTTCAACTCATTAAAAACCTAGCGATAAACGTCTCAATAGGTCTGCTTCTGTAACATATTCATTCATTCTAATGTTCATTGAAAATTGGTTCCTTTTTTCGTACGATGGATCTTTGTATTGTTTCCGTTTATTAGTCAATGAATCAATCGTTTTCCCAAAGATGACTTACTTGTAAGTCGAAACGTCGAACAAAATAACGTTTTCGTTAATTGTGGTAATATAGTTGCAGGTAAAAATTATGGTCCCTCTACTAATGTTGCCATTGCACAAGCCATACTGGACGACTCAGTTGTCAATTGGTTGAAGTTTGTGGATTTAATCCGCTCTAGTGTTTTATGGTCTCATGCTCTGCCCTTCATGCATTAAAGTTAGTGACGATGAAAACAGTTTCTTTCAACGTTCAACTTACTTCCATTTATATTGTTACTGCGAGGAACGGGAATGACTGTCTACTGTAAACTTTAATGCAAACCACTCCACGAACTTCACAGCACGAGGGTTTAGCCAGAAATGTTATACACGTCATGCATTCAAGATACGTTGTAACAAAATAGTGAAGTTTCCAAAACATTAACCAACATTCTCCATTGATCCACAATAGCAAGAGAATGGTACTGAGAGCGATACCATTTGCCTACACAGGTTTGAGTTTCAACCAATGCAAACTGGCGACGAGTTTTTGAATGGCAATCACTATTACAGTAAAAACATTTATTCAAAAAGGCGCCATTATCCTAGCAATTTTGAAATTCGGAATTTTTTAGCCTTGAGGTTCAGCACGAAACCAGATCTATTAGTTTTATGAGATTCGTTTGTAGAGATTTCAATTATTCCCACCAATAACTTCCTTTTTTGCAGATGTTTGACGAAGGGCATAAGGCTTTTGCAGATTACTTAAAATTATTCGTAGTCATCAGCGAACATACTACGTCGGATCATCACAATTGATTTTGCCTATTGGCTACAAAAAAAAAAACAAAAAAAGAACTATACATATTGGAAAAATTAAATCTAAACGTATAATTTGCGTATTTACAAGAGGGTACAAAAACGCTTTTCAACTCCATCAATAAAATTTAACGGCGTAGGAAGCCGTTGGCAGCTTGAGATTATATCTTGGAATACTACCACTTCCTACGAATTGAAAATGTGCAAAATTGGCAAATAGAGCCCCGAGCAGTTTCGATAGGAGTAAACAAAAATATTATTACCTAGTCACTGCTGAAAAACTTGTTTGCAAGAAGTACTAAAGCAAAAAATAGTGGAAACCACGCAAAGTGTAACTCTGTGAAGAGTTGCAAGCACATTGCAAAAAACAGTAGGTGTATGGGATAATTCAGTTTTGTGAATTCTGATCTGTTCATTTTGCTTCGTTTTATGAACAACCACACACCCTGACAGCACTGCCGCCATGGTCCTCGCAGAACAGGTAACACTGTTTGAAAACGACGCTTTCGCTTCGGCGTAGCAAGTTTCATGGCGTTGAAGCTCTCATTCACGTGCTCGACTTTGTCCAAAGCTGCACACATTTCCACCGTGAAACACCCATGCAACCTGCTTCACCAAGGCAGAAAATACGCCTCTAAACAATTCCTACCGTAATGGATTCATTTGGAGGAGCCTGTTGATAAGACATGTCGCCATACATCCATGAGGAATACAAAAGGCACGAGAAAATGTAAAACAAAATCCTGCGAAAGGTACTTTTAAGTATCTATTTGCTGCCAAACCAGCATCATGCCCAACAGATCCTTCACGTAGCTGCTTTCGCTTATTTTTAGTAGCATTTATCCGGATTCCAGAATCATCATGAAAGAACCACTCATATTAAGAATCTTCCACGCTCGCAAAGCAGTCAGGTAGAAATGTCTGCTTAGGTGCTACAAACTACAAAAAGTTAACTTGGAATACTTTTAAGCATTTCAACGCGGCGTGCTCAAGCAAACAAATAGCAATTCCGATTTGGACGAACACCAAACTTTTTATTTTACGCAGCCTACGCCAGGGGTCTTAAACACGTGGCCCGCGAAGACGTTCTTTTGCGGCCAAATAAATAACATTTACGTTATCTGGTTTATTCACCGGTGTTTGAAAAAGTGCTCGGCTAGCGAATGAACAAATTCCTTTTAAACAAACGTAGAGACGGCCAGAAATGATTTGCCTATAACTCATGACACCTTTAGCAGGAAATAAGATGAAAAAGCTATTTGTAATAAGGTTCAGGCACCACCATTGTTGGGTCAGTGTCATAATACGGCCCTCGAATTACTTAGTCAGTCCTCGTTTAGACCTCAGAGCAATTCTGAGTTTGAGACCACTGGCCTACGCACTTGCACTACTTTCCTCTTTTCAGATGCGATTTTAAGGCATAATCCGACCTTGCGCACCTCTGGATTTGTCGAAATGAAAATCATCACGTAAAAATAAACAAAATAGTAAATATGCTGAACACACACGTTTGTGCAATCAACAACCTGCAGCAATGTGTTATCAAGTGCATTGTAAATACAAGAATTAAATACACCCCGAACATAATTCGCATGGTAATGTGGCAAATGAAGCAACACCAAAATAAAAAATAAAACGGCGACCTTTTCGTCAGAGATAGAAAGTGGAACACGTATCCGGGCCTGGGAACAAGTACAGGTGCAGTCTAAGTTAAACTACGCAAGGCCACAGCCTGCACAATACCAAAGTCGATTCGTTTATCTGAGATGTCAAAACCAAAGAAAAAGTAGTGTCAAAGTTAGAACCAAACGTTTTCAGGGTTAAGACCAGAAGCGAGGCCATTTCTTGCCATAGCGATTTCGCAGAAGTTCGTTTTACGCAGTGGATGTGGATGCCGTTGCATCCAAAACATTGAAAACCGTTTTGAGCAAGTGGAGCGTTAGTTGGCGACGGTTTGAAGTAATGGGAAATAGTCTCCTATCACAGTACACACTTATGACCAAGTAGAAAGCCGTGAGACCAGGACCAAGAGCAGGCACATATTTTCCAAAACATAACAGAAGCCCACTTTTCTTGTTAAGCGAGAATAGAAGCACCGAAAATTGGCTTCACGAAACCTACCAGTCGCAGAAAGTTGCCACTCACACGAACAAATAATATTATTGTATCGGAAAAGATTTCACAGGCCTGGAAACAGCCAAGGAGCATGGTTTACCGCCGAGAATTCTGAAGAGCTTTATCGTGCAATTCATAGTGCTTCTGCATGTGAGCTTTCTGTTTGAAGCACTTCCCGCACGTTGGGCAACAAAAAGGTTTTTCTCCTGTGTGGCATCTCATATGCCTGGTGAAGTCGCACTGAAACGCAAATCCTTTGCTACAGACAGCGCACTGAAATCGCTTTTCTTTTTCATGCAACTGTCTGTGTTTGCGGATGGCATTCTTTCCCGCAAAAGTTTTGCCGCACATTCGACATCTGAAAGGTTTCGCAACAACATCGCGAGTTGGTGCACAGCGTCGGAACTTGATAAAACTTTCCAGGAATGGATTGCAGCGATCATTCTGAAAAATTTCTTCATGGCAAGCTCGTAAGTGACTAACAAGGTCTTCCTGTGACGGAAACTCTTTTGAGCATAACACACATTTCACAGAATCAGAAGTACGTTGCTTTTCTAAAACAGCCAAGTTTCCTGCTGCTTGGAGAGCAATCAAATTCTCATGGTGCAGTTCAGCTGGTCCTTTGGGTACTCCCACTTCAGGTGCTTGCCTGTGTGGCGTTGCGGTGTTTAGCGCTTGGGGCTCTGGTGTAAAGCTAGTACCAACTACCCCAGGTAGTTCTTGTTTATTGCATATTTCCAATAGTTTTGACTGAATGTGAGCAACGTCTTGCAATTGCTGAGTTGTGCCAGTACATGCGTTCTTTATTAATTTTGCACAAATTCGTGAACTAACATTACAGATATCAAAGTGGTTAGAGTTATCAGTGACAACTTTTGCGAAGGACTCGTCATCATCGGCCGATCGGTAGCTGTTTTCCAAATTACGTGTAGCCATGGCAATGTCTGACCTTCCGCTTTTCAGTAAACTTAGTATCTCTCCTTTCATTGAGGCTATTTCAAGCTTGAAGTCATTCTGCAATATTTGCATTTCCTGTTTAAAATGCTCAAAAATCAAATTCAAACCATCAGATAATTCTTTTCGCAATAGCTTGATTTCCTTAAGCACATCCTGATTATAAGGGACAAACTCTTTTTGCACAGTAACGTTTTCTACACCTGCAGCATCCATATTCAGGTTCTGGACTGTTCTGCAAGAACAGTGCAAATTTATAAACCAGGTATTTCATAAAAAGATTTAATTTTTCCAACTCAAAAAGTTTACATATACATGAAAAAACACTTTCACAGTTGTAGTAACAAAAACAAGATTGACAAAATATTCTCAACGACAAATGGATGATATCACTTTTCAGTTAATAACGTTTTGCAAAATAATTCTTTACATCCTTATTGAACCAACCACTGATGTTCGCAGAAAGCACAACACATTCACCATAAAACTGTCAGAATAAAACACTTGACTTTCCAACAAGGGCATTGGTCAAAGCATGAACACACAACCCAACTTTTTTTGGTCATAGGCTGAAATTTGACTAAAATTTTGTTCAAATGACTGAAAAAAATCAAGTCAATTCAGTTAGAATGTCTGAAAATACAGACTGGTGAATGCTGTTATGGAGAGTTTTAATACTACTATAGGACAAATGACAGGAATGTCTCAGCAAAAAAACAGCACAAAACAAAGCCAAAATAATGGATGTCGATCAAGAATGTATTAATAAAGTGAAAGCAAGTGTAGTAGTCATAACCAAGAACTGGTACCATACTTTCTCACTGATAAAAACAAACAAAGTGTGAGTGCCATCCACAATGTTAAGTGATTTTATGTCGAATTTCAACAAGACTGCAAACATTAAAAAGCACTTGCAAAAAGTCTATTAGTATTACTTCTAAACATTATGGCTATTTTGCATCATATAAAACAAAAATAGGTTTAAGTCATCCTGCATCCAATTGCAAGCATTTCTTCAACATATCATCACCAACTACCAAGTTTTTCATAGATAAATTTTTTCCATGTGACAGTATACAAGGTCACACATAGTTATGACAGTTAAGTCTAACCTGAAATGGTTTTACAGTAAACAGCTCTAAAATCCACTTTAACAGACATTTTCACAAAGCATGACAACAAACGATGTAAAAATTTAGAAATTCACACTAATATAACAATTATGTGATGTTGAAACAACAGCAAAAACTCTTAATGCATGAGGTGAATTAACACCTTACTGCTAATACTGAAGGATAGATGGTGCACTACATAGGTGAGTGAAGTAAGCTAGGGCAAACTGCTAAAACCAGTCAGTATGCATGGAATCATAACTGCATCTGGTCTTACACCCCTTTTGACAACCTCAAATTCATTTACTTATTTTGGATAATAATGCATCCGTGGTAATAGTTGTGCTTATATTCTGGTGCTGCTGGGTTATCGCAACATGATTTTTTACACAAAGATTGATTTGTTACGATCATTCTTATAAGAACACACAAGCCTTAGCAGACAAGATATGTTGAAGATTACCTGAAACTGACATTCACATGCATACACACAAATATAAACACAATGAACTTCCTCACAGGCTGCATGCATCACAAGAAAGAATTTTAGACCTATTCTCTGTTTCGCATAAAAAAAACTGAACATTTTTGCAGATGCAGCATTATTGATACTATGCCTTGGTCTTCATCAGTGGTTCTAACTTTTTCAACCACCTATTCCTAAATATATTAGATTGTAGATCGATCTGCAGTTATGTCATAGGTCAAAGTGGTGGTCATTGTTGTTTGTGCATCTTGAGGGATAAAAGAAAACACTTTGGCATTCCAGTTAAACACCACTGGTCTAGTTGTTCATCTTTGATGTTGCAAAAAACACTATCAAAATATGTTTCTCAAGTTGCAAACGAATATAACTCTTTCCCACCTCTGCAGTGGAGATGACATATGCTTGGAATAGCGTTTCTAATTGCATGAGGCAACTTGCATCCAATTTAGCATCATCATGTTACTGCCTCAAAAAGCATACCTTGTTTAAAAAACACAAGTTAGCACTGCTATTTCTCATTACTGTATTTACTTCTGCAATTATCAACACCTTGGCTGCTGGCTACGAATATATCGTACCTAGAAACTGGGCTAAAATCAAGCATATCTTAGTTGTCTTACCAACCGCATAGCTCCTCCGCCAATTGCGCTAGAGAGCTGTTCAAACCCTCAAAAAATTCAGCAAGTGTTCTAATTTGCAATGAAAACAATTTTTTGTTTTGGATTCCGTTTTTTTGTGAGTGACATCATAAGTGAGGTTGGTTTTTGGCCATTTTGGCTCATGTTACCTGCCCAGGGCCCAACCACTGGACGGAAGTATTTTGCTGAAGTTTTCATTGGGAGCTAGGCGAGAATCTGAGCCTTTGATTAACTTTCATTTCTGGTTCAAAAGTTATAGCCTAAAATAAACAACACTGTCTATTGAAAGAAATCCTTTCTCAGCACAGAATCAGACACTAAGATCTTACAGAGTATACATTTCGCTTACATTATATATATTACAGAGTATATATGTCGTATATATTTCTTACAGAGTATATAAGTAAACTAAAATAAACAAATTAATTAATAATTATGGGATTAATTAACCATAACTTTTGAACCCAAAACCCCAGCAAGTCATCCAAGTATCAAAAGACTCCGATGTTAGCCTAGTTTCCAATGAAAACTTCAGCGAAATACCACCATCTAGCAGTTTGGGCCTAGGGCCAGTTGAAGTGGGCCAAGGTGGCGTAAAAGTACTCCACTAATGATGACATCACTCACAAAAATCCAAAACCCCAAACCAAAAAAAAATTTTTCATTGCAAACTGCAAGACAAGCTGAGTCTTTTGGAGGCTTTGATCAGCTCTCTAGCACTTTCGGCGCTGGAATTATGCTCATGCAAAGCCACGTACCAACAGGCTGTTTTCGTGCGAACCGCTTGAACTAACCTGCAAACATGTTCATATCTACTACTCAAGTGACTACTGTATGCAGTGTATGCTGTACTGTATGCACTGTAAGTGACATGATATGCAGCAGGTGGTGGTGTTTGAGAAGTTCTAATAATGTCTATCTTCCCCATTGATGTCTACTGCCTTGTTTGTCAAAAATGTTTTGATATCATACAGTACTGTGCGAATCAATTGGGACAAGCAACTTTTTTGTTGGTTTTGGAAGGTTTTGTCAAATCACTGGCAGTAAGTTGGAAATTACCACTGAAATGCCATCTTTTAATTGCTTGTCATACAGTTTAATGTAAATCATCACCATAGTGTCACCACAATCACTGTTCATGCCAATGTTTGCGTCGTCAGAACTAAATTATTTGTGCAGTAGAGTTGTGGCTTTGCAGCGCAGAGCTGAATAATTTACAGCAAAGTTGATTTTATTTTACTGCAACTTTTGGCATTCCTGCAGCATTTCAAACAACTTTTGCCATGGATGTTACACCTGAAAAAAAGCTCAAGCTGTTATGTTAAAAAAGCATAGCAAACTATCCATCAGAGCGATTGGAGAATGATTCAGTTCAGCAAAAATCAACAGTAAAGATGGCAGAAAGTGGAATGATTTTAACATCGAACGTCGAGGAAGGAAGATGTGGAAGAAAAACAAAGACTACTGCAAGTGATGATAAAATGATTATTACCAGCAAAGCACCCTGGAAAACAAATAGGGAGTTGCAAGTGATCCAGCTATTTCAGGGGTGATAATTGATCCATCAACTGTTTGAAAAAGGCTCCTCACACCTGGGAGGATTGCAAGAAAACCCAGCAAGAATCTTGCATGATGAAAAAACGACTTCAGTGGGCTAAAAATACATAGATTGAGGTGCAGAGTAGTGGAAAAGAGTTACATTTTCTGATGAATCTCACTGTGAAGTGCATGCTTATCAATCTCGGTACATTAGAAGTATTGGTGAGCCAATCAGAAAAGCACATATTCAACAAGCTACAAAGCATCTTCCCAAGATGATATTCTGGGGATTTTTTTCTTCAGGACCTGGAAGACTGATGCCCATCGAAAGCATGATGAATTCAAATAAGGACATTTTAACTAAACATTTGATGCCAAGTTGTCAAACAACAGCTCTCCATGAGGTCAAATTTTTCAAGAGGATCTCGCACCTTGTCAAAGTTCAAAGAAAATTCAGTAGAGAATGAATGTGCTAGATTGGCCTGGAAATTCTCCAGACCTTAACCCTATTGGGAATCTGTGGGCAATTGTCAAGTGGAAACTTTAAGAACAACTGCTCCACAAAAACTTTGCTTAGTGAAGCCATAATAAGCATCTGGTATAATGATGAAGAACTAAAGAAGATGTGCTCCAACCTCGTTCAATCAATGCCAAACACGATTTCAATGGTTCTAAAATCAAATGGAGGACACATCAGATGCTAACATCGCACTACACAGCTGATCATTGCTTACAGAGCTGCTGTTATTGAACTACAACCAAATCGCTGTCTGATATCACAATTTTTGCATTTTGTAGCAGCTGTCCCAATTAATTCGCACAATACTGTAGCATTAACTGAGTTGAGTTCCCACATTCTTATCAGAGAGCACATGCAAAATATGTTTAATTCATCAATTAGCAATTAATTAGATGACCGGCTTGAATCAATAAAAAGCTCGGACTTGAAATATCCAACCTCAGTTCATTTTTTTGGTACTGCATGGCAACAAACAGCAAATAAGTTTTCTGTCTGCTTGGCATATTTGATACAAGAATGGTGCCATTTCATTATTCACTTCTGGACATAGAAAAAGCAAACAACCCATGTACTCAACTTCAAAACCAAGGATCCAAATTAGTTATACATACGAGTTTTGCCATGCACACATGTCAACAACTGTTTTTTACGGTCATAGACCAAAATGATTTTGAAATGACCAAAAAAATGTAAGTCATTTTGGTCAGAATGTCTAAAAGTATAGGATAAAAAACACTGTTATGGTGAGTTTTAATACAACTGTGAGACAAATGACCGAAATGTTTCAGTGACCATAATCCTCAGCAAAGAAAACATAATGATGGTGTCGAAACCTCTGCTTAATCTGTAATGAAACTTTGGCTGCGGAAAGCATGAAACCCTCCAAATTAAAAAGGTATTTTACTACCAAGCATGTGGATTATTCTGAAAGACTTCTGAAATCTTCACCGAAGCATAAGCACTTCACGGAAAAATATTTTACTGTGAATTAAGATATTTGCTTGTGTCCTATCAAGCCAGTTATTTGATAGCAAAATCCACCAAATCGTTCTCAGTTGGTGAAGATCTTGTTTTGCCTGCAGCTGCTAAAATGTCAGAAATTGTACACAGAAAAAATATGGTGATGAAATTCGCAAAATTCCTTATCTAATGACACCATATGCAGAAGAATCACTGAAATTAGTCAACAATTCCAGCAGCTAACCATTCGACTTAAGAAAAGTCAAAGTTTGCAATTCAGCTTCACGAAATGACAGATGTATCAAACATGGCACAACTGCTACTACATGTGCGGTATGTTCATGAAAGCATTGAAGAATTTCTTTTTTGTCGTCCTTTGGAAAGCCATGCCAGAGGTAAAGATATATTCGTTAATAAGTCAATGAAGTTTTTGCAGTTGCAGGTTTGAAATGGGAAAATTGCGTTGGAGTCTGTACAGATGGCGCAGGGGCAATGCTGGATTTGTTGGAAAAGTGGAAAAACATGCAAATGAAGGAGTTACTTTTACTCATTGCATGATCCACACAGACGTACTCGCAGCCAAATGAATGTCACCTGAACTCAATATTGTTCTTCGCGACACTGTCAAAATAATTAATTTTATTAAAAACAATGTTTTCAACACCCGCTTGTTTTCAAATCTTTGCAAAGACCATGATTCAAATTACACAAGCTTATTAAAGCATACAGAAGTCAGATGGCTACCAAGAGGCTACAGTATACAAAGGCTTTTGCATTTAAAAGATGAAGTTGTCATGTTTTTGACTGAACAGAAGTCTGCTCTTGCGGAGTTTTTTTGCATTGACTCTTGAGTTGCTAAACTATGCCATTTGTCGGACATTTTTGGGAAACTGACTGACTTGAACATGGGGCAATCCATTTATTATCAAAGACACCTTGTAACCACTAGTCATGGATTTTGTTAATTCTCACATATGTGATAGACACTGAAAAATTATGATGATAGAAACAAAAATTTTTGAAATATCTTTACCGGCAGCCAAGATACAGCATTTTGAATTTTTGGCCACTAGGTGGATTTTTAGAGGCGAGCGCAACCATTTTTTTCATTTCCCACATTCAATTTTTGGCAATAACTCTTTACGTTGAAGGATTTTCACAATGAAAACAATTATTCTACCATTTTTTGACCCAAGGAATTCATTTTTTAAGTTAAAATATTGATAAGATGAGGATTTCAACACAAAAATTGGGGTTGAAAATTTTCTTTAAATTTTTTGTATACCTTATCTTTGAGACAATATTTTGGCGCTTTGGCAAAAAGTTGCCAAAAAATTTTTTTTGTCATTCAGTGAAGCAAATATGGTGCTATAATTTCACCAATTTTGATTGATTGACCAATTTTGATTGATGATTGATTTCACCAATTTTGAAGTTTTGTCTTAAAGTAAATATCCAACTTTAAAGATCACATGAAATTTTTTAAAATGCTATGATGTATTGAAAAAGCACAAGAAAAAGGTCAATGCAAGCCATAAGGTGACTGTTGCAATGGCCGAGGAATTGGAAAAGCAATTAATCAAAGTTTTACCAGGTTTGAAATAATAATGTGCTATTTTTTACCAAGAAGTTGAAAAAAGTGATGTTGACAGACTCAGTGAAAGCATCTCTTAAATTAGAGGAGTTACCAGTACCACTAACAGTGATGAAGGAACTGCACAAAGACAATCTGCAAAAGGCTACGTTGAATGCATACTGGATGCTTGTCAAGTGTCTCCAATTGTTACCCGCAGTAAACTAAAGACGCAAAGCAAAGATACAGAAAGTGGTTCAAACACTGGAGGATACTTTTAACACTTCCATTTGTGAAGAATTGTGTTACAATCAAGATCAGACTGAAC
>JGI24159J19872_10007996_pt1 | contig 13828 bp, 5 predicted proteins | sample Ectturendosymbi4_FD_19872 | JGI IMG/M metagenome (IMG submission 19872) | reverse complement strand
AACTTTTGAACCCGAAACCCCAGCAAGTCATCCAAAGTATCAAAAGACTTGGATTGTAGCCTAGTTTCCAGTAAAAACTTCAGCGAAATACTACCACTTAATGGTTGGCGCCCAGGGCCAGGCGAAGGGGGCCAAGGTGGCCTAAAAGCCCTCTACTTATGACGTCACTCACAAAAAAACTGCATCCCCTAAGCAAAATTTGTTTTCGAGTGCAGCCTGGAAGACTTACTGCATTTTTGACGCTTCGACCAGGTCCGTAACCTGTACAGGAGCGGAGATTCCTGCGCAAAGCAACGTGCGCTTAGGCGTTGTTTTTTTCAAAAATCCCCAAAACCACCAGAGTGCCAAAGTGTTAAACTGGAATAAAAAATCAGTCTAGGCAGCTTTATTTGAAAACCTTACAGGTTTCGAAGGTGTTTTCAATACACAGCTAAAACTGGATGGATATTAGTGAAAACCTACAATTCTCTTGAAAGGAAACTCTTGACCTCTTCTCCAGATCTAGTGAAGGGGTTGAAACCTTTGTATAAACCCATTTTCTACTTGAAATATGTCTAACATTCTAGATCAAATTCAAGTTGAGCTATTGGATTTGGTAAATAACTCAGGTGTTTATAATCTTATTATGAGGACACCATTTCCTCAATTTTGGGGTCTGGCACTTAATCTCATCTTAAAAAATATGCATAAATGTTTGTTTCCTTCTTGGAAAAAACAGTTGCTTATTTGAAAAACATTCCAGCAAGATGGAAAACACACAGTTCTAGATACAATGACATGTGGTTAATAGTAATCAAGCAGATAAGCACTAGTGCTAAAACAGTCTAGCTCCAAAATAGCTCAGTGCCAAAACAGCTCCTCATCAATTGGCCACCGCCAAATAATCATCACCAAAACATTATTTGCATACTTGTTCCATTTGCTTCCACATACCTTTGTGTAGGATTCCTACTCAGTGCACATCACATCAAAATGTCAGCATAAGTGCAATGTTGAAGATGAAATCTTGTTTCTGATCTTGAATAGTAAACAGCTCATTAGCAATATGTTTAATTTGTGAACTATTTGTATGATGTGTTCTTTTATGGCTAAGAAAACAGTGCACATTGCTGTATGCCTGAATATGGACTGAGCAGTGATCCAATCGTATTTCTGAAGACCGCAAAAAACATGGACAGATTTATTGCCAAGAGGTTTTGCAAAATGTTGGTAGTAATAAGAAAGGTCCACCATGAAAAAAGGTTAAGAACCATGGGTTTATAATTTATATTCATTGATAAACTAGCAACTTGTAGCATTAATAGCAGTGCCCCAAAACTTACAATGAGTTATGTCATGATAGGTTGATGTTTTCAAGACACATATCACAGAGATGGTGTAGAGTTCTTTTTGCAACTCTAATCCAATTTTAAACAAACCACTGCTGCTGAACTTGAATACTGACAAGACCCTGTGCTATATATCATCATCATGAAACATAATATTACCAATGGAATTCATAGTTACAGGTAGTACAAGCCAGCATTTCCTCAAAATTCATACTATGCTGACTGACACCTGTATTTGAAGTAGAATCGTTGCCAGAATGTCTTCAACAGGGGGGCTTTATGTTTGTGCAAGTGGCATGACATTCCAAAATTTGACATAAACTTGACTGATTTATAGTGTTTCATATTTTCATTTGGGGGTGCTTGGAGCTTTGTTTTGTGAGGGCTAAGCCCAACAAAACCTCCTGGGGCGATGGGACTGATTTGAAGACAAATTGGCTTAATTAGAATACAAACAAATGGTTTGTAATTCACATTTTAGCATTAGAGTTAATAGGGCAAAGTGACAGCAATAATTATTGAGGGTGTCAATCTTGGCAAAATTTGCCAAGGACTGCCAAAACGTTTATGCATGGTTTGCAACTTATTTTAGCCAACACTGGTAATATGTTCACACTCAAAAGTTCATCAACACCTGCCTAAAAATAGGATTTTTACAAGTTTGGAAAATTTTCGCAAATGTTATGTTACCTAGTGATTTATTTTGCAATAACATTGGCATGTAACATGTGTTTCAATTACAACCTTTTTATGAGTTGTTTCTGTTGGAAACAAATGAATGACCTTTTACTGAGCTGCTTCTCCTAGAAACAAAAATATTCAAATTTATCTATAGTTCTGCTGCTGAAAACATGGACAAAAAGAGGAGACTAGTAGTGGAGAGGCCAAATATTGTTACGTTGTATGAAGAGAAGTACTCAGAAAGGCAAATATCTGAAAAATTAATGTTCAGCAAGACTGCAATCCTTGTGGCAGTTGTTAGATCAAAAAAGTTCAGTAGTTTTCAGGCCTGTGCCAAGTGTTGGAAAAACGTAGTGCAGATTGACCAACATGGCGATGCTGCCGAAGTACCAAATCAGTAATATTTGCTAATAAAAGCTGGTATGCTGTTGTTCTGCACAGTGTTTGGAAACTCAAATTGCTACTTTGTCTCTGATTGATCAACCCAAATTATGTTCCTTACGGTGCACACTGCACAACCTTCTGACTTCACCAAGTAGTGCATAATACACAGACCGCTGTGCAATCACTCTAATAAATGCTCTGTGACATAACATTCGCTCACAGGTTTTTGTGTGGTAAACAGATGACTGCCTATGAACAAATCAGGGTACGTGCTGCGATGGTTTACTGTTTTAGGGGCCCAGGTTTATGCAGAATTCAATGTTACATAGTAATATGCAGACATGGGGCGATTTCATCACAAATGTAATCGATTATGATTACTTGCCACATTCTCGATTACAGTTCCGACTAAACAAAATCACAATGTAATGGATTATGATTATATTATTGAAAGTAATCACTAGCGCCATTTTTATGACCTAAAAAACTTGATAACATGAATTTATTTTTCAGAAAATATGACTTCATATGACCAAACAAAAATGACTGAGCTAGAACATACAAATATTGTACAAAGAGGCATTACCAGCAAAAATAGGCATAAAAGATATAGCCTCAATTGTTGAGACCCCACTAAAATAAACAAGTCAAAACATGAGCAAAAATATAGTTTGATTTGAAGCAAATTGAAAACATGCATAGACATACATTGATTTATTTACTTGGGGTAGCAAGAACTACCATATTTAGGCAGGACATTTCATTTCTTCCAAATAACTTTCTTCACCTACGTCTTTGCCAACATTGAAGTTCAATTTCAAGGATGCAGCTTAGACCTAGTGAGTAGTGATATAGTAGTTTTACCTGATATTTTGCAATTGTTTTATGTGATCGCTTCCTTGTTGAATCAGGTTGAAAATATGCAAAATATGAGTTTATGACCTACTATGGAAAATATGATTTTGCAAGTTTGTTAGACTTCATAGGGATATGATTTTGCTTTGAAATTTGTTGAAAAATATGACTTTTATGACTTCAAATAGCCATAATAATCGCGATTATCGATTACAAATCAGTGATTACATTTGTCTTGAAGCATTCAGGCCACCAGAAAGGAGTGCAAGATGTACAAAGTACCAGGGCCTGGGAAGATGAATGTAAGCACTCTGCATTTTCTGTAATCAAGCGCAAAATTACTAGTGCAAGCCAGTTGCCAATACAGACGAATCTGATATCACATAGCCAATTTGCCAAGCTTTTTTATGCATTTAACCAGAATATGTGATTATCCGTATCAAACAAATATCCGCAAGTTTACAGCCCTACTCAGGGCATTCACCAAATGCATCTTATTGATGTGAAAAACAAAGAGTGAAGCCAAACAAGTAACAAAGTTGAAACAGTGCATTGTCTGCGGCAAAACGCACGGCATAATTCCGCATTTTAAACTGCTAGACACGGCATAATTCCCCATTTGATGACTGTTAGTTTTCTGCTAGACACGGCATAATTCCGCATTTTAAACTGTGAAGTGTACTGTGCACACTGCTTCGGAAAAGTAGCAGTCGTCAAATGGAACTAAAATTCCAAGTTGGTGTACAGTAGCCTACTGGTGCACCATTTTCTGTTCTGTAAAGAAATTAACACATCTTGTGCAAAGGAGTTAAGCATAGTTGCATGCTTACCCAATGGGTCCTTACCCAATGCCGTAAAATGAACTTAAAAGTGCTGCTTTCGAGACAAAGATTTGCACCCGTAGCAACAAGACACAACTAAAGCCTAGAAGTTGAACGCACGGTGTTGATATTGGCACGTCGGTGAAGGGAGTCGTTTCGGCAACAGTTGCTCAAACGGATTAATGGCACCACAGGTTTCACACTATCTGAGTAGTGCGCTTTACGCTCTTTTAACGTTAACTGTGCGATTAAGCATTGTAAGTTTACGAATGTATGGTACATTTCTATGCGAATAACCAGTTTATGCAAATAACCGGTATGTAATTAACCAGACTATTTTCTTCGCGTGTGAATGGCTTTGGTTTGGGATTCTGGAATCCTATGCGATGAAACGGTTTATGCGTCTAACCGGTATGCAATTAGCTGAAGTCGTCTGTATAACAATTAATCTGTTTGTAGATGTTGGCATATGACAGCTGATTCTGATTACTTTGCAAACAAGCTATACAAGTTTCGATGAGGGCCTGAGAAGCTAGGGGGGGCCGGCATCTATCTTCCTACCCCACAGTACAATTTTTCTTGGAGGCCCTGGAAAAGAAAACAAAACCATTTTGCATGGTTTAATCATAGTATATTTTTCAGAAAACATGCAGTATGAGTAAATGCAATTACCAATCTGTAGGGATTAAGCACCGAAAAAAAGAAAATCCACATTAATGGATTACTGAGATGTTTGTGCAGTCAACAAACCAGTGGCATAACTAGAGCTTTGAGCCAAGGGTGAAAACAGTTGAAACAGGCCTACTGTCCTTTGTAGAGGACCTACTAGTCAACACTAAAAAAAATCTTGAGAAATGATGGTGAATCCAGGCGTGGATGGCTATACTAAAACCCTAAATCATTGGAAAATACACTGAAAAACACAAAGACAACAACCTATTGAAAATCAAAAGAATACTAAAATCGAAACATAAGCTAAGTGGGGGTCTGGTTTTGACATTACGTCTGCAAGGGGGGTAAATTTTCCCATCTGCTTTCCCGGCAGTTATTCCTGCAACTAAAGCTTTCAATATTGATTGAACAAAAATAGTCAATGTTTAAAATCTTTGTTTTTTACAGTTGATAAACATCAACGCTCTAAACCTTTTATCAGTAAATGACATCTATCAGGCTTGAACATTTGTCCAGCAATGCTAAAAAGTCATTTGTTAGTTTCCTAATTTCAAAATTGCCAACTATTTCTTCAAACTACAAGTTATGTTTTCAGGTGTGTGATGATTTTTGGATCGTATGCAAGCCAGCATAGCATTATCTAGCTTTCAATTTGACATGAAGTGAATAGTGATGCCAATATAGCTGCGCATCTGTCTATTGGACAAAAAGTCAATGGTCAATAAAACCTCTCTTGGTTTCCTTTGAGTTTTTTTTACCAGTATCTGTGGATGACTTCTGTAGACAAGCTAGTCTATATATCAGCATTGTGGAAAGGTCTTTCTGACTAGGATTAAAGGATTAAATAATCTTAATCCTCTGGAAAAAGTTAATTTATTTAAATTAGTGTGCTAATTATATGCATACAGTAGCCAACTCCAGCACTTGCATACATAGGTTCACTTTGAATATATATAAATGAAACAAACACCTCTCCTTATAAAGTACCAGTATCTCTTCTGTTGCTGAAGTGTGAACCTGTTTTTAAGTAAAGCTTTTATTTTTGTTGCTACATATCACTAGACCCACTATGTTACTTCTGGTGGGCAACAGGAAAGCTAGTTGGAACAAAGCGAGAATTCGCTACAAATGCTGTGTTTGCCACTGCACTATTTGGATTTAATGCACAAAGACAGGCAAATAGTCTCTCCAGAAACTTAATCATAACAAGTGATGATAAAGGAAGAAACCCAGTCACCAAAACCACAGTTCACCGCACAGTGGTGTGGAATGAAGATTTCTCAGTTTAATTGCAAAAGCAATCGTTGATTACAATTAAATTGGCAATGTAATCGATTGTGATTACATGTCATTTTGGGTCAGTTCAATTGATTATTATGTTTACTCAAAAAAAACTGCAATCGATTACTGTAAATCGATTACAATTTACCCCGTATATGGTAATATGTTCCTAAATTGTAATAATTTGCTCTTTCATTTACACCTTATATAATTATTCCATTTACTTATGTGGCCTACATGCTGAAGAAAAATAATGCACTGTGATGTCTTTCAACTGTGGTTTGAGTTTACAATGCAAAAATATCAACATTGGTTATCAACAATGAAAAATAAAAAACATTGATATAGACCAAAAAAGCCTAATTGGTAGAGATGTATGGAAGGCAGCAATAAAAATCGGGTGGTCTCAAAAATTGCCTCAGAATACTGCTGCAATCTTGCAGACCAGTGCTCTTAAACAGGGGTTCCACAAAACATTTAGTGGGTTCCGTGCGGGTTCCTCGTTATTGAGGAGTAAGTGATTTCTTGCGTCAGTATGAAATTTTTTAGATTACTGTGCTGCATTCAGACTCCAAGTAGGCCAGTAATTTAGACAAGAGGTTGAGTGCAGATAGCGGAACAAGAAATATTAATAGTTGTTGCGTCCCTTGTTCATTGTTGTGCAATTAAGAAGAACGTTATTATATGTTGCCAATGTACAGGTCACAGTAGACTGAGTAGAAAGTAGACTCAACCTGAGTCTAGTAGAGAATAGGCTGAATCACAGACTAGAATTGCTGTTCAACCTTTGTAGGAGTAAAGTATAAACAGTGTAGAAATCAACTTTTTACTTTGTAGTCAATCCAGATGAAGCAAAATAGCATATTTTCTTATGTGAAGCGAAATAATAACAACAGCAAAGGTGTGGATGGTAATGAGCAATAGAGGCACCTAATCCGAAGCGGATCAAATGTAATTCAATTGCCAAAGTTAGAAAAATGAGACGAGACGACACCTATTTGAGATACGGGTTCTGTTTGCGGGATGACCAAATTTTATTCCTACTTTTTAACATCTGTAATAACTGTTTATTTGTTGAAGCGTCTAACAACGACACATTTGTTTTTTTTTGCAAGTAATTCATTTTTTCTTTAATTTTTGTTAATAGGGTTCCATGACAAACGCGAAAGTATATCAGGGGTTCCACGATGACAAAAAGGTTGAAGAACACTGTTGTAGACAGCATGCCTTTCAGAATGGCTGCAATAGTAGAAAAGGCCAAACAATATATTTTTGAAAAAATAAAGTTGTTTATATTTTAAACCTTGTGATGTGCTATGTGTTTGATAGTTAAAAATCAGTTATTACACAGATAATCAAGCGGAAATGACAGAAAACAAACAAGTTGTGAAAAGTCAAATGCAACCAGGAATGCAACTTCAACTTTTGAGTGCGACTCTAGTGTGACAAGCAAGATGAACCTTACTCAAGTCATTCACTGCAATAGCAGTTCTGGTTTCCATTAGCTTTTATTTGGCACAACTATTTTGTTGTTTCAGCCTTGGTAGCTAATGCGTTTCTGAAACACACAAGGAATGCACCTTACTTTAGTGTTGATCAGTGTTTCTGTTGGAGTTCAAAACAATACCGGTCCACCTATATGTGACTCTTTCAGAAGTTGGTGTCAATCAAATCCATGAAATTCCTATTTTTAGGAAAAACAACTGAAGTGCTTACAGCAACATGGGTTTTTCCACAGTTGAAGTTGGTATTAAGGGTGTTAGAAATGCTATCAGTCTGCTTATCAGTTTAACACATTTGCTTCCGGGCAGTGGCACATCTAGCCTGGCAAAATGGGGTCTGTCACAGAAGAACAGCTTTTGGTACTAGTTTTTAAATAAAAATCAAGTTTTCTACAGGTATGTTGTCTGAAGACCCAATCAAACGTGCCTAGCACAAACAAGCTATTTAGACTGTGATGCCAGTCGCATCATCCAAATGCACAAGGACCAATGATCAAGTTACATCATCAAACTGCAGCTTTCATTTTACACTCGTTGTTCACAGCAGATTTATTGCATCACTATTGTTTTCTTATCATGCAGCAAAGTTGGGGATCGCATACGCAGTACTGTGAAAGCGTGTGTCTTGTAGAACAGCCAGCAAAAGTCAACACTACAGTAGAGAAGACTCTGCATGGAGATGATGCTAATCAAAGACGATCCAACCTGTATTGGCACAGGGACCTGCTTAGATTGAATGCAAATATTACATAATATGTACTGTACTTGTCGTGACGCACAAAGAAGCATCCATTGAGTTAGGATGTTGGGCATCTGAGGATGTTGAAAGGGCATGGCATAAAAACTGTACACTGTTGATGCGAGGTTGTATAGCTTGCAACGTTAGCAAGGGACAGGTATACAGCATGTTTATACATATATGAATTGTATGCCTAGCTTTGCCCTATGTAGGAGGACCAATGTGTGCTTTCTAACCCATGTTTGGATTGTGTGGTAACACAATTCGTTGGCCAATTCAAAAGCTAGGCCACAAGCTCTATCCGCACCCTTCAAAGAATTAAAGTAGCTTCCTGATAAAAGTTGAAACTTTCAATGACGGATATCTGATCCTTCTACATGTGGAAAATTAGATGTTTTCTCCTTCACTGAAACAACTTTCTATTCCCGTTTGGCTTAACCTAAAACCAACTGAAAGTGAACAAGCCATAATACGCTTATAATCATTACAACTTTACCACACCGCAAAACATATGGAACTCATGTGTAGAACGAATGCGTCACTCCTCGATCAGCAGTGCCAGCATTCAAGACCATTTATAACTTGGCCCGTAAACAGCTTGGGACACCAGGAGGGGCGAAGAGTGTTCTCAGAAGGGCCCAAATTTTTTAAACTGTGTCCAACACAATTTTCCAGTGAATGGAAAAAAATTTTGCAGGGCCTGTTTATAGCAAAAAAAATTTACAGGCCTGTTTATAGCAATGGTTTCAACCTGGGGTTCTTGACCCCCATGGGGTTCTTTGCCTTCTTTCTTTGCCCCTCCTTCGTGGGTTGCGAGAGCTTCTAATAAAGATATTCATAATCACTTCTATATTTTACATTTCGTATATGGAGCCACATTTTATTGTAGCCAAAATAATAGGATCACCTGGCAAATATGATAGCCTACTTTTTCATTCAAAATTGTTTCAAGTGTGTTTGTGACATTTACAGAAGTTTCGAGTGTGTAACTTTGTGATGTAAGAATGTTCTGTGTTTGCAAGTTAGATATCTGATTGCAGTAACTAACGTGAGATTTATTCTAGGTTTCAATGAGAATAATTTGTATACTCCACAGGTCTCTCCCACTGATGCTGCCATGTGCATGAATTAATAAATGAGTCTTTGTTCAACATAGTGATATCGTATGTTATTTTTTATTCATTGTGATTTTCTATTGTGCAAAGTGCAAACATAACTGCATTTCATATGCCTGGCTGGAAATTTTTGGAAGGTGGTTGTTAGGTTACATTGTGTTGCAAAATGGGTCACTGCAGAAAAAAGGTTGAAAACCACTGATTTAGAGAGAGAGCAACGCAAAGTCTGGGGGATTCCCATGATAATAAGATAAACTAACTCTTGCGTAACAATTTCGTGTGTTACAGTTTGCTTAAAACCAGCCTTCAATTGCTTGTTTCAGATTGCTACGTAGGCAGCAATTCGACAAAGCATTAAATGCAGTGCTGTGATTGTTTCGCATCAATACTATACAACGCCAGCAGAGAAATGCTGTTTCCTGTGCAAAACAGTCAGAAAATTAGAGACCTGCTGTGCCAGCGTTCAACAGTTGATCAGCATTATTACTGAGTACTTACAACACAAAGGGGCTTGCCATGACAGCCAAACCAACCCTAAGAACCAAAAATTTCTAGAAAATCTAAAGTTAGCAGTTAATTCACTTAGTTGTTGCAATGACAGTTTATTTGCCAGTATGACACTGCACAAAGAGCCAGGTTCAGTGTTCTGGTGTCATTGCAATGATGAGATTGCAGTTTGCTCATGTCCACTCCTTTATCTGCCTTGGCAGGTTGTGAAACTTGCTAGCGGATTGTTCTACTGTTGGTCTTTATTGCATAACAATAAACAAAGGAATAAATTTTCAAACATTCGTTTCAAGTTATAGTAGATAGTCGTTTTTCTGCATGTGGCCAGGGCTCTCACTACGTTTTTTCCACCCAGATCGGCTTTTTTCAGTCAACCTGGGTGTGTAAGATAATTATGAATAATTGCATTAAATTTAGGTATAAAGATAACTTTATATTACAGTGTTTGATGCACACGTCAGGTTAAAAGTACGCATATCGGATGCAGCAGAACGTGTTCAGTCAGTCTCATATCCTCATATAAGATCATTTTTAGTGTTATATATATATAATGTTATTGTCAATGTTTGCGCTATTGTCTCTAATGCCAATTGAAGTAACTGGTGAAACCAGGGTTAAATTTCGATGTTTCATTAGGCATACAAATTAAAAAATAGATTTCAGTTAGGGGAAGAAGGGAGTGGGATTATATTTTATGTGAGATTTTAGATCCCACTGCAGTTGAAGATTGCATAAAATTTCCTAGTTTAATAACAAATGTACTCTTGCAATTAGTGGGAGCACAGCCTACTTAAGATATGGTCCGATATGTCACATTTTGCAGGCCATCGCTAACAGGCCGATTCTGCTTCTTTCGCAATGCAAGTAAGCTCGATCATGGACCATCAGATCATCACTGTAACAGCAATTTTAATGGCACTAGTGGTTTACAGGACATTTTTAAGCTTTACCATTTTGTTTATTTATACATAGTCTCAAAATTACCCCAAATCCTAGAGCATGTGAGGCTTATGGAAAATGCAAGCCATACTACATAAAACCATTAAACTACACCTAACATAGTAAATCACAGCAGTTTGTTTGCCAATTTTTAGCAAGCAAAATGCAACACACCTCTGTGCAATTAAAATCTGCCATCAGTGTGCCCAAATTTGTTTTAAAATATAACAGAACTTTAGTACAAATCGTTCAGCACCACAGTATTTGAAACAGAATACTTGATGCTGCAGTATTGACTGCAATGTTCACAAAACTCTTTTACCAAGCAAGTCAGTTTACCTACTGCAGAGCCACAACAACTTATAATAACCACAATAACTTAATTCACTCAATCATACAATTCTTATAGCATAAAGGCAAATTTGTAGGCTATATAAAAATACTTCTCACATTTTCAGAGGAATCAAAACTGCCATGTTGCAATTCTCACACTTAAAAAAGTTGTAGCAAAATTTGTTTTCATGAAGAGCATGAAACCGAGTTTACACTACTCTGTCTGCAAAGCATCTTTACTGAATGTAACATCTGTTTTTCCATGGTACTGGTTTGTCTGTGGGACTAACCAAGTCAAAACACTCCGCTTTTCAAATCTAAATAACGCTGAAACAATTTGTCATGTACCAAGGAATACTTGTAGCCTATTCATATAGGTTATAATCCAGCAGTCTCATACACTAGGCTTATAGTTGACAGTTGCTTTATAACCTTCAGTTGCATTATAAACATTTAATTATATCCCTCACCTTGCTAAGCTGCTTAAGTTAACACATCCTTAACCCAAGCAACTGCAAACTACCCTGCACATGACCTCTTCTATGACAATTACTGAATGTTTTCAACCACCTTATCAGAAGACTGAAACTAATCTGCAGCTTTCAGGATGAACGAGCTGGCAACATTAACTTCTTAGCCTACGTGACTGGCAAGCTTCACAGTCAAAGCAAATATACATACCACTAAACAACTAAAACTTCCAGAGATGCCAAGCATGGGTCTTGTGCAGTATAGTATACCGCTCTGGTGCTAAACAGCACATGCTCCAGTTCGTATATATCCCAGCAAGTTAAAGGCAAAAGTTTTAAATATACGTACCTAGCTAACTGCCTATAAACACGCCCCACACATGCTCTCACTCAGACCTAACCGACTGACAATCAGGCTAACTAGTGGGAAAATGTGACATATCCAGCCGTATCTTATGTAGGCCGTGGTGGGAGATACCACCAATGGAGTATGTTACCAAACGTTATGAAAAACATCTTGGAACAAAACAAGGTTGTCTAAGTGTTTGCACTGTCAGAAGAAAATTTGGAAGAGGAACTATAATTATATCAGTAGTTGATTATCATTTCAACTCAAATAAGCACATTCAAATGTTTTTGTTGATAACACAAGCTTTCTGGGTTTTATTGTACAAATATGGGTTTGTTTGGTGTGCAATCTGGGTTTATTTGAAATCACTGAATGGGAGTACTGCATGTGACTTTGAACACAGCCATCTTGGCAGGTAATGCAACGAGACAGTGACACTGCTAGTAGCAGTAAGCCACTCATAGTTTATACTGTGTGAAAAGAAGCATGAGTAAATCTGCAGCAGTGCTTCCACAAGTTTGAAAAATCCATTGTTAGTGTGAGACTGATCAGTGTGCTTGAGTGAATAGCTTGATCAAATGACTCTTACGCAGGCTTCTTTTCACGCAATATAAAAATACGTGGCTGGTTAGAATGCGTCTATGCAGACTTGTGGGAATACTTCTTTTTCCTTAAGGTTTAGTTCTGACTTCTTATTGAGCATTTTTGCTATATTTGTTGTGGCAATTTGTCGTAATTCATCTGCTCCGCCTGCATGGTGTTCTAACTTGTAGTAAGTTGTCTGATATTCTTGTCAACATATAGTTCTACTTCTCATTGCTTGAAACACTTCCAACGTACTTGTTTTTTTCACCGCTCATGTTGTTCTGGCCGTTGATTGTTCTTAAATTATAACTTATTTGTAGAAAGTGCCTGAAAAAATGGATATTAGGAAGTTTATGAAAAGAAAAAGCATTACTGATAGCTGAAGTGTTTTTTAGAAAAAAGATTGAGAATTGAGGTTCAACCAGCACAGACTAATGAGGCAGAAAGGGTAAAGCATTTTGTGAACGTCCAATCTGAAAAGGATAAGCAAAATTTTGATGTTGCCCCACCCTGGAAAATTTTCTGCAGATGTCCATGGTCTCATTGGTGTGGAGGTATTCACCTGCGGTTGCCATGTCTTTGTTTGCACCCCTTCTGCTGTTTGTCAGTCTCCATCAGCATGCATGATTGTTAGGTCGTTAGCGTATGCATAATTTCTGGAGATGTTGGTTGGCTGGTTGGAGATGTAGATGTTGAAGAGAAGTGGTGCCATGACAGATCCCTGTGGTACACCTTTCTTGAGGCATCGTAACCTCCTCTTTTTGTTGTTGCCAGTGGTAAGGATGAAGCTGCGATTGCCAACCATCCAGATCCAGCACCTGTAGCAGTCGCAGTAACTTGCAGGAAGAAACTGCTTTAACTGCAGTGACTGATATTGTAAAAGAGTCTGTTTGGTTCATAATTGTCTATATCTTCAGAGCAGTAGTGTGAAATTTTTGCATTAATTTGTGATCTTTGTTGGGGAGGAAGTGACAGAGTTTGGGTTTGTAAGGGAGAAATGTGAAGAAAACTTGAGAACCACTGGGCCAGAGAAATTGGTCTTGAGTAATCGATCTGACTTAAAACCCAAGTTTGGTGACCACTGCTCTAGACACATTACTCATCTTTTCCTGGTGTTTTTAATTCTGATGCTGTTTGGACCTGTCCACATCTTTGCTTAACACGTGTAGAGCCGGCCTACATGATATTCGTACTTTGATTTCGGCCTAAAAAACAGCAATTTTCAGTTGCCTTACCAACGCCCTAGCTCCTCCGCCGATTGCGCTAG
>JGI24159J19872_10007991_pt1 | contig 13833 bp, 6 predicted proteins | sample Ectturendosymbi4_FD_19872 | JGI IMG/M metagenome (IMG submission 19872) | reverse complement strand
TTCGCAGATTTGTTGCCATGTTATTGTTACGCAATAAAGACCAACAGTAAAACAACCTGCTCGCGACTTTTGCAACCCCCCTCTGCAGGCAAAGGAGGGGAAATGGGTGAACTGCAAGCTCATCACGGCATGACACTATAACTGTGAACCTGACTCTTGTGCAATGCCAGTTTCATACCGGCAAAAAAACTGTCATTGCAAGAATCAAATCGATTAATCGGAATTAAGATACCGACTTCAGGTGTTTCCAGAAATATTTGGTTCTTAATCCCAATTTCCAGGCGGGGGGCAAATGCCCGTTTTGCCTCCCCTACCCTGCGGACGCCCATGCAATCATTGACTATTTTATATCAGGTTCCATAAACAGGGCCAGCTCATCTAATGAAACGAAAAAGCGTTTTTGACAAATTGTTAGCATAAGTTAAATTTTAGCATCTTTAGGGAATAATCTGCAGTACAAAAGTATTTTGGCGATGATTTTCAATGAAATCAAGTGTCATGTCAACACCTCTTTAGGTCTGGTGGGGGGGATGCATCCCCTGCATCCCCTCCCTGTGTCCGCGCCTGCCTCAGAAGGTTGTGAATAGTACTTGTTTCTGCAAGCTTCCATCTCAATGTATTCGTTGGGATGTCAACTCTAAGCTATGCCTAACTTATTTTTCTGTTGAAAGCATATATAGTTTAAACATTTATTAATTGCCCAAATTCGAGAAAAGCAATATGGAAGTCTTAATATTGCACCGCCTTAATTCTAATTGGATACTTAGTGTAAGTTATTCTGGCGAATTGTAATGGATTACCTCATCCTAGATAACTAGACTTTTTGCTTACATGCATAAAATTTAATTTCATAAAGTGTTTGAAGTGCATCATTTTTCCTTAAGATCTTTGAAGAGTGTGCTGCTCATGCCCGAGTAAATCCTCTGTGTACTTACCTAATTAACTAGAGGTGTTACACAAAACGTATTTTCGCTACCCGCACAGCACCCGTATGTTTTTAAATGCAGGCCGCATTGTAATTGCAACGCTCGTACAGAGCGTTTTGACGACACTGCACGTAAGTTTTTCATATTCCTACAGGCACACTATGAGCAAAATATTGTAGCTATTATTCACGAACATGTACCTGTAAAAGGATATCTGCATAGATGAACGTGCAATTGCTACACGACGCATCATGCAAATACATGGGAAAAAGCAATGGAAGTCAACAGCCACGCGACGAATGTGTATTCACCAAGTTCTGCGCAAGACCGCTGACATACTTACACAGTTGTCTGAACAGCGCCAGCTTAGCGACTCTCATTCAACAGAAAAGGCTTGGCATGGGTGGCGCTTGTCGCAACAGTGCCTGTCAGCAAACCATGACGTAGATAATTAAGCAGGCCCCCACGCTAGTGAAGATGACTTAATCGTGGATGTATGATACGTCATGGAAGTGCCGGTGATTTCTTGCTATCCACGTGCCGTCCGACTCGTGATTTGCTTTCTACACGCAAGCTCCCGCATCACGGCATCTCGTGCAGCACCTAATGCAAAAAGGATTAGTTGTAACGTACCAACCTCTTTGCTGAAGTAAAACTTTTTACAGACAATATAGGTTTACCCAAGCTTGTCCGTGTGAGACTTTTATCCTATCCCGTGGCAGCTTGTGAATATCCCATCCACTGGGATTCTCACGAACCTAGTATTGGGAAGTACAGTACCGTACGTTATAACTAGGGCAACCAAAAGTCAATAAAGTCAAAATTTTTCTGCCGTTTCTAGAGTTTATGAAACGTCCACAAACCAACTTTCACGCTAATACCATGAGGGAATCCCAAGTCATTAGGTCAAAAAAAGTCAAAATTTGACATTAGGTCAAAATTTATTGTTAGGTCAAACTTTTTTGCAGCACAGTTTTTCTCTTAAATATCGGTGTCTTATTGAAAATACAACAACAGATATTGATATGCTTTTGCAAGTTTATTTGCAATTCTATAATAATAGTGGGTTTATTGCCATTTCTGACATAATAATGTTGTTTTGCGCACTACTGGACGATTGAATACTATGTAGGATAACCATGGTAGGCGAGAAATGTGGTCTTACGGTACTTGTTTTGGTAAATTCTCAATCCATTATGCATATAGTATTTCAGTTTCATGATGTTCTCAGGTTTGACTCTACTGTAGTTGTAAATGTACTTATCAACATTGTATCATCCCTGAAGTTAATCAACCAAACATTTTTTAAAAAGAGCTCAGCAATCTGATTTCTGGCAGTCTTACCTCCCTACATCATGACACTGAGCCTCTACGTCTAATACCTGCTGTGCCGTGAGCGTATAATAATGGTATTAAACTTCAGAATGATCTTGATGTATGACCTTAGACTCACTTAGGATGGGACATGGGACAAATTTCAAGTCCACAGTTCCACAGGGACAATCCAGAGTTTCCCTTTATTTTCGTTAAAGGTTCTCCTCAAAGTGACAAATGAATGAAGCATTAATCAATGAATTACCATACTGTAACATCAATTTCTAAATCGTAGCTACTTTTTACTGAAACACTGTAAACTGACAATTTAGTGCAGACATCAGCACAATAGCGCAACCTTCAAAACACAGCTCAAAATTCTGTCCGGCGTTTTTCCCCTAAATTTGAAAGTTTAATCCAAAACCCTCAGGCATCTACGCGGCGGTGTCCAACCTGGAAAGTTGGGCAGGCGCGGATTTACCATTAGGCTAAAAAGGCGTAAGCCTAGGGATCCCGATTTCGGTGGTCCCAAAATTTGGGAGTAAGGACAATTTCCAGCATTTCTGTAAGCAATTATATTTGTAGTTTTGTTTTGGTTCAACGCACGTTTTTCTACTATGCCGCTAACAAAAGATCTCTAGAACAGGCCTGCACAACTCAGAAAGTTCCAAAGGCCAAATTATCAACATAAATTTGCCGCGGGCGGCACATGTCTATTTCATCTCGATGTGGAGATTTCGTTGTAGTATGGAAGAAATTCTGGAACGACAATTACTTATTCGAGGTCGAGCTTTTGCAACATATTCTACAATTGAGAAAGCTTTCACGGGACTATGTTCTGCAGGCCTGCTATAGAAGAATGAGCGCGAAGAATTGAAGTGAATGACGATGAGCATTCTCTTTTCATGGCGCTGAGAATTGGTTATTTTTACGTGTAATGTGTGGAACAAAACACCTGAATCCATTTTTGAGATTACACGAGGCCAGTGAGGTACTCAATAAATATGTAATGGGAGTGTGGTCAGATAACTTTACCGATGCTAGTTTCATTGTGACTGTTTTTGTTCCTGATATCGAGGGAATTCAGAATATAGTAAGATGTTTATGAATTGGAACAACTTGTTCAGTAAATGTAACGGGCACGTATACTGATGCCATTCTATGCTAATTTGTATGATATCAGTCGTTTCAAACGTTCCAGAAGGGCCCCCAATTAAAAATAGCCTAGGGCCTCAAAAATGAAAATTAGCCTCTGAACCTGGGACAGATTCTTTCTTCGTGGCACATAACATTATCGTGAAAGAGATACTGCCACAAATAAAAAAGTAAACAATTAGTGATGAAAGAAATATTTCAAATAAAGTTTTTAAAGTTTTGCTGCACTTCAAAGACTGTTTTATTTTGTTGCTTGTCAACGCACTATGTTTTTAATGATCTGATTGGTTTTCAGATGCAAGCGAGAATAGACCTGTTATATGCCACTACATTGTTCTTACTTAAAGTGATAACCCAACAAACAATTCATAACATACGTAACGCAACAGAAGTTAAAAGGAAATCGCACTGAGAGAACATTATAAAAAGCGATATAGAACTTGTTTTAGATCAAACTACTCTGTTTGAAAGATTTTCAGCTAAGTATTTAGTACAGTTTTATATTTGTTTCAAAGTTTGAAAAATTTAGCAGTGTATTTGAATTTGCCAAAACATGAAGATCACCAGAAAGTTGTGAGTTTCAAATTGTGCAGGTAACTGTAGATAGGAAAGACAGTTTGACGAATCATTTGCAATGGTGTGAACTTGCTTACACGTTGGGTGTGAACTGCAACAATTGGTTCATATGACCTCACTTTTCAAAATAAAATTGAAATGATTTTACAAAACACTTCAGCCTTTACGCAGAAAACCAAAACCTGAGCAATGCCGACTTTTGTCATCCTATAATTCAACGGCAGTTTTAATACGCTAAAGCAATTGAACAAAACTTTGAGAAAAGTCATATCCTTAAGCCAAATCAAAACAACCTTCGTTTGTTCATTAATTGCATTTCATATGCACAGAAGCTGCTGTGTAACGTTTCGTGTTTTTGTCGTTCCGCAAGCTTGGAACCAAACACTGTTTCATATTTATGTCAAGGCTACACGTTTTGTTATTTTTAGTTTTTGACAGGTGGTTGGAAGAAGCATGACAAAGCCTTAAAAGATGCACCGTCAGGGAAGTAACTTACCTACTCATACAAACTTTTTTCAGATCGAACAAATCATTCTTTGCTACCCAACGGAGAGCAGTCAATATGCAACCGAAGATCTACAACACTGAAGAAGCAATACAAAATCGTAACAGGAACAAACGAAGCAAACATTTCCTTCAAAAACGCTCAGTTTACTGTTTCTTACCAGTCGGCACCTCAAAGCAAAATCATGCTTATAAAAAGGACAGGTGAGCTTTTGCTTTGGTAACTATTTGAAATAGTAAATTGAGCTGCACCCGCCAAAAGTTATACATATAAAATTGTAAATTTTCAGGTAAATCATCATTACCATAGTAAATTGTTCATTTAGCAAATGGCAAGCTACTCTCTATGTATAGAAAGGAAGGTCGAAAAAATGTGTTACTAGCATATTTTCATTCTGTGTCAGCTCTTTCCGATGCAGATCCATTGCTTTAGTACTAACGTCAGACAACTCTTCCAAAGTTAATCTATTTTTCACGCTTTTCAAAAAAAGAACTTTCACATGGTCATGATTCCATTTCAAGATAAAGATGATCAAATTCCTCTCTGCGTTATTGTCAATGTAAAATACGGAATGATGGAGAAAGATTTTTTGACCTTTCAGTCAAAAAACCACATGTCTATGGCAGAGCTGTCATCACAATGTATGTGAAAGGTTTTTTGGAACTTTTTTGCTTGCGTTAACAGACATAAGTTACATTGGGAAAGGAAATAAAAATTTACCACATGACAAATTCCTGGCATTTTCTGTCCATGCGACGACGTTGCACTGAAAAATGATTGTCAGTTGTTTGGTAGCCCACAATCAATTCTAAAACCACGATTTGTGCAGTAGATCAACGTTTTGTGTTAAATTTTGGTATCAGCGAATAAAATTTTCACTGGGAAAAAATAAAAACAATAAAAACTTTACGACTGTAACCAGCAAAAAGTTGGCTATGGTAAATGTTTACAAGTTTGTACTTTTTTGACCCACACTGGAAAATTTGATCCCTTCCGAAAAAGTCTGCTTATACGCTCCATGATATTTAGCTCCATATCGCGAATCACTTTGTTTTGCAAAAATTAACAAATCATCTGTCTCAGAAACAACCACAGCAGCCGCCGGAGCAAAAACTAGCACAACATCCGCATCTTCGCACAGTGATGTAAACAACATGCCGCATGGAAGCAACCACAACAGCAAGCTATACGAAATGATAGGACTGGCTTGTGCCGGATTTTTAATAGTGGTTGGAGTGATTGTGACAGTGGTGTTGTTGTGCAAGCGACGAAGAAACAGCACTTCAAGACGTTTTTCCCAAAAGGTTGGTAAATCTTTTTAGCATAGGCTATTTCAAAGTGTCTTTCCAGTCTTATGTATTCGTTTGATTTTTAGGTCATTTTGAAATAGCTGAATCATCTCTGTACTCAAAAGTATGTTTCGCCTGGGATAAAACTATTAAAAGAGTGTAATCTCTGGATATATCGTAATTTTGGCTTGGATTTTATAACTTACCTGAAACAGAAATCATGTTATGTTACTTTACCTCATCAACCTCTGTTACATAGCATTGCAAGCAAATATATTTGACCAATGCGCATAACTTTCGAGGTTATTGCTTAAACAAAAGCTTATATAGTAGTTCCCATTCTGCGAAATATGTTTGGCTAACTGTTGCTGAAACGAGTTAAGCTCTAATTTTTATCAAAAGAGTCAGAAAGTCCTAGCGATAACAGTCGATACTTACTGGCTCTGAGCCACTATAACGGGTGCTAAGTTTTCCTAGCGGCTTGATAAATTGCTGTGGAAGTGATAAGCAACATACACAGAAGTTCAATTAGGCATCGACAAGTCACTTCAATACACACACTGTTGTTTATTATTATCGTAGGTATTTCCATACACACCTGCTTAACTCAACTTCAAAGTTTAGAAAAAATTTGACTATCAAAGCAGGATTCAAACCAGTGTTCAAAAAGTAGCTTGAAACAAAATTCAGAAAATGCATGTATTTCTAAAGCATCTTTTCCATGCTACGATTTTAACCTTCGCTTTCCGTAAAAAGGGCGCAGGATTGATAACACTTTTNTGACGATGTAAGATAATTGAGGAAAGACACTTTGATACACAGTGATGTGCAAAGATAAATTTCCGAGTAAAATAAACTGCTGGTATAAACAGCCGATTTTTATCATTAGAGCATGGAAACCACTGCCACTACAACCCAGAACATCGACCGGACGCAATTAGAAGTCAGGGATGGCGTCACGTCCATCAACAACGTTATGTACGACAAACTCGTAGCGAATGACACACACATTCGTGAAGCTGATTCACGACGAGGATCCTGCGAATCCAATTTGGATCAAGATGTGAAATACCCAAGGAAGCAATCAGACTGCGAGCATCTGCTGAAAAAGCCAAGCAACCTCCCTAGTGTGTCCGAGGTACGGTCTAATTATGTGGGTTACCAATTAATTTCTCACTTTCTGCCGTATGGCATACTGTATACTCAAGTAACTGGTCTCCACAAATGTGACAAACAAGGAATCAATCAGCAAGTTTTTTTATAGGAAATCGATTTCAAGTAACGCTACGCATACTCAGCCCTAAAATCGCATTGGAAAAGCTCAGGCGAGCTCTACAACAGCTATATGTTCACCGAAATACCTTACTGGGCCATGCATCACTGAGTGCCGCACATTGATGCACCATCAATGTGACCAAGGGCTTCGGAAGAGAGGGGGCCAAGGGCCCCCTGGATTTTGATATTTGACATTTTCCTGTTAAACGTTTAGCAATAAAAGGTTGCCTTTTGAGTTTCGAGTGGGTAAAATGAGATTTCACCATTTTTCCCCCCCTGGAAAAATCCTTGGCTACTCCTGGAAAAATCCATTGTTGGCCACCCCTGGAACAATCCTTCCGATGCCCATGAATGTGACTCAAATTTTGTGTGGAAAATTGAATCAACAACGAACTCCCAAGCAATATTACTCCGAAATAAAAAAGAATGAGTAAGAATCAAAAGTTTCTCAGCTAATGTGACACGTATTTTTGAACGTCAACGCCCAACTTTCTCATATTAACAACATGTTTGCTACTGCAGAATGTAATCGGTATGTCATGTTTTCATCCGTCACCTTATTATAATTCTGCAGTTTGACAGTCTTTAATTTTGACAAGAAAGATTTACAAAAATATGTTGTTCCTATTACCGCAGTAAAATGCATGGTTATTTTCTTCAACAATTTGCAATTCCGTCAACCGTAGGCCTTTGAAACGCCGTTTGCTGAGCATATAAGACGGCTTTGAGTAACTGCAGCTTGTTTGTTGCTTGTTAAACCTAAGTTCTTTAATTCCATCATATTTTTGCTCATAGTGCCTTTTCAAACTATAAGATTTTAGACCAGTGTTTCTCAAACTTTTTTATTCCATCGCCCCCTTTTCACTCTCGACACGTCGTTTTCGCCCCCCCAAGCCTGATAAAGCAAACAAAAGGTAGTAAAATTAAAGAATCTTATTTAGAAAGTAAATATCTGAACCAAGCCACTGAAAAGCTGAACTAAGCAATTGTATTACGACGCTAATAATACGTTCAGAATTCTTGTGAAAATACCTCGTAATTCAGGGCTACGGAGCCGGAGCTGGGCATTTTGCCTGGTGCCGCAGCCGGAGCTCAAATTAAAAATCAGGAGCCGAGTACAGCTCAGTTTAAAATTTAGGAACGGAGCTGGAGCTATGGCCTTTTGAGAGGTAGCTCCGGCTCCGTGTCCTTTCCTAGATGCTAACGGTTTTGACCAGGGGTGTACAACCTTTTGCTATTGCCGGCCGCATTACTATTATTTATATGAAGTGCGGCCGCCAATGAGTTCGAGTTTTATTTATGAGATACGTTTAGTTAAAGAATAGGTTTTATTCGGTATACGTCATTTACTTGTGCCTAAAAGTATAATAAAATGTCAAACATTTTAACGAATTTTTAACGGAATTACGCATCGTGTCGACTGATTTTCTTGCCTTGCGTTTGTTTTGCGTTTGTTTTGCTTCAATATACGACAGCACGGCCGCCAAATCTTATATTTTAAATTACAGTATGTGGACGGCCGCAAATTTCATTATCAAAGGCCGCATGCGGCCGTAGGTTGTGCACCGTTGGTTTTGACAAATAGACTTACGTGTGCTCTTTATAGCACACTGAACACTATTGTTACAAGTTACGACACCAGACTGCAACAATGGATCTGCAAGCATTTATTGTTTCTTTGGTTTATAATCAGTAAGGCTATGACATTGTAGATGGCAAGCGTGGTGTTACTTGTTGAACAATGGTTCTCAAACCCTGTTCTACGAGCCGCGTGCAGCTCCCAAGCATCCCTTTTGCGGCTTTTAGCAACCTTTCTGTAGCAGATTCTATTTGAATAAGAGCTGATGATGCCTACTTCGTAGGCGAAATATATACTATGTAAGAGCTTAGTGTCTGATTCTTGCTGTGAAAGGATTCCTTTCGATAGGTACTGTCTATCAGTAACACCTCTAATAATTTGTGTAACAGAATTTTCGTTAGTGCAACAAAACAAAACATGTCGATTGACTTGTGGTAATTTTTTTTGTGCGGCTCTCCAACAAAATCGTAGGTCTGTATTCGACTCCCTTCAGCGAAATGGTTGAGAACAACTGTTGTAGAGGTAAGAAAAACGTTAACTACCACAACATCTTACTTTCTACTTAGAATGATCAAACCGGGTCTGTAGTGGTGCAGCGATCTAAAAAGAACTGAGCTAGTGTATGATGTGCAGGTATATAATAAACTATCCATAGCATTTGTAGCTGTGTAGTCATGCTGTTAGCAGGAGCATGATAAAGGTATGATACCATCTATGGTTTCAGCACGGTAACCCGTCTTATTTTCTCCTAAGCTTTGCGTGTTAAATTGTGCTTTAGTTTGCGATTCATCAGTGCTTATTGAGTGTAAAAGATAAGAAATCAGACGTTTTCAGCTATTTTAAAAACGTCAAATGTGAATATCTTGCTTAGAAGTCTATTTTGAACAAGAACAAAGAAGTTTTTTTTCAACAAAACTACTGTTTCTTTGAACAAAGGGCTTTCAAACACTTCTTCGCATTTGTGTTAAATGCAAATGTGTGCGTGTTTGCAAAACATATGCGAGTCGACTATGTGTTTTGCGCTCTTTGCATGGTTTGCTCGAGCAGCGCTGTTAACTGGAATCGTCAAGACTGCAACAGGCAAAGCATGCAAGGAGTGCAAAACACTTGGTCAATTGGTACAGGTCTGTGATTCAATACTCGAACACAAATGTAGTTTTCCAAATAGTCATTTCATTGATTCTGGTCGTAAGAAATAACAAAAGATCCTCAGGAATTGACGGAAAAACAAGCGACTGCCATTCCAGAAATTGTTTATATTACCGTTATCTTGAGTTACGTTTCTGGTAGAAACTGTTACCTGAATCGTCTGAACCTGTGGTTGTTGTTTTTTCGCTGATTTCCTCATGGTAAGAACCCTGCTTGTAAAAAAGTACCAGATTAAACTCAAAAAGATTTGGTATATTCTCTTAGTTGTGCACTTGATTTACTTCACTTTCCATTCAACTTGAGGCACACTATGACAATTAAAATATTAATGTGTGAAAACGAACAGAAGCCGGAGCTGGAGCCATGAAAAAAGAGAGCTCCGGAGCCGGAGCCACACTCATCAAAACCAGGAGCTCCGGAGCTGGAGCCATGTTCATGAAAAGAAGAGCTCCGGAGCCAGAACTGTGTCATTTCCACGACGGCTCGCAGACGTGAAATAATCCACCCTGTACCCGGGCACATATACAATCCAGAGTCAAAATTCAACAGATAGAATGCTTTAGCAACAACCTCCAACAATTATCATAGTAAATTAAAATTTGCGAGAAACTAACAAGTCATAAGTCGTTGAGCACTTTCGCCCCTTTGTGTTTTTTCGCACCCCTATCGCCCCCTTTGTTTTTTCGCCCCCTTGCGCATAAAAATCGCCCCCAAGGGGGCGATTCCGCCCACTTTGAGAAACACTGATGTAGATTTTGCGTTTTTTTGCAGCTAGCTTTATAAATTTTTGAAGGAAGCATTTTAGGCTGTGTTGTAAACACGGAACGCGGGATAATATTATGTGTTATAGCAGGTTTTTTTCAAGGAAAATTTTAGGTACCCGGTATGGACCTGTAGGGACTCGATTTCTCTGATTCTAGGGACCCGATTTTCTCTGATTCTAGGGACCCGATGATAATTTTCTCTGATTCTAGGGACCCGATTTTCAATTCTAAGGACCCGAATTGGGTCCCTAAAACACCTTTAAAAAACCCTGATTATAGTCTAGTCTACCCTGCCTGTTTGGCTATGATACGTTTCTGGGTTAAAAACACTTAAACTTAACAAACTCGTACTTAGGGATGACCTGATTATTCCCAACGGTATAGCAGTTAAAATGGTTCTTACCACGCCTCCCTTGAGCAATTGTCCTGTGTTTCAAGTCCCCGCGACTTTACATGAGTAAATTGGACGGGACATTTTCCTATTCAAAACTTCCCATGTTGTGAAACGCGTAGGGGTTTGCACCCCCCTGGAAATCGGTTGACGCCCACTGGGGAGGCGTGCTCCCCGGTTAAGAACTACTGAGTTTGAAAATGAGGAATTTTACCAATTACAAAAACTAGAATATCGCACTCGTTTATGCTGTATTCTGAGTGTCGATCGACGAACTTACAGTAGTGGATATAGCCGAAATCTATATCTGCTGTATTGCTGGGACCTGCTTGCTTATACCCTCTTCAAAATTCATAAGGGCTAACTGACGGGATAGAAAAAGTTTGAAATTTCGGTAAAAGCAAGGGTTTTATTTCTATCACCGTTTATTTCTATGTATTAGTCTCATATTACTTGATATTTGCAATCAATATGGTGCGCTTACGCTAGTAGAAACACAGAACAAAACCGTTACTATCAAACCAAAAAGGTGACAGGAGTGCTTAAAAATACTGCTGAGAAAAAAAACACGATTTACTGTACGAACTGCGATATCATATCACCTTTGGATAACAACACACAGATCATAAGTTAACAAACCAAAACACGACTACAACATAGGCATGGCCAGGGGAGCGAAGGGCCATGCCCCTTTCAAGTTTCTGACATATCTTGTTGTTTTGTGCTTCGAGAAACGTTGTCCCAAACCAAATACTGTTGCTCGCTTAAAGCCAAAATATTTGGCACCCCCTTGGACTACAATCAAAATACAATCGCCCTTTTGGAATGATATAATTGTATTTCCGGTTTTCTCAACTTCAAGTAAATTCAGTTAGCGCTTTAATTTGGTTAAAACTTACCAAGAGCTTGGTTCGCACCAACTGTCAACGACAAAATCATCTCAAAGTTCACGTCATCGTCCCAAACACATTTCTCACCATTAGTGCAAGAGCCATACTTGCTTTTCCGAATGTAGTCTGGTCGTCTTACGTGTCTTAATATATGTCTTAATAGATTCTATTTGAATAAGCTGATGACGCCTACTTATTAGGCGAAATATATACTCTGTAAGATCCTGATTCTTTGCCGGGAAAGCATTCCTTTCGATAGACCAGGGGTCTAAAACACGCGGCCCGTGATGCTTTTTGGGAATCTTCAAATAATTAACATTTAAGTCATTTAGTTTATTCAGGGGTTTTTAAAAGAGCTCGGCCAGGGAGTGAACAAGTTTCTTTTAAACGAACGTAGATACGGCTAAAAATGATTTGCCTATATCTCACGATGTCTTTCGCAGGAAAGATGTAAAAGCTGTTTGTAGTAAGGTTCAGGTACCGCCGTTGCTGCGTCAGCGTCATAATGCGGCCATCGGGTTACTTTATAAGTCCTCATTTGGCTCTCGGAGCAATTTGAGTTTGAGACCCCTGCGATAGACAGCCTTAATATATGTTTTGTTCTTTTCGTTTCAGTTGCTTTCTAATCTTTTTTCTCGCGATTTGCGTAAGAAAACTTTTTTTGAGGACGCAAAACCCACGTGTTTGAGCGAAGCCACCGTGATAGACACCACACCGTGATAGTTTTCACGGTAGCCTCAGTTTGAGAAAGGCCTCCTAGAGAATAAACTGAAGTTTCAAGCTTTTTCTATCTTATATTTAGGAGGCATTGGTTTGAGTGGCCGACCCATCAACGCAACACCGCGTCATCCTTTTTCTCTCTGTACAGCTGGTGTGCAGAGAAGAGTTGTGTGACGTCACGAGTACAGTGTATTAGGTCTTAAAGTTCTTGTTGGCTTGTTTCTCGTGACTGCCAAAAGAGATTTGATTCATTCATGTGCTTTCCGATCACTTGCAATAACGCCATTTCCAGCGCCTTCCTACTTTTGCGATCGGAAATCCCGAGCGGCATGTGCGCAAAGCTTCGCACCGTGGCAGCAAGTATGGGGTGCCGTTCGTAAAAATATTATATCTGACAGATTTAGCACAAAAACTGCTATCTCTGCGCATATTTAGCTATCTCTGCGCAGAGATAGCAATCTCTGCATGCATTTAGCTATCTCTGCGCAGGATAGCTAAATCCGCCCAGAGATAGCTATCTCTGCGCAGAGATAGCTAAATGCGCGCAGAGATAGCTATCTCTGCGCAGAGATAACTAAATGCGCGCAGAGTTAGCTATCTCTGCGCGTATTTAGCTATCTCTGCGCAGAGACAGCTAAATATGCGCAGAGATAGCAGTTTTTGTGTTAAATCTGTCAGATATAATATTTTTACGAACGACACCCCATAAAATGCGTGCAGAGATAGCTATCTCTGCGCAGAGATAACTAAATGCGTGCAGAGATAGCTATATCTGCGCAGAGATAGCTAAATATGTGCAGAGATAGCTATATCTGCGCAGAGATAGCTAAATGCGTGCAGAGATAGCTATCTCTGTGCAGAGATAGCTAAATGCGCGCAAAGATAGCTATCTCTGTGCAGAGATAGCTAAATACGCGCAGAGATAGCTATCTCTGCGCAGAGATAACTAAATGCGCGCAGAGATAGCTATCTCTGTGCAGAGATAGCTAAATACGCGCAGAGGTAGCTAAATCCGCCCAGAGATAGCTATCTCTGCGCAGAGATAGCTAAATACGCGCAGAGTTAGCTATCTCTGCGCAGAGATAGCTAAATATGTGCAGAGATAGCTAAATCCGCCCAGAGATAGCTATCTCTGCGCAGAGATAGCTAAATACGTGCAGAGATAGCTATCTCTGCGCAGAGATAACTAAATGCGCACAGAGTTAGCTATCTCTGCGCAAAGATAGCTAAATATGCGCAGAGATAGCAGTTTTTGTGCTAAATCTGTCAGATATAATATTTTTACGAACGGCGCCCCATA
>JGI24159J19872_10007990_pt1 | contig 13833 bp, 8 predicted proteins | sample Ectturendosymbi4_FD_19872 | JGI IMG/M metagenome (IMG submission 19872) | reverse complement strand
GATACGCTTGCAAGTTTTAATCGTCGCAGAAGAATGAAAGCAGAAAGCAGGCAGATTCCTCAGAAGCTTGCCGCAAGGCTAAAGTTTGTTTACTGTCCTAGAATCCCCATGTGACTTCCAAATGATTCTTTGAATTTTCATGCTGGCGTATCCTTACAAGTAGACAATTGTTGAATCCATTTGTTGATAATGCACTGGTTGTGTTCTTCCTGAAACGTTTGCAGTAAAAACAATAAATTTAATCAGCAGACTGAGAGTACATAATCCAAGGTCTTTCAACACTCTCCCCATTTGGAAGTTTCCTCTAAAAGCAAAACTTTGAAAAAGTAAAACACGATCTTTTTTCGTTTCTTGGAAAGCCGTGCACTGGAATAATAGAGGATCTGTAATTGGTAAATGATCTCTTACATTTTTATTTGTATGTGCTGGTCAACTATTTGGGACATCATACATGTTGATTACAACTGTACTCACGGATGATCTATCATTGCATGATGTTTGGGATTTTTTTATTCGATCATAAGTAACTGCCTTCTGATGCATTGAAATCATCTTCAATTTGGATTGTATTTTGAAATTAAATTGTTGGATTGGATTTGAATTTGAAAAACATAAATCCATTCATCTCTGTCAAGGATATTTGAAACTTCCATCCAGACGTTTCTAAATATATCCGGTCTCTGCTAGTATCCACCGGGATATAAACAAAATAGCGCAATGATGCAAACAAAACAAAGCGCGATTTAAGTTATGGCCAGTATACTTCTCAAACCGTAACTCTGCCGCTACTGGCGCGGGGCCCCTTGAGGCGCGGGGACCAATTTGACGAAATCGGTCAAATAGGCTTAAAACCGGCCCTGTCCGCGACCCTCCCCAAAGAAAAAGCGGGTGCGAAAATGAGTGAATCAATGAGTATGCAGGCCTATATTGAACCGTTCTATTTATGAAATTGTCTTCAGGTCGTTTGCCAAAAGTGAAAATCATATTCAAATAATTAAGTATATTTGAACGGAAAACTGCGTTTTTGTGAATATGATTTAAAAGTATCAAACTTAGAAGGAAAAGTGGTGTTGACACCCTAAAGCTCCACCACGACACCCTTTCAAAAACCTTAAAAAAACACTGGCCGCATGTGACGGGTGTGCACGTGATGCTGAAGAGAATAGAATGCGAAAACAGAGTTTGGTCGACGAAACGTAGCCAAAGAAAGACTGAACGTCATCCAGATAGACCTGTCGATAACCTAAAGAAAAAATGTAAGCCGCCCTCGATTGTAAGCCGCCCTTGGTTGTAAGCCGCACTAAATATTGAAAAAAAAAACTTTATAAGCCGCGGCTTACATTCGAATAAATACTGCAAATGATATGCAGCGCTTTTAAACTGTGTTGATTCCCTGAAAGATCGCATAATCCGACCAACAAAAATAACCATTTTCTTGGCCTACAATAGATAACCACTTTTGTGTGATACCTAACAATTATCGCAGAAAACCTTGGCTCAGGGGCGGATCCAGGGGGGGGTGATTCCAAAAACCTACGAAAGTAACTTTTTCCACCATGACTGTGAACAATTCGGAAAACAGCATTCGCGATATAGGGATATTTTGCGGTCCATTGTTTTGTCACAGCAGTGTCGTGAAGTAGGCTATACTTCATCACTTTTACAGTAGTGAACCCGCAATGAGACTTGACGGCCAAATATTACTGAAATCGCCCCCCCCCTAAATTTACTGGCTGGATCCGCCCCTGCCTTGGCTACTTACATAAGTGAAGACTTTTTGGCCTCCCCTAATTGACTGCCCCCAAAACGCCTGGTCTGGATCCGCCGCTGCCTGCAAATGTGGGTCAACCCCGCTGGTTGTGATTTCCCGTACTGAAACTGTGGGTGAAAGACTACCGTATCTTATGATTGAGGGATGGATGCGACGCAAAGCTAATGGTAGCTCTGAGAGCGGTAATCCCTCTAGGAGAATTTTACACTGACCAATGTTTGTGTTAAGAGTGGTGTTTTCTCGAACTTTCCTTGGTGCAAGTTTGCCACGATCATCACGGCGCCGATTGCTGCACTGTTTCTGCCGGCAAATGATTTATTCCACGCGGCGCGTTGATTTGTTTTGCGCGCTCTGTACCTCTTGGTCGGTCGCTAAATACTGTCACCTTTGCTGGTAACTCATTCAATTCGATACGAGACCAGCCCGTGGTCTAGTGGTAAGTGCGTCCGCTTCGGTGCTCGACCTGGTAGGTCGAGAGTTAAATTGGTACTGCGGCCTTCTTACCTGCCGCACGGTGTACGGAAGAGCTGCAGGGAACTCACCCAGAACAACAACAAAAATCAACAAGTGAAATGGAACCTGAAATTGTAGAAATTCAGTCGTGGCGCTACAAGACCATTGTGGTTATAAAGCGCCAACAACAAACCACCATCTCAAACAAACAAACAAACTATTCGATACGCGCTCTGCAGCTCTACATTACTGTACTAAAGCCGTAAGCGGAACTGTCCGCCCTGTTTGCCGTTATCTTCTCCGAATTTAAGTACAGTGCATTTTATACAAGGTGCTCTGAGTTTTGAAACTCATGTCAGGGAAAAACACAACAGTTTGTTGGAGTGCGCATGCAATTGTGCAACCATGTAGACACACAACGAGTGAAGCAAGCGTTTAAACTGCTGAAAGGGCTAACTATACGATATTAACTTATAAAGGTTGCAAGTCCGAGAGAATGAGATATCACTGTGCAGGTGTCTGGTGGTACTGCGCAGTTGCGCATCTGAGTCTTAGAGCGAGCATTGTCTGAAAAGTACAGCTTGCAATTCCGTTAGCAAGCAATACAGGTCGACGATAGCGATGTTGTGGCAAAGAATTTCAAAAGTTCAGATAGAGCAATGGTAAGATGACAGTAGCAAAACGGCCGATGTATTGCATGTCCTGTTCTGAACATGGACTTAGTTTGACACGTAGATCTGTCTGCCCATACGTTTCGTGCGTGCGTTGGTTAGCAACGCGCCAGAAGCGCAGGCAATTTGTTTCGCCGCCTTGGGGACAAACGGAGGCCTGTAACGATGTCTGCCCTATTTATAATTCAGGATACCTTTCAGGCTTTCAAGTGCGTTATGCTTGTTTCTCAACGCATTCCATGACTTCTGTGATGACTTTTATGCAAACCTTTTTCTTACCGGACAGTTTTCCTTACTGAATCTTAGGAATTATTATACATGGCTAATCTTAAACCTAAACCGTTTCGGAAAAAAAGAAGTTGTCATTGGAATAAAACAACGTTGCAATAGTCGATATTTTTCACGAAAGTTGCCAACTATTTTCTCCGTATTTCGTAAGTTTTGATTTACTGAAGAACCCTGCGATACCTTGTTATGACAACCGTGGTATATTGCTTTATTTTTTTGCAAAAAAGGATGTGATTGCGAATTTTTCAAATATGATTCAGAAGAAAAAGGCTTTTCCTAATAAAGCTGTTTGAAGACCACTCTGTCTGCTGCGCAACGGAAAAGCGAATAAGCTTTAATGAAGAATGCTGGTGATCGCGGAGCCATTGCGCCAAATGAGTTCTTCCAACAGCAGTGTTCCATTATAGCGCAGAATTTAAAGTTTTACCCAAATTTTCGTTGTTATGTTGCTGAAAACTAAGTATATAGAGATTTGAATCGCTAATTTTTTAAAAATTGGTAGCTCGCAATTACAGAAAATCTATACTGGGTGAAATATCTGCCTCGAAGCCGCATTTAGGGCAAAATGAACTTCAGTAAAAATTCGTATCACACGACCTTAAGCAATACTTGATAATTTGTTTGATTGCAACATTGAAGCCATTCTTGCCCTATGTTATAAAATACCAAATCCCTCTCAACTCTTTCACAATAAGTGGGTGTGCTGTTTCGGGCAACGTTGATCACCGGAGAAGTCGTTCACTCATGTCTTTGCAGATGTCTTATGTTGCATGGGTGAAAATATTCACAATGAAACCTTTGATGTTAACATTTTTTATGCACTTTAATGTTGCAGTGCAATTGGTCATGTAAACCTTTCTTTTTGTAAACATAAATTGTAAAACATTTTTTTGCTGATTTTGACACAAAACAATTCTTTTTTGTTTTTCTAAGTATTTTAATTGGCAGTAAAAGAGGAAAGTATGTTTGTCGAAAAATTTCAGAATAAGTCTACGTCAGATCCGTAAACTGTTGTATACCATAGTTTTGTAATAAAAATATTCGGGAGATTTCGTGTTTATACCTCTTCTTTGTACCAATCAAACATTTTGCTTACTGTTTGATTGTTAGAATTCGCTTTTAAATTTTTGCATGTTTTTTCTTTTTAGTTTTATCACATGCATTTTTACGTTGCTTTTAATTACGCCTGTTGACTGCGTTATAAAAATCCTTTTAGTAGTTTTGTGAAAGCTTCACATGCGTGTCAATTCCTCATGTGATATCACACTATTTCAATGCATACTTCTCTGTAGCCAGGGTTACCATAACGTCCTTATATTTAAGATTTGTCCTTATTTTGCAGTACTACGTCTTAAACATTACTGCCGTTATTTCTAAGAAATATCTTTATTTGTGACCTGCGTCCTTATTTCTTATTTTCTAAAGCGTTAGAATTTTAGATAAGCAATATCTAATAGACATCTCATTGTAAACATTTTGTATCAAGGTTTTGTGGCGTCATAAAAATACTAAACATTTAGCACAGACGCAACGCACTCGCACTATCAGGCATTGTGAGCACTGCAAGCTGTCTTACCTCTGGTTAGGATTCCTAGGAAAGCTGGTTTTGCAGCGAAAGTTTAGCATTTAATTGATTCAAGAAATAAGCAAGCGAAAAATACGGTTTCCGTGATGAATGACGATTCCAAGAAGGAAGTCAGAAAAAGACATTGCTGAAGTTTCTGGAGATAAATAGGCAAATATATGATCTGATATTAGTCGTGCAAAAAGAAACAATTGTTTTCTTTTAGGTAATAAAATCAAATTTCCCTCAGCCGTCCTTATTTTTGGTTCTAGATCGATGGTAGCTCTGTCTATAGCAGCGATCCACTTTATTGCTACACCCGTTTGTCCTGAATGCTTCGAATTGTCTCTGAGTCCTTTATCTGGTTGAGTTAAAGCTGGGCATTTGACTGCTGTTCTTCAATTTTTCTAGCGGTAAACTCCATTTTATCCAAGTATAAAGATTCAACAAAATTGCAATTCTGATATCTTGAATTCATCATTCCCGATAGGTTATATGATGTATTGCATCCCAGTTGATGAAATACACATTCTACGTCAAATCGGTACAAAAACTCAGTAAATTTAGAAAGTTTCTTTTTCAACCAGCTGAAAGATATGGAAATGCGAAATGCGCTGTGTTGAAGCTAATTTTCTTGTTTGTTTGAAAAATCGCTAGAAGTTACTTGATGCAAAAAATGATTAAAAGCGAATGAACACAGGTAAACTTTGTTTCAGACCAGGAACGTTTTGCGCTGGTTAGCTTCTAAATCGATCTCAGTTCATTGATGATGGTTTTGAGAGAAGAAATTATAGCAGCTGCTTTTATTGGCCTATCCGCAGCATACGACGCACTCAATTACAGACTACTTACCAAGAAATCGTACGAATGCACTCGTGATTCCCATCTGACCAGGTTTATCCGAAATTTGCTGGAAAATAGGAGATTCTTTGTCACCGAAAGAGTCCGTGGAGGAAACAAAAATTGGGTTTCCCCAAGGAGACGTTGTCGCCCCGTTGTTTAATATTTACAAATGTTCGGCCGTCTCAACAGTCACCAGGCGTTTTTTTGTATGTAAATAAATTATGAATTGCAATCCATAAAATGTCGTTTAAAAAAGTGTCGGGCTTTCTCGTTGGCGCCTTGGACAATCACATCCCATATTACACAATAAATCACCTCGGGCCTAATCCANACAAAACCCAACTCTGTGCCTTCCACCTCAGAAACAGGGAAGCAAGTCGCTAACTACATGTCAGCTATTTTGGGAAAAATCGGAAGCTTTTCTATTTAGGCATTGCCCTGGACCTCTCCTTTACATACAAAGAACACATCCTCAAGACGAAAGCAAAGGTAGGGTCTAGAAGCAACATACTCAAAAAGCTCACAAATTCTAGATGAGGTGCCGATCCAAAAACAATCCTACTACGGCTCTGGCTCTAAGTTTCCCCGTCACAGAGTATGCCTCTCCTATTTGGCGTCGAACGTCTCGAGGCTAGAAACAATCCGGAATGGCGCATNGAAGTGCTATCACCGACTGCCTAAAACCCACCAAACTATGTTATGTGGATTGTTTGAGATCAGCCTGAGATATTTTGAAATTAACTAATAACGTTGGTAAATGGTTATAGCATAAAATAATAAAAAAGCGTATCATTTCTATTCACAGTATTGAAAAGCTAATGAACCTTTTGAACAGTGATCTATAAATCATAAGAGGGCCCGAAACAGGTCTCGCACCAACACCTTTTTTCCTCTCAAGGATCCTGGTCGCGTGGCATAGTCCCTCCATACATCAGATGAATTGTGGCATCCCAAAAATAGAAACTGAAGCAGGAAGCCGATCCCGGCGTCGTCACATCAAGCATGCAATCAGTGCAGGATTAACAATAGTAGCAAATGCAGCAATTGCTAAGGGCACCGCGCTTGTAGGGACCACGCGGTCCTTTGTATTAAATTTTTTCTTTATTATATGCAAGGATAGATATTAGAATTTAGGTGCCGAGGCAACTCTCCGAAACGCAGTCCCTATATTTTACACAAGCTATACAGAAACTTTAAAGTAAGTTAAAATCTTCATTTTGTTTGGGAATTTGCTTCTGCGTGANCGTTTCACGTTGTAAATTGTTTGGAGTCTTTCGATTTTAGATTGNTATTNTTCTTTGTCTGCACATTAAACGTTTTGACGGGCCCTTTGTGGCACATTTGCACGTAACTTTTGCTTATTTTGACAAACATTGACTTGCTTCAGTGTTTATTAAATGTGGCTCTAGAAGTCTAGAGTGATAAATAAACGTTTTAACAAAGCAATGCAAAATGTAAGTGCCAAACTCTCAAAAGGAGGGCCCAAAACTACCGCCTCTTTCGCTTCCCTTAATATCCACCCCTGGTTTTATATATATCTAAATTTTTCATTCCAAGAAGTCACTTTTTTGCTAAATTTGCCATAAGCAATTAAGCGAAAGTTTTCAATTGAAGGCTTTTACATTAGACCAGTGATTNTCAACGCGGTCCAGGTGGACCACAAGTGGTCCATGTACTGTAAATNTACTGTATTGAAGAATGTACGTGTGACATTGTTGGGACTTTTTGGCGCCCTCGCAAACATTCGGCGTCCCGGNAGTACTTCAGCGCCCCGAGAGTGATTNGGCGCCCGGGTAATTGCACCCGCCTTGCCCCCTCCTTACACCCCTGCTGATTGAACCGTAATGCAGCGTGTAAAAAGCTACAGACGTATTCGTTAGCAAACAACTTGCCGCTATGTGACAACAATGCATTAAACGTGTTCGATTAGCTCAAAGAATTATGACCAACGTAACTATGCAATTGTGCAACTCCTCACTTCATATACATTGACAGCGCAGAGGAGTACTGGATTACTGTTAGGGATGTAATGAGGTTAGATGGCGCCCAGGGCAAGAAGCAAGTTTGGCGCCCCCATATTCGAACCGGAGGTCTTTCGGAAGCAAATGAACTGCACTGAAGTACTTGTGACATTGTTAGGACTTTTCGGCGCCCGGGGAATTGTGCCCCTTCACCCCCGTCGTTACGCCCCTGATTACTGCGCTCAGCGACGCGCCTCAACAAATCATGGTACACAGCTCTAACCACAGGCATACGGGAACTTTGGGATTTAGGGAGAGAAAACTTTTCAATTCTCCCGAATTTTTACGCTACTTTGAGGAAAACGAATAGGAGAGTTTTGCAGGGCGATGGTTCTTCTGAAGCTTGTCCAAACATATCGGGAAGTTTTTCCTGAATTTTAAAAATCTTTTCCAAATCTCTCCCCACTTCGTACGCCTATAGCTCTAACGCCGAAACTTTGGCAAAAGACTAGCTATCTTCAGCTTAGTGCATTGAATAATGGTTTTACTGTACGTGGTCATAACAATTTGTGCTCAACACTTGAATATTTGCAGGCCAAAATTGGGGGAACGACGGGATCTTTTGCCCCCACCTGGCTACGAGCCAGGCAACAGTTACTGATGGCTGTGTGGTTTTGAACCTTTTGTTGCAATTGCAAACCCGTAGACAACTCACGCTGACCATGAAAAGAAAAATTTGGCATGGTTAGCGACATCTGCAACCGACAGAAAAATGCTTAGTTTATTGGTTGCTAGATCATTCCGTTTGTATCATATAAATTTGAGCAAGAAGAAATCTTCTGGTGAAATCTTTAACTTTTTTACTGGTGGCTTTGGTGTTGGCGAAGGTTCGTGGTTTTAAATCGGTGATAGACTGATTCTCCTCTGTGTTTTCTGGCCTGGCTGGATAGAAGCAGATCCAGCGCCAGATCAACAGCATCGGGGATGGCTTTGAGCTTCTTCGGGGCCTTTGTAATAATATACCATGCATTGAAAAATGACTTCATTAGGAGACTAAAGCAACTTTGGAGGTATTGNTTGTGAATTTGGGGGGCTCAGCCCCCTTGTTTCCACTTNTTTTGAAAAGTGTCACAACTTTTTTTGATAACCTGGTCTAGTGGGATTGATGCTTTTTTCTTCACATCAGCAATCCAATGTCGAAGAATGTGAAACGGTATTTAAAGACTTGATTGAAAATCTACCTTTATAATTGGCGTCAAATGTATTTTAGGGAAATATGGTTTAAGGCCCAGTGAAAATCTATTATGCGATTATGAGATAGATTTTTACGATAGCCAGCAAACCTACCTAAAATGTGAGTAGTGTCCTGGCAAATGCCTTTCATTGACGTGTTGTTTTTGAATTGTCGCTTCAGCAATAAATAAGTCTTTCGTGTACATGTAAATGCACATGCTTCGCTTGGAAACGTGATTGTCATTTAGCTTTTTATTTAAGTCCTATCGTGGGAAATGAGTTGTCACATCCAAGTCTAAGAAGAACCGTTCTGCTTCTAACCAGGTCTGAAATGCGTGTCAGACACTGGTCTTCACTGATCTCGCTAGGGATAGCCAAAACAGTGGCAAACGTTTGCACGCAGCATACTTTTATACCTTACAAATACATTTTGTAGATATACGAGATCTGTGTAGCTTGTTAAAAATGAGGCCCACTGATTGGGACTCGTTTCAAACGTTTTCTGAATTAATGATATAAAGCACTTTCAAACTGTGGTTTGGTTATTCCCTGAAAAATCACATAGTTCGACCAACAAAAATATCCACTTTTTGGCCTACAAAAAGTAACCTCTTCCGTGTGACACACAACGATTGTCGCAGACAACCTTTAGTATTTGAACAAGTGAAGACCTTTTTGGCGCCCCCGTATTTGACTGCCCCCCCCAAACGCTTGGTCTGGATCCGCCACTGTCCCAGCATAAGGTTTGTGCGTAGACCTATGGGAGAATGCATTCTTCAAACTGTACGTTGGAATAGGGTTAAACGCAATGGTTTTAAAAAATAATGTAATCCGCGCTTGATTGTAAGCCTCACTTGAACATAGGTTACCTAAGCCTCTGAGATACTTTCGTGTATAGCAAGTTTCGCGTTCAATTGGCAACCCTGGCAATGATGCTAACACCATTGCAACTGCCTTCTGTTCATCATATTCCCTCCTGTGATGGAGTGCGCGCGTGTGCTCGTGATGCTGAAGAGTGGAAAGATAATGCGAAAAGAGAGTTTGGTCGAAAAAACGTAGCCAAGGAAAGACTGGGCGTCATTTAGACCTTTCGATATACTAGAGACGAAAGTGTAAACCGCCTCGATTGTAAGCCGCACGAAATGATGAAAAAAAACTTTATAAGCCATGAACTACAATCGAATAAATTCGGTAGGTACCTTTTGCAGTTTCTGTTATGTCAGTCGTCAGTCATGCCGTAGTCTCAGAAACGCATCCTTGAGTGGCCTGCAAATGCATCCTAGGCCTTGAGTGGCATCCTAGGCTTGATCAAAGGGTCTTATCGCCAGGCCAGTAACCAGCTTGGGACACCAGGAGGGGCGAAGAGTTTTCTGAGAGGGGCACAAACTTTTTGAACTATGTCCAAAATTTTCAAATTATATCCAACACATTTTTCCAGGGAGGGCGAAAATTTTTCTAGGGGGGGGTTTCGCCTCCCCTGCGCCCCCTCTGGTTACGGGCCTGCTTATCACGGTTGGCTGAGTATGATGACGTGATCAGAGAGTCCCTCTTTTCAGTCTTGCCTCGGTCCCCCTACCCTAAGTCCACCACTGCTCGGATATAAACGCATATTAGATGTTGGAACAAATACCGAACAGGTAACAAACAAATATCACAAACAGGCTACTCCTGTACTTCGATTGGTTAGGCTGCATTTCGACTGAGAAGGTTACTCTGATGAGTGTTCAGGTGGCTGAAACTTTCGAAAGTACTGCGATTCTAGCAGATAACATTTGCACATGAGTACAGGACGCTCATGCACATAGCACAGCAGAGATTCCGCCACTTGATTGAATAAAACATGGCATCTTTCGGTGAAATCTATCCCCATTACGTAATAGACGCAGTTAATTGCAACAATGTACGTTTTTTTTGAAGTGATAAGTTGCTGACTTCTGAAGACGCAAAGTTAGAACGCCTGAAGTTAGCCATTTTATTTACGATTGCTGATATATTTTGGGTAAAAAAAAACAAGGCAAATGCATGTCATCAGAAGATACAAAAAATTAGGAACATGACAATCGGGATTGAAACCAAAGAAATAAAAGTTGTGGAGACTTATTGAAAAACAATTAAAAGAACTCTACCGATAAACTTTTTAAAAACATAACAAAGAGCGATACTGTGTGCAATGAATTTACAACATTGCAAGACAACGCAATACAACGGTGGAACTCTTATTGTTTGACATGATGTGTCCCCAACGTTTTTCAACTTTGTTTGTACCGCGACCCATTATAACAACCCACTATAAGCCAAAGATCCCCATCTATAAAGTTCGAATAAACCAAATGTAATACAGCTGTGTACATAAAATATCTATTTTCCACCCTCCAAAAATGGTTCACGACGCTTCTGGTAGTCGTGACTCTCATATTAAAATCCAATGACCTAGCAGAATAAGGCTTGACTTTCACCAACAACACTGGCACTTGGAATTAGAATCAGAAGCTTATAGTTAAACAGCCAGCATTATTAGCAATATTATTATAGCAGTGCTGTTTTTTCCTTATATATTTTTCAATAAGTCGAAGCTGTTATTTAACTCCGCGATAAAGTACAAATTGACGTTGCGCAGTATAACCATAACCAGACCGTGACTTTTACCGTCATATAGTACGTGCTATTTTTTACATGTGTTTTGTGATAATATCATTTCTTTTTTGTAACGCACTTCAGTTATACCGTTTGAGCATGAACACCATCTGAGTTGCCTGAAACTACCCCCAATGAAGAATTGTCTAGCATGGGTGTCAAACATACGACCCGCAGGCTGGAAGCGACACACTGCGGGGTTTGCTCCTCCGGTCGAGATGATTTTGAATAGTGTAAAAATTACGAAGAACAACAGATATTAACAGAACTTTCTAATTAGAAGTAACAGTTACTACAAATTCGCCCCTGCGTTATTCTTTCTATGCACGCTTTTTTCTTCCTTTCTGGACAACGCTCTCGCCTATATTTTCCTGAGCTCTTTCAGCTGCTGCATTTGCTTTGCCAACCGCTGCTACTATGATGTTACATGGGTACGCAACAATTGCAATTTATCAAACTTGTGATCGCGGGCTTTTCTAACTGTTGAAAGGATTAAAGTTTTGTTTTGTTGTCATCATTTATATCAGCCGCACCCTATCTAAAATATCTTTGTCGAAAACAAGGAAAGTATGTGAAGAGCACTGGTGTAGGAGGCAGGGGTGCAGGTGGTGCAAGCACACCCCCAAAACGTTTGATTTGATAAAAATTTGGGCAAAATCACTTAAAATCCGGGCAAAATCTGTGGAAATTTGGGCAAAATGTGTGAATACCTTCGCAAAATCGCTGTGTGCTTTGATTTTACGAAAATGACACCACAAATGCAAGTGCAGACGTTTTTTTATTTTGTTCTTTTCGGGCAAGTTAGGGGAAATTTGAGCAAGTTTGGGGGAAATTTGCGCAATAGTGGTGCTTTACATGCTTTGATTTGAAAAAATGCACCCAACATGAAAAGAAAAGCAATCCTTTTTTATTTTTGGAGGTCATTTCCTTTGGAGTATTTTTCGGGCAAGTTTGGGGAAATTTGGGCAAAAATCCTTCGTACTGCCAAATTTGCCTGCTCCTACACCTATGGTGAAGAGCAGGGGGGCAACCAGCTCTTCATTTCAGGGGGGAGAATTTTCATAAATATCATTCAATGACGTCGTCGTGCTTATTCAACCGTGGCACAACTTTTTCGCAAACGGTCACAGGTAAGTTCTCTTCATAACATTTCCTAAAAAGAGAAATTTTACGTTTTAATCAAGATGCAGACCGAACGATCAAGACGGAGTAAAAATTAGTGGCCTAAAACAAACACCTGGTTCCGTACTGAACTAGCGCAGTCGTGGCTTTCGTGTGGCAGATGTATAGGCTACTAGTAAACTTGCCTAATTTTTCGTCTTGTTTCAACGAATTCATCAAATCACTTATCTAGATTTTTTAAACTTCAGTTGAATATATTTCCTGTGAGATAAATTCTACAGACGATATTGCGAGTGGTGAAGTTGTCAGATACAAGAGGCTGGTATGAATGTTAGGATATATTTAATCACTGATCATGGGCGTCGGAAGGGGAGTCATTGTGCTCCCCTGGAATTTGAAATTTGATATTTTCCTATTAAATTTTTGGCACAAAGGCCGTTTTTCTAGTTTCGAGTGGGTAACATTAAATTTTGCCACTTTTGGCCCCCCCTGGAAAAATATTTTTGGCGACGTTTGGACAAATTCACTATTGGTCCCCCCTCTGGAAAAAATCCTTCCGACGCCCATGTCGCTGATGCTACTGTATTGTTTCAATCGTAGATATGAGACTTCGTCTGCCAACTGAAACACTCTTTGAAGGAATGCAGGCAAGGATTCAACCTGGACTGTATTACGAATGAGTAGACCTCGTCACTTTTTCCAGGACTACCTAAATAAAACCTAATGACTTTGAAGCCCTTGTGAAATTCGAAATTCCCTTGCAACGTTCAAGCTTGGCTGTGAAATGCCAGTAATGGTTAAGCACTGAACATGCGAAGATTTTGGAACTTTTTTTTGGCCTGATATCACATGCATCAAAGGTGGTGTTGAGGATCTTGGCTAAACGTATAGAAAGTAAATCAGAAGAATTTTTGGGAAAGATCAATTTGGCTTTCGTAGCGGAAGAGGCACAAGAGATGCAATTGAAGTTACGAAGTGTCTGTCTGAGAGAAGCATTGAATTCAACCAAGATCTCTACGTGTGCTTTGTAGACTATGAGAAGGCATTTGATCGCGTCAATTGTAGAAAATTGATGGAGATATTGCATAACATTGGTGTAGATTGGCGGGCAGAAGACTTATAGCAACGTTGTATATGAGTCAAACAGCTGCAGTAAGATTGAACTATGAACTGACTGAACCTAGTGAAGTTGGAATAGGAGTCCGGCAAGGTTGTCTGATTTCACCAACACTGTTCAATGTTTATGCGGAAGCCATGATGAAGGAAGCATTGGATGATTTAAAAGAAGGAATA
>JGI24159J19872_10007989_pt1 | contig 13833 bp, 9 predicted proteins | sample Ectturendosymbi4_FD_19872 | JGI IMG/M metagenome (IMG submission 19872) | reverse complement strand
AAACGTGCCAAATCTGGTGATATGGACGGTGCAGCGAAAATTGACCCCATGCAGCAATAAGATGTTGAAACCTGAAGCGTACCAAATATGGCACATTAGTCGTTAGAGGGTTAATTGGCCAATTTTAAAGATTGTCGAAAGTTTTAGGATGCAGATGAATGTTCACGTTAATCCGCTAAAAGTGAAAATATCATCGTTATAGTGTATCTTCAATATATAGGTTTGGTTTATTCGTGCATTTTTGTGATTCAAATCAAGAAACAGCACAGATGCAACAGGAAGAAAAAAGAATAACATCAAAGAGCAGAAATTAAATGCCTGCTGATAGGAATATAAAAACAACAAACACTTCAGGTTTAGCAAATTAGCAGATTGATGTGAACTAACGTATTTGAATCACAAAGGGTTGGCGAAAACCATTCTCATTTCATGTATGCTGACTACAGTGTCAAGCTTGCAAGCCAATATGTTATTATTACGGAACAGAAAACGTGACGCCATTATTAATGACAAAAAATGTTGTCTCTCTCCAAATTTGGTTCTGGTTGCCACTCAAGGCAGGAAACATTTAAAAAATCTTAATCCGTTCAGGAAGATGAATGGCATTGCGAGAAGAGGCCATACATTCTTAAAAGTGTTTATCCCCACTTTGTTTAAGTAGAGAGTGTAGCTCGTGTTTAACCGTGGAGTTGCAAAAAACAATAATTTAATTGTTGGTGAGCAAAGTTTTTTCTCCTTCCATGATTGTAGACGGAATAGTTCAACAAGTCGAAGGGAACAGGAGGGCTGAATCAAAAAGTTCCATTGGGAAAAAAAGTGAGGCCGCGGTTTTAGCAAGTTTATCTGCATACTCGTTGACTAAATACGCAAGGTTGACGACATAAACAACTAGAAAGGATACTTTTTTAGTTACGCAGGGCGACTTGCTTTAGGCCCCCGCTTATCGGATAAACGTGATGGCGGATGATGTTGCGTAGGCTACACTTTAGGCTTGCGGTAAAATACTTCAAAATACAGCTCTGATGGGCATACCGCAGCAGGTCAGAATAAAGGAAATACGAGCTTGTTCGATTCCTACGAAGCATGGTTAACATTTGTCCACAAAACGCTGAACTTGACAACTAATTTGTGCTTATACCGTGTCGAAAAATTCGAAATATTTAATAGAACAGTATTCGTTGTTAATTTTGCCATGATCAGACCAGTCGGCATATATTTAAATAGGGAGTGGCTAGTAACGATGTTTCAAGAGCTACGATAATTCGTTTAATGCTCAGGTTGTGAAGAGTTTGGTAATTACTACCTTTGAGAAAAGTGTTGTCGGTTTGAATCGCGATCAAATTTTAGTTGCTGACAAAAGAAGCAGGCATCTGAATGCGGATATGAGCATTGACGGTAGTGTCAAGCGTACTGCTATTCAACGCTTTGCAAATATTGCTGACCTCGCAAAAATATAAAAGAATGCAAGACTAGTGACAGCAGAACACACGTCAAAATAATTACTAAAGAAGCTACTAAGAAAATTATGTTTTGTTCAATAAATCAATACAACGTTGACGAAATCAATCTATAAACTTTTTTGCCTAGATAGAGATAAAAGCAAACGTAAAAGAGATCACCAAGCTGCCAAGAAAAACGCTGAATTGATTTTAAAGGTATGCTGATTCTTACGATGTTGTAACCCGTGACTATAAGTGTACTGTACATAATGTATGGAATGCCGTAGCAAATATACCCCAGTCCTTTGCATATCGCCTAAAAGTACAGGTAAACATCCTGCACAGTCCAACTCCTATGTTGCTGTGTCGAACGGCGGTCCTTTTGTTATCGAAAATGTACCTCTCTCATCACACCAATAACAGTACATCTCTTGCTGGCACACACGTTTTGCCTTTGTTGGGAGTGGTGATGTCCTAACGTTGGCAATATGCCCAGTAGCGTAGCCAGCTCGAAATTTTGGGAGGGGCAAACTATTTTAAATTTAAGCGAACAACAGTATTCGGTTTGAGGTACCGCCTCTCGAAGCACAAAACGACAAAATATGCTAGAAATTTTGGGGAGTATGTCCCCTTTGACTACGTCAATGAATATGCCTTGTCTCTTAACTACTTTGGCCATCTGAAATAGTGTTATTTTTCTACATAGAAACGTTACCAGTAGCCTGTACAAAACTTGTGGATCGCTAGAGATGACATGGTGTTCTTGAGGGAACTAAATGCCACACACTTGTGCGACTTCTACTGTGATGTATCCTGTAAGTTTATGTAAAGAAAAAAGAACAGCAGTGAAAGGCATTTCAGCAAAAGCGCGATTTACAGATCGTTAGGAAATACTGCAGGTGTGATTCGGATCATGTCATCACTGTAGCCTACAGATAAAAGCACTAATAAATGCTTTCACTAAAGGGCAAAGACTGCGTCTTCTCAATGGCAACATTTTTTCTCCTGTACTTATGGAATGCGTTACCACTGACAGGACAAGCAAGCTGTAAAGGGAATGCCAATAGTTTGGCAAATGGTCAACACATCATTCAAATTTTCGAGTGGAATCCTTGAAATGGCGAGACCGCTGCTTGAGGTTTTAGTAGCATTACGTAAGCCTACCTGTGGATGCGTCATGTCAGGGTGTTGGAAATACCGAAATCATATTTTTTTAAACACCATGCGCAAATTACGCAATGGTTTCTCTCACTGGAGCAGTCTACTTCCTGAACTTGACTGTTGCAACACAAGCTGAAGTTTTTAATTCAATTTAGTCTCCTATCTCCATCAAACGGACACATTGCAACTGCACAGTGAAGTACGTTTTAAAATGGATTCCAGCAACAAATTAGTGCTGTTATTAGTACTGTGTGATTTTCACCACCCGATAGGGAAGCAATACTGAAAAGCATCTAATGAAAAATGTTTGAACCGAAATGCCTGCGCTCAGCTCTTTCGTCAAAAGCAGCGGAAAAATCGAAACAGAGCGCTGGAGGTTTGCAGTTCGCTGGGCGCGAATGCTACAGCAACCGGAGTCTGGTACTGCGACCTGAGCGCAAGAACTGCAAATCGCCGGTCGATGAGGTGGCTGCAGCAACGCGTGACATCTGTTAGTGTTTACCAGGAGGCTGCAATTTCGAGATGGGCGGGCTGATAGCGGATGCGCTGTCATGCCCACCACAACAGACATCGATCGGCGGGAGATGCAGAAAAGAAAAATGCATGGCGCGCTTTCATCGCAGCGCCCGAGGCTTGCATGCAAATGCTGCTGACATGCTTCAGCAAAGGGTTCCGCGTCGCTATTAACGTCCTTAGGGATTCCATAATAGCCTAGACTGTGGTGCAAAAACTCAAAACTGTTTCTAAATAGGTGGTGGACTTCAGAGAGAGCTGCTCGTCGTTACGATGCCATGTTTCGTGATTTCGTCCGGTTGGTTTCATAAAAACAGGGGCAAAACCTTCACCAAGTCAGCGACTCGTAAAAAATACCCACCTGGTATGACGTCACAAAGGCTCAACGGCCCGTCGGCTCAAATCGCTGAAGCTGTTTCAACAACGCAGCAGGATCGAGAAAGTAAAGTTTTGAAAACATGCGGATGTTTGAGACGTAAACATAATTGAAAGCCGCTGCCCTGAAGCCGAGTTTCGTTGCGGAGCTCACTGTACGGCTCGGAACTGGGTAGAATCAACAGACAAGGCATCGCTTTGTCGCGTGCTGATGAGCACAGAGCGTGCGCACCAGCTTCCGTCATTTCGCTTATCGTTAAACTTTAATGTTCGAGGACGTCGGCGAAAAAAAACCGCGCAAGCCAAGATCGCATCAAGGGCACGCACGAGATTTGCCGCGCTGTACGTCTGTTGTGGTAAAACCGCAAGCGCTGATCGCGTGAGCACACGAAAAAGAATCCAAGCTGCTCTTAGTTATCCCGACCACATAACACAGGATTGCTTGTTCTACCAAGTATACTTCGCATAAATACACTAGAACCGTTTGTGAAGAGCGAAAAATCCATCCACCAGTACGTAAGTAGCAAAACGACGTTGAGCCATGGGCGGATCCAGCCAGTAAGGTTGGGGGGTGCATTTCAGCAACAGTTAGGCAAGTCATTACGGGTTCACCACTACAAGAGAGATGGAGTATACTTTTACAACACTGCTGTGATTAAACAAAGGAGGCCATAACAGCCTTATATCGCGAATGCTGTACAAAATCATGATGGATAAAGTTACTTTAGTAGGTCTTAGGGCGGAACAAGCAGATCTAAGACAAGATCGTTCAGTCGAACCGGGAAAGGTGAACATCAGTCGAACCACACAACGTACACAGTCACGACTGTTTGGTCAGGCTGGTCCAGTCTCATGTGGCAGACGTCATTCCAGTGATCCACGAGAAAAAGATCACGGCGGTCCACTGCGAAGCGACAAGGCACTTATTACTTTGCCGAAGCGGGCAAAATGTCAATGTTCATGTTCAGCTGCTAAGGTGGCGGTCAAACTAAAGACTTCGCCGACTGGTCTGGGCTAAGAGCGGGATCTGAACCACTGCGGATAAAGCGCAAGACGTAAACAAAACAAGGAGCGCGGCGGAGAAACTTTGCACATCAACGCGGCCGATAAGGCGCTCCGAGATTGTTGCACTTATAAACATTAGAACTGCTGGCCGATAACATCTGAAAGGAACGTCATATTGCTATCATGGTTGCGGCGGATTTGGGACGGGACGATAAAGTCTGTAGACTGGATGCGTCATGGGCGACGGACAAGATTAATCAGTAAGCAAACAAAGCACCTAAGGCAGACGGGACCGAATCAGGCTTCACGCCTGGTTTGAAGTTCGAAGAGCGCGCATCACAATTTTACGCTTGATCGACCGCGTGAAACGGTGGGTGCAGTTTTTGGATTGTGTTACACAAATGAGGGGGGGGGACATGTAAGAGTCACGGTCTGGCACAGCCACCGGTGGATGGCAGAAAAACAACCAACTACGCACACACAACAGTGGCAAACATATGTAGATCTCGCTCAATGATTCAGGACCTACAACGTGTTGTTGGAGACTTCACGATGCAATAGTAACTTTGGTCAGAAACCAAAAAGGTATGACTGGAATAACGATTGCAATGAAATCAAACAAACGTACAATAGTAGCGTAAAAAAAGGAATCTGCATTTCAGAACACGTTTATAGGCAAAGTGCAAAGCGAGCGAGACCGAGAGGTGAAGAGATTAGAAAAAGCATTTCGGCGAATGCAACGTGTCAACACTATGATATAGACCTCTTGCAAATGCAATAAGAGATAACGAACCTAAATTTCGGTGTGTAGGCGAAAATATACACGGAAAACGTGAAAGCTAATGCGCAAAATTTCGTCATTCGCTATTTTTTCGCTTTTTGTTCTTCTTCCCCAAAACTTTCATCAGGCCTTTGCTCATGAAGTAAGGCTTCTGCTCGCTGCCGTCGTTCCGCTCCAGGTCTTCCACTGCAACGCACGAACGAACACACGTCAAAATTCACTCGACCGAATCGGTTCTCGCACTTTAAAGAGCCACAGACAAAACCGGCATCAGAATGCTGAGTGTCAATATTTCCCGACGCGACAACACCGAAGCAGGCTTTTAAATCTTCGGGGGTTCTCGGGATGAGGCGACGGGTCACCGAGAAGGCAGCGTCGTCAACAAGTTGCTTAGTCACAACAAAACGATGAACCGAGTTTTGGGTTATTTCCAGTCGGGTAAGCTTTCGTTGCTCTAGAAACGGGCGGAAAGACTAATATGGAGTAAAAACGCGAAGCGACGGGCAGTGCGCGTTCCAACAAAAGCATTCCAGTGTTTCGAAAGAAAACGAAACTAAAATCACATGAAGTACAATCGGCATTCCGCATCCAACAAGACGTTTGTTTTGATCAGTGGCTGGCTGCAGCTCGCCAGCCCATGGCGCTTAGTTCGGTTTAGGACTTTAGGCGGTTTAAAATAAGTGCAGACAGCAGAGTTGTATTTTTAAACGAGTTCTATCACATCATGTCGTATGCGAACAAGGCGGAAAACTTACGAAAGCAAAGGAAGATGGTGTCGACCGCCATCCCGAACGTATTGAAGAAGCCGGCGGCGACAAAGAACGCGGAAATCCCAACAATCTGCAACATGATGATGACAAAAACGCCTTAAGACACATCCGGGTACATCGTCGGCATGGGAACAGAGAAACCGTCGCACAATGGAGTACAGCCGTTCAATTCATGCCAGGCGCGAAAATCATTGATATGGGCAAGTTGTCGACTTCCTCTACGGTTATATTTAGGCTCTCAAGATTGTTCGCTACCGACGCAGGAAATCAAGACCTGTCGTTACGGAAGGTGGCAAAATGGCTACCCGTGAAAAGATCACGCTTTGCAAAGGTTTCGGTCAAATATATCAGTGAACAATGAAAAATTCTTACGGATATCCACGTATTAAACAGACTCTTTGTACATGCGGTACTACTCACCTAACCTTTTTACACCTCAACGAACGGTTTATATCATGTATGTGCAAATGGGCCGTTAAATGGCAAGCTGCTAAAATATCAACAACATAGATATAAACACACTGGACAGGAAAAAGGTTTGATGTTTGGTTGATTAAACCAGTCGGTTGTAAAAAGTTGAATGGGCAAACGGTTCAACACGAAACAAGCACGAAACCCTCGCTCTTTGTTATCACGTTACAAACTTCGAACGCGTGAAACGCATTTCGTGCAAAAATTCTGAAGTCTTTATTCAATCAACCAAAAGCGACAGCAACTAGTTCGACATCCCACCTGTTGCAGCGCTGTGGTCAAAGTCCTAAACATTAACACCCTCACATAGCGCGCGGTAAAGATATCTGCGTTTGCAAGCCAGACACAGCAAAGCGCATTACGTTCACCCGCGGTGCATTTTTGTCTTAACCAGAGCTGCGGGTGTGCAGAAGAGCCAGTTGCTGTCATTTTCACAGTTACGCAACAAAATCGATCCGGCGCAGAAAGCCGAAACGCAAAACGACCATGCGCGATCAACTTACGACCACTGCCATCCAGTAATAGTTAAGCGTGGGGGCGATGAGGGTTATGGAGGCGAACTTGTTGGTGAAGAAAGCCCAGGACAACGCGCCCGTTCCGACCGTCACAATCAGCTTGCCTAGACAAACAAAACGTGCGTTAGGGACTCCAGCATTCCAGAACGAACGTGTTCAACACGTCGGCACAAGGGTTGGATGGAGTTCTATTTCTGGCGCTTTTACGTCAGTGACACTTTGACCTGTCACGTGATCCTTGGCATAAAAACAAGCCAAATCGTTAGGTCTTTCGCGAAAGAGCAGGCACTTTCTCCCATAGGCTTGTCGTTAGCTCGGTAACGCAACGCTGATTTCCAAACGACCAGGCTTTATGATTCCTCGCTGTTTCCCAAGCGAACAAAGACGGCGGATGATAAAACCGCTTGTAGGTTGTGCGCTGACGTTGCGAGGCCAAAGCTCGGGAACTGTTTGCAAAACAAACCGGTCAGCAACTTACCGACAAACAATATGAAGTCGGTGACTTTATCGACCACCGCAACCCTCAGGATGTTCCGCATCAGCAGCTTGAACGCTTCCTTGGCCGACCAGCAGAAGTTCTTGCCGTAAACCGCAATCTTGTCACAAAACAAAAAACAGCAAAGTTAATGAACGAAACGCAGTCCACTTGTGATTTAATGTGAAGTTGAGGTACAATAGAACAGGGGTGGCCAAGCCTGCATCACGTCAGAACAGAACTGCACGCGATGAAATTCGGATTCTAGGGAGCCGCAAAACACGAAAAAAGCAGAATTGACTTGTATTTGCGCCGCACACGCTGAAGATTATTGAACAAGCTTTAATGTCAGGTGGTGATCTTGTGAGTTTCGATCTGAATTTTAAGACGTGTAGTTCGACTGATGAGACGTCTCAACTGTTCGAGTGAGCTCCTTCCGGGTGTTACGTTGTAGTAACTGCACGATGCCTGACTTCACTGGCTTCGGCCGTTGTAGTAATTTCCTGTAGGAACATTGCCAACAACGTCTGCTGCCACTGAGTAAAGCTTTGTATCTTATCGTCCATGTTTCGCTCAAGACTATACCTCAGTTTGTTCACCCTAAGGGCCTAAGGACTGGCTTCAATGGATTATCGTGGAAAAGTTTCAGTAATTTGTTTCATTGAGACCTTTGCAAAGCTCGTAACTTTGTAGAACTTCAGTGAAACATATCCGATAAGACACAAAGGTTTACCCCACAAAAGTTCCACACACATTCAACGTGATTTCTGCGGATCCGCACAGCTCCAAAACTTTTAAGCTGTAGGCCTTTCGAATTTTGTTTCTGAATTCCTTGGAGGCTTAATTGTAACTGAAGCGGCAGGAATTTAAATGCGAAATCAGTGCTGAATCTTTAAGTTCGCCCTCTGTACACGCCGATTGGTTTTCTGCACTTGAAGGAGCAACGTAGGCAAACAGCAAAAGGATCACTGTGAAACTCAGGGCTGAACAAAAAGACTACGGTCGATCAAATGCCCTGCACAAGTGAGGCCCAATTCGGCCCGCGTGAACATTTAATATGGTCCGTACCAGAATTTCCGTTACCTAAGTTACATGACAACATCGCGTCAAAACGAAACTCCTTGATAAGCAAGTGCTTAGATAGTAAGTGACAAGAATCGTTTGGTCCGTTTCGTAGTTTTCTCTCTTTATTTTCCTTGTGAAGGGAGAAATTTGAGAAAAAATGGATAATTTGTTGCGGCCCCTGAGGAATATTTCACAATTCACGCTGCTCGTGGTGGCAAAGGTTCGCCACCCTGGTTTAGAGCGGGCATCGTCAAGCTTTCCCACAAAGGGCCACGTATGTAAGAAGTGATCATATCAATCGCGAGCCGAACACCCTGTTCGTTCAATACAATACACTTAGAACAAAACCCGGTGTTCAGCGGAACTTTATTTACGGGACCGCGGACGCAGTCCGGTTTAATGAATGCTCGGTTTTCTGGAGCCCGGATAAAAGGTAATTGAATGCATCGTTGTGTTTTAGCTCACTTGTATCACAGTGCGGTGGGTGTGCGGTCGAAGACCGCAGTTTGGTATCTCCTGCTGTAGAGCAATGATTAGAACCAGTTTGGAATGAAAACAAGCAATTACCCTCGGAAAACCAGATGTGAGTGCATCGACTGTTATGACTAACACTACCTGTGCCAATATATTTCCGCATGTGTGTGGAAAGTGCCGCGAGCGGTTTGCGCAATAGAATGTCATCTTTAATGTACAGACGACGAGGCACTAAAACTGCATGAGATGTGTGGAGTTTCTTTTTTTTCCATCAGCATAACCGCGCAAGATTTTTAGCGCACGATGTGGCGCCCTGAATCACGCATCGAAAACTGGGGCATCTTGAACTGCACAAAATAGTTAATCCACTGTTTTTAGTCAGAGTTTCAGCGATCGCGATTTCGTTGCTGGTGGCAAGCCAACGCAAACATTCCGGGGTTCAGCTGTTATTGCTGTGACAGCAAGGAAACGCTACAGCCGGATCAGGTTAATTATATTTAATTTGCTCTTAACGAGACGATGTTAATGGCAATGGCGATGAAGCGGAAAAAGCTGCACTGTAATTCTTTGGTTTACGCGAATTTTAATTGAGTAGTATGAGAGCCAAAGCTAATTCATTAACGAAGCTATCGACAGGATGACCTGCACAACCAACATATCACCACACAAGTCCATAATATGCTGTGCGCAGTGCTAAGAAAAGAAGCTACACGCGTTGAACTTGTGAAAACGCTGCAACGCCCGAACAGGAAAATTGCCGCGAGCGAACCATTTTTATCTTTAAGCCAGGAACAGCAACAACGATAAGAGGTCCCGTTCAACTTAATCGACTCTTTCTTGTCATCATTTTCGTGAGGAAGTTTACGGGACGCTTGCCGATCGGACAAGCAAATAAACCAGGGCGAGGACCACTGCGGAAAAACAGTTGCATGCGGCGCGTTAAAACTTTGCGGCCGGGATGTAATATGAGGTTCGCAGATCGGCGGGGACCGATAACAAGCCGCACCGTCACGCTCAGCTTCCGAGAAAGTATGTCACGCTGAGGGTTCCGAGAAAACCAACCGCGGCCGAACATTTTTTTTATCGTCACGGCGAACACGAAAACAGGCAGCCGGAGAGCCGCACAAAGGTTATCGGTTTTAAGCGATAAGGCCACGTTGGCGAGCCTGAACAAAACAGGGCATCACGCTGGGTCTTGTGTCGTCCACGTCAGGAAAGCGGTTCTGGCAGAGAGAATGGCTTTTTAAACTCACAAGGCGGGGCTCTTTTATGTGTCTGATCGCGTTACGCGATCGAGCTGCTGAAACAAGCGGCGCTGGGTCAAAAGCGGACGTCGCAAAGTACAAGAGACGGACTGTGGCAAACAGGTGTGGTCGCTGGTTGTCCTGCTGTGCAACTTTACCACCCCGCAACCACAGCACGAATGCAACGCATAACTCAGACGGTTCTTAACACTTGGAGTTAACGTGGCTTGCTGTCAACCCCAGGGGAGACAGTTGGTTTTCGAGACGAACACGCAGAAGCCTTAGAAAAGGCGCATTGGCCTAATGACTAGATACAGTCAGTGCTGTCTGTATCTTCGCTGTCAAGGCCGTGAAGAGCGCTTGAACGTACTTGGAACAATTGACGTGAGAACCCAAAAGTTTGATTGCGAGGCTTTTGAAACGTTTGTGTGTTCACGAATCAATCATCAGATGGTTTTCAAATCCCATCAACAGGACATGCGCATTTCCTTCAATTGAAGGAATTACGATCTGCGGGCGATTAATGAGGGTCACGAAACTGAAAAAAAGCGGAGAAGGATATTAACAAGGAAAACTTGAGTGCTTTTAAGCACATTTGGTGAGGCAGATAGCAACCACGAAAAAGCAATTCTGAGGCAGCGACTACGTTGCCAAACAACATCGATAATCCAAGAGGCACACAATATTTGAAGGCTGGCCGAGTTGAAATGGCAACTGGACGTGATATTTGAAAATGCCTCGCCATTTCGGACATCACTGGCTGTATAGATCATTATTTTGTTCAAGTGGTATCAAAACAGTGTATTTGAGAACGTAGCATAGGAACGTCTGCATGCTTCCGTATCGTGTTGCGATAGCAACATCTGACTATTAAAAAATTAGTGAGGTACGCTAGCGCATGGATACAAACAGTTGAGCCGTTGGTTGCGACGGCCGTTTTGGGAAAAACCACGACTGTCTGGCAATTCTGACAAGCTCTAACGTGAACAGTCTGAAGTCGCTTTGGGCAAACGCGCCGCGCAAAGGTTCATCACAGCAATGAGATCACGAGGAGGCCTGAGGTCGAAAAGTGCAACGTTTGGGTTTCGAACCAATTACCTCGCAAGGAAAGGAAAGTACCAGCAGCTCGACGCGACATTGCTGATGCAACAAAGCGACGCCGCGTCTTTCAAGCTCCACAGCCCGTAGGGAACCGCGGAATGTTCCAGCCCGTCAGGTCTTTTCATCTCTAATAAGCGCCAACCGATAGAAGGATTCATCCGATGAGCACTCGAGCGCTTGAGCATTTAAACATGACCTCGCTCCGCTCGATACGTCAACGCGGTATTTTAAGTAGTCGGCCGGGAAAGGTCACGTGCCTGCCAAAAATGGCGCAACGCAACAGAATGCCTGGCTTGCCGGGAAGGGCAAGAAAGAGAGAAGCGGCGACGAAAGAAAGGCTTTTGCAAGGACCTTTTGCGGGCAATCGCTGCAAACCTGGGAGAAAATCGCCGAGGCGTGCACTGCTCAACATTTCGCCCTGTCTGTTGACGGAAGTCGGCGACGCGCGCTCGTCAAACCTGTCGTCACGCCACCCTGTCGCGATCTTTTTTAGGGGCTCGAAATCTTCCAGTGCTGCTGTTGCTTGACGCATCCAAATATGTGGATTTTCGAAACAAATGCTGAGCATGAATATTGTGGGATTTAAAAGTGACCTGGATATTATCATCCCTGCACAATACACGGAAACGGTTAAAAAATATTTTCTGCTGAACTGGAATCTGGAGCTGTGATAAAAGCGAGCGATATCCCTCACAGCGTGTGTTTCGCGCAACACAAGGCCGGCGAATAACTTGTATCCGAGCCAGAAAATCACTGAAGCTGAGAGACGAAGCAAGTTTTCCACAGAAACGCCTCAAACTGAACACCACTTGCCTTGCAGTAGTCTCAACAGCGTCACCGGGTGGCTCTGTGACAACCAGCAGGGCATACACCAGATGGCGCAAAATAGAGGTGAGTTTCCGAAATGGCAGAAAGACCACAAAAATGTAGATTTTCTGCTGGCATTTCTGAATGTGACTTATCAAAACAAAAACAGCCCAGTGTTAAGCTTCGCTAGGTTTGTCATATACACTTCAAAATTAAAAATCTCAACCAAGCTAACGCTCATTTCGACCAAATATACTGCTCGTGTTTAAATACCTCTATTGTCATGACTGGTATTTTCAATACTAAGTTTTTCGGCATGAATTAATACAGGTAGCAATATGAAAACTTTGAGTACCACGGAGGTAAATAACTGAATGCGTCTAGCAAGAGATACGACTTTTCAAACGATTTTAATCGCTTGAGTTGACAAGGAGACCGACACACACAAACCGAAAAGCACCGACGATGTTACGGTTAAGGCTTCAAGACATTCATGATTCACTGCAATACCTGAACTACGTGGGTAACGACCGATAGAATGTTTTTTATTCAATGGCACGAGCAAACGAACAATTCTGATTCCTTTCCCCTTATTTACTTATCGATCACAACGTTAACAGTTTGGGGTGAAATGAATGCTCATCAGTAGGGCAATCAAAAGTCAAAATTTTTCTGCCTTTTCTAAAGTTTATGAAATGTCCACAAACCAAATTTCACGCTCACACCATGAGGGAATCTCAATAGGTCAAAAAAAGTCAAAATTTATCGTTGGGTCAACTTTTCTTGCAGCAGTTTTCTCTTCTCTTTGTCGATATTTTATTGAAACTACAACAGATATTGATATGTTTTTGCAAATTTAGTTGCAATCTCTAATACTAATGCGTTTGTTGCAATTTCTGACGTCATGACGTTGTTTTGCCCACTACTGGACGATTGAACATTACGTAGGAAAGGTGTGGTAAGGCAAGAAGTGGTCTTATGATAATTGTTTTGGTAAATACTCAATTCATTATGCACATAGTGTTTCAACTTTATGATGTTCTCAGGTTTGACGCTACTGTAGTTATTAATGTAGGCTACTTATGAATATATCGTCCCCAAAGTTAAACAACCATTTTTTTTTAAGTTCGAAGCATAGAGTGCCTGAATATGCTTCTGGGTTAACCTAAACACCTAAGGCTGAATTATTTCGCAGTTGCAAACGCATAAAATTTATAGGTCAAAATAAAGTCAAAATTTGCAAATTATAAAGTCAAACATTTATGTTTTTAGGTCAAAAATTGGTTGCCCTACTCATCAGACGAAAAACCACTTCCCTGAACACGACTTCACAGCATACGACATGCGTTTCGCTTATAAACGTTCTCCACACGTTGAAAAATGTCCCTTCGGTTTGTACGCAGAACCGCAATGCCACAAGGGTTTCGAATACGACACAGCCGTTTTACGAAATAAAGAGGTAAAAACTTCCGTTTTCGGTTTCGCACTCACCATGAGGCGAATTTGTGCAATCTGTCCGGTATGCAGATGATCAAACTACGACTGCTAACACGGAAAAAGGTTTACAAAAAATTTTGGATGAAACAAACAAAGTAGTAAAGAAATATGGCATGAAAATAAACATCAAAAAGACAAAA
>JGI24159J19872_10007988_pt1 | contig 13834 bp, 5 predicted proteins | sample Ectturendosymbi4_FD_19872 | JGI IMG/M metagenome (IMG submission 19872) | reverse complement strand
TTAAAATGTACAATACAGGGTGGGCCAAAAGTAGACGTGCTCTTGATTGCTTTTTTATATTTATGGCTGAAATTTTGGGAGGGTATTGACAAATACTAGATCGTTCCGGTAAGAAAATTATTCTACTTTCACCACTGATGCTACGACATCTGAGTAAAACGCACTCAAAAAAGCGACATTGAAGCAAACACGCGGAACACTGCGACAACGCAGTTCACAAAAATATAACTCATCGCTCCATGTTAAACAGTACAATAAAATACACTGACCACTGCGACAGTAGATTAATACGCACTAAACGCCAGAAATTATCTATCCAGCTCAACTAACTTCACCTTACTCTAACGCAGTGTTTTATTCCTAACCCGAGTGCGGGGACTAAAATAAGTCCGCATAAGGCTCTGAGTTAGTCCGCAAGCATATTGACTGATGCAAAAATTTGATTTCAATGCCCTCAAACAATAAAACTTTGTACAATGGAAGTTTTTGTTCAACCAGCGTTTCTTACGCACACTCTCGCTTGTTCTTGTTCCGTACTATGCACCCAGCCCACGTAATCAATTTCACGGTTCCACATGACATTTATGTTTTTTGATACATTGCAGTCAGTAGCTTAGTGTAAACTTGTTGTCTAAAATGCAGTTAGGTTTAACCGTTTAACCATTTTAGGTTGTCATGGCTAAAAGTAAGCAGGCGAGGCGTTTGCATATAGCGACAACTATATTTGCAACTTGGATTTGCTTCAGTCAAGGCAAACGGTGATATGCGGTCACAGCGACAGTCGGTGTTGTTGTCCTTCGAAGTCTCTTAGCTCTCAACTCTGTCTAAGAAGCTGAACTACGTCGGCATCTCGTGTCAAAAGACGTAAAATACGTTGACGAAAACCTTTTTTTAAGAGAAAGACCATCAGGTAAAGCGAAGACGTTTTGATCGTCCATCTACTCTGGGAGGAGTAGCTTAATACCGTTGCAACGCAGTGCGGTAGAAATTGATGAAGAGGTAGACGTCGTAGATAGAAATTCAAAGCGAAGACGTTTTGATCGTCCATCTGCTTTGGGAGGAGTAGCTTAATACCGCTGCATTTGCCAAATCTTTCTTGAGCACATTATCAAATTTCTCTCCCAGTTGTACTGCTGAACAGCTTGTGGCGGCGAGGATCCCTGGTCTGAGAACTGCCACATGTTAACGTCTTCCGTTAATTCTAACTCGTTGAAACCGGTCAGGCGCTTAATCCAAGAGTTGTTCAATCGTGACGAAAGCATTTAATCAAGGCAGAGTTTTTTAATCAACGCAGGATTTTCTTGCATGAGTAACTATATTCAGGGAAAAGCCAAGGCCAAATTATATTCTTTATTAGAGTATTTAAAAATATATTCTGCACAAGACTTGAGGCTTTCAATCAGTGGTGGATTTAAGTGGAGGCGAGCGAGGCACTTGCCTCGGGTCCCGTTTTCAGGGGCTCCCCCTCGAAGTAAAAATTCCTCATTTTTGATGAAAAATGTACTATGCNCTAATATAATATGGTCCGAATCAGATCATAAATAAATACTTTGCTTTCAAAGGGCCTGCAGCAACTGTAATGTCAATATGTAAGTACTCTGCTTTCAAAAGGGCACCCAACAGCAACTGCAATGTGTAAGTACTCTGCTTTCAAAAGGGCACCCAACAGCAACTGCAATGTGTAAGTACTCTGCTTTCATAAGGGCTCCCACCAGCATCTAATGTTTAAATAAGAAAAAGCTTCAAACCAACNTTAATACCTTAAAAACCGTGGGTTAAAATTTGTTCCAAGAAGTTCTGAAAAGACAAAGACTCTATCAAGTAAGAGCAAAATTTTATACCAAATGATAATTTGGCCAAATGACTATTACCAGTATGGATTAACGTTAGTCGTGCATATCCTTGCTGGCAAATGCCATAATATCATTGCCAATTACATAAGCTACTTACTAGCCTTTATACATTAAGTTAACCCTTTATTTTGTCAAGGTATTATGTACGAATTCGGCACTTTGCTCACACAAACATGTAAACCAATGTAAAAGCGAGAAACTTAATTTCGTTGAAATTATAAGTGCAGGTCGTTATCCTCTTTTATAGTTTTTGTAGTGCAGCTAGTCCTTTTTAAGTTCTCACGACTTCCATCATAATAAGGAAGCTATCTCAGAAATATAAGCCACTGACGTCTGAAGTATTGCTGGTGAGCAGATACTGCTTGTGCTGTCACAAACAGAAGCCCCTCTAATCCCCCTCCGCCTGGTAAAGAAACAATTAGTTTGATACCTGTGCTTTCATAGAAATATATGAACAGTGTCTGCAGTTAATTTGTCATCACTTTTAGATTTCTTCCTGACTTTTAAATTAATAACAAAAGTAAGATTAAAATCTCTAGCAAGTCCTAATAGGAAGCCTTGACAAACCTGGAAATTTGCAAGTTAAAAACAAGCAACATTGGATACTAAAAATTTATCGTACACATTAAACGTATCTGGTTTCTAATGAAAATGCCAAAATCAGTTAAAAGCACTAGGTTTTCTGTATGCTTTCGAAGAATCAGCCGACTGCGCTCTGCTTTCATCTCTTTGCGATGATGCAAACTTGCGCATATCTGTATCCAAGTATGTACTCTCCACCATGAGGGTAAGCAAAGAATCAATCAGCAAATTTTTAATAGGAAATCGAATCTGCTGATCGATTCCTTGCTTACCCCCATCGTGGAGAGTATACAGTACATACTTGAATATGCCAAATCAAATGAGAGGCTTTTGTTTCAGTAACGTTTGAAAAACAAGAGAAACGAAAAAATAAACGGAAAACTGAGTAATATTGAAATCAGTAAAGGTCAATCTGCAATAGAAAAACAGGTAATACTTGTTGCAGTTGCTTTATTCTTGTAACTTGGTGCAGCAGCAACCGTTCTAGAAATTTGACTGAACTGATGAAATTCATTTAGGAAGTGGATTAAGTTTAAAGAACATCTTTTTCAATCTTACTGATCGGTTTCAATCATTATCTGGTTTTATTGTCAAGAAAACCAAATATTCAGTTAGATATCTAAAAGTATTTGAATTCAGTGCCATTAAATACCGATCAGATGCAAAAAGGACTTTCCAAAAATATATACTTCATTCTATGTCTTAATCAAAATTTCATTTCATATTGTTCCATTTTGTTCAAAATGCACTTCTTATAAGCTTTTTCGCTCTATTGTGCATTATCGCTTATTCGATTTCTCATCACTTCCTCTGGTCCGATTCTAAATATAAAGCTGGTTCATAGCGGATTATAAAATACGAACATGGATTACTGCTCCTGATGGCGTTTTCTTGTTAGTTCTCAAACTCATTTTTCAGAATAATATATTTTGTGACGTTCCATGTCGTATTCTGTGTTTAGGATCTGGTGGAGGCGACAGAAATATCGACAGCGGACTAGCCAGCGGCACAGGTACCTCGAAAAAACCTTGCTTCCGAAATTTGATTTCGATATTTTTAAGTGTGGAAATGACATGGACCTTTGTGCTGGTGTTGATTAAGTTTTGTGTTTTGAATTCATTGCGAATAAATGCACTTGGAACAGTACAAGAAGTTACTTGTACAAAGCTTCTAGGCCTATGTTGAATTCAGAAACGTTTGTAAGAGATACATCACAGCTTTCTTAAAACGAACTTCCCCTATAGCAAAAGTCTAAAAACAGCGTCTTTCTGTGTGAACATTTTATCTTGACTGAACATCATTACTGCACTGTAGCGCATGCAATTTTTGCTTTAACGGTGTGTTTATCGTTCCGGTATGCATCGTGTTTTGAGTAAAGTACGCAGGCTTGTCGCCAAAGGGGATCCAGGCCCTACATCATTTCAGTGTTGGCCAACTAAATAACATAGACCAGTGTTTCTCAAACTTTTTTATTCCATCGCCCCCTTTTCACTCTCGACATGTCGTTTTCGCCCCCAAGCCTGATAAAGCAAGCACAAGGTAGAACTTTATTTAAAGAAAGTATTGAATAGCTGAACCAAGCCATTAAAAATCTCAACTAAGGAATTGTTTATGACGCTAATATTACGTTCAGAATTCTTGTGAAACTGATCCAGGGCTATGGAGCACCGGAGCTGGGCATTTTGCCTGGGGTCGGAGCTCAAACGAAAAATCAGAAGGATCCGGAGCTCAGTTCAAAATTTAGGACCGGAGCTGGATAGGCATACCATATTTTTGTGATTGAAAACCGGGACGCTTCAGAACAACGAACCTTATCAGATAAATGTGGTACATATCTTACTGGGAGTATGCAGCTAATTTGGATACCTATAGTTAAGACACCGACAAAAACTAAAATGATGCATTCTGCTAAGAAACAAGCAACATTCAAACATTTGTAATTTTACACATTCGCGCAATCATACTTTTCCGTAGACAACACTTTCTTCAAGAAGTCTTTGCTCAATTTTATTTTNTCGTAAAAATCACAGCAGAAAAAGTCAGTAATTTTACAGGTGATAAAGGGTTTCACATTCTGCTCCTGTTGTCTGACCACATGTTATTCGTTAGAGAAAAAATTCTCTCAAAGGGAGCTGATGTATCAGGAGTAGGACTATACTGGCTGGCTGAATGCATAACTGGGACTTTTTGGTAGACTAACCGGGACAAAGCCTTCAAACCGGGACTGTCCCGGCTAAAACGGGACGTATGGTATGCCTAGAGCTGGAGCTCAGGGCATTTTAGTGGTAGCTCCGGCTCCGGGTTCCTTCCTAGATACTAACGGTTTTGGCAGTTACTGCAGACTCGCGTGTGCTCTTTCTAGTAAACTAAGCGTGATTGCTACGAGTTACGACAGCAGACTGCAACAATGGACCTGCAAGCCTTTGATGTTTCTGGTTTAATAATCGCTAAGGCTGTGACATCGCAGCTGGCAGGCGTGGTGTTACTTGTTGCGCAATGGTTCTCAAACACTGTTCCAAGAGCTGCATGCAGCTCCCAAGCATCTTTTGTGCGTCTTTTAGCAATCTTTCCGTAACAGATTCCTTTGAATATGAGCTGATGATGCCTACTTCTTAGGCGAAATATACTCTGAAAGAGCTTAGAGCCTGATATTTTGCTGGGAAAGGATTCTTTTTGATAGGCAGTGTCAGCGCCGGATTTAGATGGTGGGGGGCCCTGGGCCCAGGCGTGGTGGGAGGCCCCATGTGCGGATCGGATATAGAATCTTTAGGTAGGGGTTGGCCGATAAAGTCACTATTTCTACAGATCATTAATATTTGTGACGTAATCTTGCGACGTCACATTTGTTAACTCAACTCTAACAAAACTTTATGATGCAACATGATAATTGACAATGATTAGCGATTTGTGAAACTGTTGCAAATCCCGGTCACCAGAAGCATCGTATTTCCTTTTTTTGAAATTTTGTTTGAAAAAACCTTCTGGGCGACCCAACGTTTTCATCATCTGTAAACGTCAGTCCTCGCTCAGCAATAAATTTTACGACAGAAACCACACTTTGCAGAAGCGATATCGAATATTGTTGACATTGATTGACCTGACTAGCTAGCTCTGTATCCATTCTTCATAGCGATTAATTACATCTGCGACTAAACGTAATCGTGGTATCTTTACGTTCCATTGATTGCTCGTGGCTACTCAAGGTGCTTCCAGTCACAGATTCCTTTTGTAGTAAGGAAATGCGTACATTTAGTCGTATCCTCGCGCATCAGTCTACACGCGAAACGATAAACACAAGTTTGTTAAGGAGAAAAACAGCTTCTTTCAACGACTTCGGCGTTGTGGTTCTGGCGCCGAATAAGATTTGTGGTGCATTTCCGTGACGAGTTTCTGTCTTTTCTGTGTTATGGAACATCATGTTTTAAAAATAACTTTTCGTCTTACAACCAATATTCCCACATTTTTTCCGGTATAATGGATGACCAGAGACCGATATCTTTACATCCATTGATAGCGTCAGACAACTCATCTATCGTGTTTTTCGATGATAATTCTTGACGTTCTTCTGCTGCTGCACCGCTGGTTAAACTGTCTATTGTCGTCGTTACGTAGATCTAAGTCTGTCACAACATGTTCTTCGATTTTCCGTCCTCTTGCAGGTTCCGCAGAAATGTCTCCGCTGGACTTCAATGCCACTGTAAAATAGCAACTTGAATGTTTCTCGACATATCTGCAACTTCTTCCTCTCTCATTTTTGCTTCTTTTGCTTTTTAATGTTTTTTAGAACAACTTGGATAAGGTCTACACTCGAAAAAAGGGGACGATCCCCTTTTTGCTATCCATGTTTATTTGTCAATAAGCTCAATCGGGCTGCTATATTTTCAGCGCAGAAAGGGAGGACAATTTATGACTGTCACTTACTTGAGTATATTCTACACTTAACAAGACAAATAACAAATAGGCCTACTGATTAGTTTCAAGCATTGAAGTATAACGTCCAGTTGTGTAGACAATGTTTCATTCAAAACACACGAAACAAAATCCTTTTTTACTTGACCTATTTAGCCCATGAATATTTTGCAGATTTTTTAAATTTCCCAAGATATAGAATCGCCTTTTACACTTTTATGAAACTGTTTGCATAAAAGATGTTTCAAATTGCACACCAGCTTTAGACTAGAAACTGGTTCAACTAGAAAGTTTTCTCTTTGTGGTTTGTGGCTGCATCAAGGAAAAAATCGTTCCATATTAGCTTAAAGAGCCATAACGTTGAAGTAAAACTGTGCAGTCTTTATCACTTCTTGAAGCGTTTTATGGTTTTGCAAGTTGCAAAATATTTTACCCATCTTCCATCTCCCATCATTTTACAATAAATTGCATTTGCGTGATGCTGGTTTGCACGAACTCAAACAGGTTTTGGTATTGGTCAAACAATGTACTTCAGCTTCATCAATAGAAACGTTTCTATCAAGCANGTACAACCCACATGTTACATCCTTTTCCCANTTAGTTGTTTGCAAACGGAAGAATCTAGTCAAAGCATTTAAATTCAGCAAATAAAGTGGTCCATTTAGCCAAATGTGAAATACAAGACTTGTACAATACAGAGACATCTGACATGAATGAATCACAGTCATGATCTTTGCCTTCGCTGAATTTTCTTCGTGCTAATTTAACTTGGCTTGATATGTACTGTACATCTGCTTGTCGCTCTTGAATCCTTGCCTTCACAGTGGCGAAACACGATACAACCTCAACAAGTGATGCTTTTGACTTCTCAATATTCTGAACTTGCTCAATAAAAGCAACCACAAACGATTGCAAATGTCTTAATGTGAACAGATATCGCTCAAAGAATTTCCAAAAAAAGTTTCAGAACAACAGTTGGCTTGTCGATGGACATGCAGTATGAATTGGAAGCTGGGTGCAATTGAAGCATCCTTGGCAAGCTGCGAAAAAGTGATAGCCACCTTCCGAACTGTGTAAATGCAACCATAGGTAATTCACCCAGCTTCAAAATAATTTAGTTTTTTGTCGAGCGGCGCAAGTGCGTGACCGCATTTTTGCACCCCTGGATTCGCTCTAATTACTAGACGCTACTACACTAAGCAACCGGTATGTACAATACACTGATCACCGTATCACGATTCATCAGCAAAGCTAGCAGTATGATGGCGTCAGCTGTCCGCACTCTAATGCCAAGGTCATTGAGACACTGAAAAAAATTTACCACTGTTATATAACGATTAATGTGAAAGCATTCCCGCCTTTCCAGCCGAGAATTAACTCAACCAAAACATAGATTAATTAGATAACTTGCAGACCCTCCCATAAACTAAGCTACGCCACCAGAGCTTGTATCTTGTTGCAGTAGAGCAGGGACAGCTTACTGTATGCAAAAACAATATAGGCCCTTGACGTAACTGACGAGAGGCAGAGGGACGATTTGCCCCCTATTTCGGTTTTAGTATTCGTTTGGGTTTCAGTAGGTTGTTGTTTTTTGCGTTTTTCGGATTATTTTCTGGTGGTTTAGGGTTTCAGCATGGCTATCCACATCCGGATTAACCATCATTTATCAAGTTTTTTCCGAGTGTTGGCTAGTGGGCCTTGTACAGGGGCCAGTGGGCCCCTTTTAGCTAACTTTTCCACCCTGACTCAAAGCTCTAGTTACGCCACTGATTATAGTTATGCAAAATAAGAATGCAAAAAGGAGGACATTTTCGAATGTCCTCAGAGAATAATTGATTTCTCATGGAAAAAAGTGGACATGCACTTCAAAAAGAGGGCATATGGTAGCCATGCTTAGCAATGCTACTCATATGCGGCCTGTGCAAATCTGAGCACAGCAGGTACAAAATTTTCCAGAAACTAGTTGAGACGTAAGCTAACGTGTTCTACGTGGCTTGGCCTTGCATTCACTAGATTCAGATACCTGACCGCCTTTCAGGAAGCCAATAAGTGTAATAGTTGTTTCGTAACAATATCAAATATTCTTCAAGTGAAATACTGCTATTTGGCCGACCGACATAATTAGCGTCTACAAACATACTTTTCTTGCTAAAAATGACTAGGTGGCACGCACATGTCGCACATATGACTAAACACATGAACATGGTGGGAGGCACTGGGCCTGGAGCCCTTTGGCCCCCCCCTAAATCCGGCGCTGGGCAGTGTCTTTCAGTAATTCGTTAGTGCAATAAAACAAAATGTGTCAGTTGACTTGTGATAAATTTTTTTGTGCGGCTCTCTAACAAAATCGTAGGTCTAGATTTGGCTCACTTCAGCGAAATGGTTGAGAACCACTATTCTCAAAGCAAGAAAAACGTTATCCACCACATCATCTTACTTTCCAGTCAGAATGATCAAACCGGGTCTGTGATAGTGTAGCGATCTAAAAATAACTGAGCTATAATGAGTAGTTATATAATAAAATATGCATAGCTTTTGTAGCTGTGTAATCATGCTGGTAGCAGAGAGTATGACTGAGATACGATACTACTGCAGATTTAAGCGTGTATGTAATGCACGACACGCCGTTGTAAAGTAGATATTTTTATTAGAAACCATTGGGCTTACTAGCAAGGTTTACTAGATTATCGGCAAAGATCATTAGGAAACATTACGTTTAAAAGCAGTAGCTAACATGAAAGTTATAAATAATTGGTAGCGAAGTAGCACTGCTTTGGATAGCCGTATCACGAGGGTATAAAAATCAGTGTGAACAAATGCGGACTTTTCTTGAGGTTTTCATCTGTCGAAAAAATCTGTTTTCAGCACGATAACCAATCTAACTTTCTCCTAAGCTTTGCGTGTTAAATTGTGTTCAGGCGCGGATTTACCACTAGGCTAAAAAGGCTTAAGCCTAGGGCCCCCGATTTTGTGGGCTCCAAAATTTTTGTTTTGGTTCAACGCACGTTTTTTTACAATGCCGCGAACAAAATATCTCTAGTAGAGAAGAATGAGTGCGAAGGATTGAAGGGAATGACGAAGAGCAATATTTTTTCATGGTGTTGAGCATTGGTTATTGTTACGTATAATGTGTGGAAGAAAACGCCTGAATTCATTTTTCAGATTACACGAGGCTAGTGAGGTACTTTCGTTCAGCGCGGGTCTATCTCTTGTTGCTTTTGTGGGTAAGATACAAGGCAAAGGCAAGACTAGCCTGCACTGTAGCTAAGGGTGCAGTTATTCAACGGCTCAAAATGAAGGTGCGTATCTATGCGATATGGCGCCAATGGCAAAGTTGAAGTGTGCACCCTTTCTAATAACTTGTATGCATTATATCAGGTTTTTTTTAAGGAAAATGTTAGATACCCAGTATGGATTTGTAGGGACCCGATTTCTCTGATTCTAGGGACCCAATGACAATTTTCACTGATTTTAGGGACCCGATTTTCAATTCTAGGGACCCGAATCAGGTCCATAAAACGCCTTAAAAAAAGCCCTGATTATATACGGGCACAATTTTTACGAAAGTTAGACCATTAAGAAATTCAATGTGTTTTTGTGTGTATTTGAGCTTTTAAATTTACATCAAATTAAACTATTAATTATCCATGAGGACCTTAACATACTTATATACTCATTTGTTTTTATTATGTGGAATATCAAAACATTCGAATAATAACATTCTTATAATTTATAGGCCTACATAGTGTTGCCTGACCAAATTGTCTAGACCAGTGGTTCTCAAACGGGTGCCACTTGGCTCACAAAGGGAGGAAGTTTTAATTCTTGTGAGGAAATTTGTCCCAGGGAGGATTTGGGGAGAAAAAACTGTGGATGAAAAACCTTAAAGCTTTTTTTTATTTGTTTATTCAACACATAAGAACTGCACAACGAGATTGGCTTGGATGGGAATGTCTACACTACGCAAGGACAAGCTGCTTTAACTGCAGTGACTGACGTTATGAAAGAGTCTTTGGTTCATGATCGTCTATTTGTATTGTTTCTTCACAGTTGGTATTGTGAAATTTTCGCAATTACCTTTTTTGTGGTTTTTGTTGGGGAGGAATTGACAGTGTTTGGGTTTGTAAGGGGGTAATATAAAAAAAACTTTGAGAACCACTGGTCTAGACCTATCTTACAAAAAATCAAACAACATATTGCAACTGCAAAAGACAATTTCTTTTGAAAAGAAACATATTTAATTTGAATTGTACAATAAATTATTTAATGCAAGTCATGTATCACTTGTGTTCGGAAAAGGCAATTCCATCGAAACAAAAAGTCCCGTCCATCGCCGACTATGTACAGTAACAGGCTGTTAGGTGTTGTAACAAGTACAGGTGCTTTAGTCAGAGCCAGCTGTTGACACTTGCAAACTATACAATTGCACAAGGAACTCAATAAATATGTAATGGGAGTGTTGTCAGATAACTTCACCACTGGCTTTCTCGTTAGTTTCATTATGACTGTTTTTGTTCCTGATATCGAGGGAATTCAGAATAAAGTAATATAGTTATGAATTGTAACAACTTGTCCAGTGAATATAGCGCAGGGGCTGGGCGATCGCCCCCCTAAAACCTAAGAAAGTAACTTTATTCACAATGATTTTGTACAATTCGGAAAACAACATTCGCGATATAAGGCCATTTTGTTGTGCACTGTTTTGTCACAGCAGTGTTGTGAAATATGCTTCAACTCCCTTACAGTAGCGAAGTTGTTATGAGCCTTGACTGGCAAGTATTACCGAAATCGCCTCCCTAACCTTACTGGCTGGATCCGCCCTTGATGGAGCGAGCATGTGTAGTGCTAATGTGTATGACATCAGTCATCGCAAACCTTCCTGAAGGGCCCCCAATTTAAAATAGCCTAGGGCCCCGAAAATGAAAATTCGCCTCTGATTGTGCTTTACTCTGGGATTCATCACTGTTTAGTATGAGTGCAAAAGGTAAGAAATCAGACGTTTTCAGCTTTTTAAAAAAAGTCAAATGTGAATTTCTTGCTAGGAATCATACTATTTCTTTGAACAAAGAGCTTTCAAACACACCTTCGCATTTGTGTTAATGCAAATGTGTGCGTGTATGAAAGAACGCATGAGAGTCGACTGTTTTGCGCTGTTTGCATGGTTTGCCTTTGCCTGAGCAGTGCTATTAGCTGGAATCGTCACGACTGCAACAGGCAAAGCAGGCAACCAGTGCAAACACTAGGTCAGTTGGGACTGGTCGATGTTTAAATGCTCGGACACAACTGTATTGTTATAAACAGCCATTTTCTTGATTCTGGTCGTAAGAAATAAGAAAAGGTCCTCAGGCATTGACGGCAAAACCAGCGACTCCCTTTCCAGAATTGTTTACATCACCGTTATCTTGAGTTACGTTTCTGTTAATAACTATTCTCTGAATCGTCTGAGCGTGTGATTGTTGTTTTTTCGCTGATTTCCTCATGGTAAGAGCGCTGCTTGTAAAAAGCTACCAGATTAAATTACTCAAAAAATGTTGGTATATTCTCAAATTTTCATAGTTTTGTGTACTTGATTTAATTCATTTTCCATTCAACTTATGGCACACCAAGATAATCAAAATATGAATGTGTGAAAACGACCAGAAGCCGGAGCCATGAAAAAAGAGAGCTCCGGAGCCGGAGCCGCACTCATGAAAAACAAGAGCTCCGGAGCTAGAGCCATATTCATGAAAAAAAGAGCTCCTGAGCCGGAGCTGTGTAATTTTTACGACGGCTCCGCAGCACTGAAATAATTAATCCACACTGTAGTCGGGTACACAGAGGATCCAGAGTAAAAATTCAACGGATAAATTAATTCAGCAACAACTTCAAACGATTATGATAGCAAATTAAATTTTGCAAGAAACTAACAAGTCATAACAGTAGGCTATTGAAGTAAACTCAATGATCGGTTAGTGGTTGAGCATTTTCGCCCCCTTTGTTTTTTTCGCCCTCTTGCCCATCTAAATCGCCCCTAAGGGGGCGATTCCGCCCACTTTGAGAAACACTGACATAGACCAAGGGTGGCCAAACTACGGCTCGCGAGCCGCATGCGGCTCTTCGAACCTTTGCATGCGGCTCTTTGAGCTTTCTAAAAAATTTTATATTTGTTTTTCATTTTCATTTCCACTGAATAGTGTAGAAATATTGTAAAACGGTACCGTGGCAACTATAGCGTGCCGTACAGTAATGCTTTTGCAAGTAGTTCCAAAAAGAATTATGATGTTACAGAAGTGTAGATTGCAAATAAAATCGTGTTTTTAGACTTTTATGTTGCGGCTCTTTGCAGCTTGGGATTTACGATATGCGGCTCCATACATAGAGCAGGTTTGGCCACCCCTGGCATAGACAGTGACACCTACAAAAAGTCTCTCCTCACCTTTATACATCCGAAAAAACGTTGCTGGGATTTTACAGCTCACGATTGCAAAGGCTGCAATAGGTGTAAAATCCAGTGAGTTAAAAATGAATCGTAACAGAACATAAAGTGTCCGCTTATTTTTCGTGAACCATTTTTTGCTTTTCGGAATTAACATCAGCAGAGCAGAACCGCTTGTAAATATTTTTTTACCAGTTGTTTTATTAAAGTGTACGGTCACCATATTTTCGCCACCCACTAGGGTGCCTTTAATTGATGTGAAATAAAAGAAGTACTAAAGATGAATTTGTAGGCTTATATTAGATAAGCTTTAACGTGTTCTGTCACAATATAGGCCTAATGTAGCAAAAGGTATTTATCAGAACTTCATGTTTGATGAAAAAGGCAGAGCTTCAATCAATATTTTCTAAGTTTTAATCATTGGTTTCCGGTTTTTGGTGCTACTTAGCAGATTGTGAGTTTTCAAATTGACGAACGAAAACGTTGTTTGTGCGGAAAGCACAAGCGCTCTGGCGTTGATTTAGCTATGCTGTGTGGGTAGATCAGAATCTCTATATTATATTGATTGAGAGACTCTGGTTAGATGGTCTTATCAGCAATAATCTTGCGCTATGATATGACGTAACACAATTTTAAGACGATAATTCAAGAAATGACAAGCTCTTTGGAGAGTGCGGAGTTCCGTTATTTCGTACTCGTGCTGCACCTTTTCAGAGGCATGGCGCACCGCCAAAAATAATGCATCAAAGTGATATTTCGTTCCACAATAATGCGAATCTATTGATTTACCGATACGGCAGTCTGACCCAGGGCTTGGGAATCTTCAGAAAAAATTTGACGACCCCGATTCCGACCCCAGTGTCCGAAAATTTCAGCTTACTGACTTTGACCCCTATGCCGACTCCACCTTCTGTATCAGGGGTGTCAAACTTGTTTGCGTTGTACCAAATAATCAAGCATGAAAAAATCCGGGTTGTTTTTCCAAACGTGGAAACAATTTTAAGATTGTTCTTATGTTTGATGGTCACAAACTGTTCTAGTGAGAGATCATTTTCAAAGCTGAAAAGAATCAAAA
>JGI24159J19872_10007987_pt1 | contig 13835 bp, 8 predicted proteins | sample Ectturendosymbi4_FD_19872 | JGI IMG/M metagenome (IMG submission 19872) | reverse complement strand
ACATACATGGCATGAAAGCATTGCCGTAATTTGCATCATTGACTAGCACTGTACATTTCTGTGTGCTTTGCCAAACGCGATTTGTTTCAGTCTATGGTTTTCTTTTGTTAAAGCCAACAGAATCGACAACGCGAGAAGAGTTACATGCTATGCTTTTGAGTAGAACCACTCAACTAAAAAGGCTCGAAGTCAAGTTGGCAGGTAGTGAGCTGTTGTGCGATGTTCTTGTTAAATCAAACTTGGCGAACTTTGTAAAAGCTAGTGAACGTGGTTGCATGTGTATATCCACCGCTAACTTCAATAACTTTCCTTTTAGCAGTGCAAACCGTTTTATGTTTTTCAACGAACTTGTCATTTTGGTACGCGAAAGACGGAAGTGCTAAAAGCCTTATTTCCGGAATAGCGACAAAAGTGATAGACGTCACTGTATTTAAAATGTTGACACGTTTGGTGATAATTGCTATCATCATTGCAAATTGTCTTTTACTTCTCTTGCTTCGGCCGTTATTTCTGTTACCTTTGTCATTTTTCAAGCTTTAACATTCTAAAGCAAGTAATCTTGCGAGGAGTATATTCGGCCTTGATTCCAATGCATTTTTGTTTATTTGATGTACCACATACGCCATTTACTTTGTCTACGGTTTATCTCGAAAGTTAGCTACGACCAGTGACCACCCGTGTGAGTGCGAACAGCCGTCCTATCATGCCCATGCTACTATATTGCTATGGTTATATGTTTTTCGGTTGCTTATTTGCAGAGTATGGTCAGTCGTTAAAAGAAAGGACAAGAGAATGCGAAAAGTTAACTGGAGCACTTGAAAAACAGCAAGACAGTGCACTGCGAAAATTAAACGACTTAAATGAAACGTACGGCAAGGAACGGTTGCGCTATGAATCCACCATAGACCGACTTGAAAAGAATGAAAGGGAACTGTTCTCGGAAACGGAGAAATTGCAAGAGGTTATACTTGTTATTTTGCGGTCTCCCTCCTGTTTTTTTTCTATCATGGTATTGTAAATAGTAAGCTTCTTGCAGCTGCGCAGTGTTTACTAAAAGCTGAGGTTTTAGTGGCTGGACCTGTGTGATTAGTGCATGTCACAGAGTTGCAAATGGGCCTCACTTTGAAGCCCGAACCCGGCCCGAGCCGGACATTATTTTTGAAGCCCACTTTAGGCCCGAAAGCCAAATTTACTGAGTGTGTCAAGATATACGCAACTGCGGAGTGTTGGTGGCGTTTAAATAATTCGCAATTAATCATGTTCTATTGAAGATTTAATCAACTTAATTGCTTTAACAGTAACTGGCGACAAAAGTGCCCGTCGTTGCAAAAAATTTTATAGGCAGGCCCGAAATCGGCCCGAAATATTTTGACGAAATTAAGGCCGAACCCAGCCGGACTTACAACTCTGACATGTCAGGAAAGGTCACGTGCTGCTGTAAATTGTTTATTGCGATTGTACGAATCGGCGTAACTCGTAATATTTGCTACCTGATCGTGAAATCAACACCACTTTCGAAATTGTTCCAGCTTGTGTTGTGTGATAAATGCATTACCAAAAATAATGTGAAAGTATTTTTTATTTCCAGGCTTAACATGATCATTCAAACCATTTTATTAGGTATGCTGTATAACAAAAAGAATTAACGTTTTTTATACAAAATAATTAACTATGCAAAGAGTGAAAGATGTACGCCTGCAGGAAACCAGCAACTTATAGCAAAGTTTACCACCACACATTTGGAAAATGGCCGAAATTGGCCAAAATATCGGCTTTTAAGGGGAACTCCCTATGCGTTCTCGAAGAGCTGTTTTGGACTAGTCGCGAGATGTTTTGTTTTTAAACGTTGCCGATTTACAGGAGAATGAAAAATTGAAGTCCTGCGTTGAGGAATGGGAAACTGAAAAGGTGAATTTTGAGAAACAAAAGAATGAATTCTATGAAAAGCGTGATAACAGTGAAGAACTTCACGACTTGCAAATGCAGGAAATCGCCAAACTCAAGCATATGGTATGTTTGATACCGTCAGTTGACTGAATTTTCTTGTTGCTACTTTTATTGTCTTTTGTTTTTTAGTTAATCCCTGTTGTTTTCCAGCGTTGCTCTGTGATACGCGGCTGTGATGGGTAAATTCCGTTTCATTTACTCGTTTCTAACTTTTTTCTTTCTTTCACCTTGGCAGCAAGTAAGACAAGTGGTGGTCAAGTATGATTTTAAATTGTACGTGATGGTGGGTATCAAATATCAAGTAATAAGGTTTAAGTCTTGCAGGCAACTGATCTATTCGGTTTTAAGATTCAGTCGTTTAGTCATCGTTCCCGTGAAAAACGTGGCTCTAAAATTAATGTGTTTTATTTTCACATATAGTCGCGTTGAGTCGAAAACGTGGTTCAGTAAAACTGAATTGTCCGTAAGTTTTTGCGCTGAAACGGCAATTTTTTCCACACGTTTTGTTTTTGTTTGTGAATGATCTTGTGAGCAGTTGTTGCTCCACGGTTTTAGGTTTTGTTTACAAATCCAGTTTAGGATTAGGTATTTCTCTGTGGAATGAACTGCTCGCTGCATATCTGAACTGAGGGCCAGTTACAAAACGCTTCAATGGGTATTCGGTGTTGTTCAGCTTGACAAATGATGATGAATCTTTCAGACAACCACTTCAACAGTCCGCACGTTGTCTTTAACTTTCTAAAAACGAAGCAGTACCGTTTACATTTATGTCCTAGATAATTTGCTTTTTGCTAAAATGTGCTAGTAGGAATGCGCGTCATTGAAGTATGCTGTGGTGGGAAGTGCCATCTAAAGCAGTGACTCTCAACGTGGGTCTTCAGGCCCACAAGTGGGCTTGTGGATTTTTTAAATGGGCCTGGAGTTTTCATTGGGCCTTCAGTGGGCCCCAAGGAAAATGTATGGCTGAAATTCTGTACTTTATCTGCTAAATGTAAATTCATTAAATCATGACCTTGAAGTTCAAGAGAATACAAACCAATTATACAGTGTATTTGGTTTTCGTTACAAATGTGTGTTTTTTAAACATCAATTTTCATATTTTTTTATGTTATTAGGCTAAAAGGTCCACATTATATCAAAAAAAACATTTCCATGTTACTCGAAATTTTTATTAAACGTTATGTGGGCCTAAGATTTCTTTTAACGCTGAATATGGGCCACAAGAGAAGAAAGGTTGAGAACCACTGATCTGAAGCACCACGGGCTATAGACAGAGGAAGGATGGCTCGCGATATCTTCTACTTCTCTTGTCGAATAGGAAATGCGACAATCGGCCTTATCTTGCATCTTGTTTTATCTCGTATTTGTTGTAATTTCATGTTTTACTGCAAACTCCTTACATCAAAACTGAGTGAATTGCCCATTGCGATTCGGTTTGCAAGTGAAGCTAATTGTGCTAAATGCGTCTTGAAAACTATACGCGTTTCCTCAGGTAAGAATCGATATGAAATATCACATAACCGTGTAAAGTTATTTTCCATTTACCAGTCAATTGCGGCGCGTCTGCGCCAAGGGGGAAAAAGGGTTTTAAAGCTATAAAAAAGTCCTTGTCCTTAAGTTTTTTCCAGGCTTACATTCGCAACTCATGTCATTTGGCTGTGTTTGTAGGGATTGTGAGTGCATACTTTAAATAGCCAACTCACCAAAACTGTTGTGATGATTTCTGAAAGATGCACGTTTAACTGATTTTGTCAGTCTCGATTTCACGGTGGATTTGAAAGGGTGTGAGGCCAGCATGTGTGTATTTCGTCAGTAGCGTGTTGTGAAAAGCACAAGGTGTTTGTGTACTGGCAACGTCGATTCATTCCTGTTGGCAACGCCCAAAAGACATGTAGTGAATGGCGAAATAGTTACTAAATTTTCTCGTCGCAGGAAAGACAAAACAGCACTGGCTTTGTGCGTGCCACTGTACTACGTAGGAAGCAACTTGTGAATTGCTGGCAAAGGCAGGCCTCTTTGCCTCCTCCTACGCTGCCACCATTTCGTGTTCCTTGCTTCCATTGACCTTTGAAACATCAGCGATTGCTGCAACGTGTGGAACACAAATCATATAGAATAGAAGAAAGGACTTTTGAGACGATTTTACTGATCACTCGCCGCAAGGCGTAACTGTTCCCTGCATTGCTGCTAAAACGATAAATTGAGCAAATATTCTTCATTCAAACCGTTTTTTTCGGTGAGGCATTTCGGTCATTTGTCTCACAGTTGTATCAAAACTCGCCGTAACAGTGTTCGTTATCTTATATTTTCAGACATTCTGACCGAAATGACTTAAGTTTTTTGTCATTTCAAAAACATTTCGGTCTATGACCGCAAAAAAAACAGATCCAAACTAGCGCGATTTTTTCGGCACCGTGTCCTCAAAGTCCCGAGCTTTGTGTAAGCAAGTGATTCGTCAGCACGCATAGCATCGGAGAGTTACAGCCACGTTGACGCTGTACTTAATGAACGTCAATTAAACTTACTAAACTGAGCGTCCGCACTAAATACAGATTTCGACTTTCTTTGCTTGCTTCATAAAAATGATCCATAACGAGATAACTGGAACGCTGTAAACAGTGACACCCCATTGTTTTGCTTGAATGTCAAAACTCCTTTATGTGCATCAGTAAAGCGTAATTTTCACCAGTTTGATGTCATATCGTGCTGACTGGTTTACAAGTCTATATTGGTTTACAACCAATCGATGGTGGGTGGTTAGGACTTCAATGCTGCTGGTGGTGATTTCTTTAAGTGTGCATGTTGCACTTTTGTTTGGACGTTTGGCATGTTGCATCGTGTCGTCGTGTAGAAATCAATAGACAGTGTGGCAATGGCGAAAACATTTTAAAAAGAATGAGTAGGTTAAAATAGGCGCAGACCTTGGTACCTGCAGCACGCTCGTCTAAATTGTTTGGCTGTTCGTTTTTTTTCTGCAGTTAATGAACAGTGAAAAAGAGTCGAAAAGTTTACAACTTAATTTGGATGCACACGTTGCTGAATTGATGCAAGCTAGAGAGAGAAATGACGATTTGGAAGCTTCGTTAAGAAAGTACGGTAATGAGCGCGACACAGCGGAAGCCCAGTTAACGCAACTTTTGAAAGACAAGTGAGTCGATTCTTTGCCGTATTTAATGTAAGATTACTTTCACGGCTGTGGTTTTTATGCTGTAAAAATTGCTGCCTGAAAACCGTTGCGTTAATGAAAGCGAGAAAAATCTAATCATCGGACGGTGTAGGTGATTTCGAGGTGTGGGTCTTGATTTATGAAGAAGTTGCATTAGTTACTCACACCGTGCAACATGTTTCGCAATAAGTGGGCAGTGGATAAAACAGATTGCAGTGTAAAATGAGTAAGTAGCAGTGCTTTTGTTACGCCCTACTGATTTTGTCTTCTCTGGGCAATGTACTGCCGCCGTCTAATGCGCTATTCAGTGTAAAGTATGCAAAGCAATCCTTTCGCTCGGGAGTATTTCATGCGCAGATTCCAGCTATAAGGTACGAAGTACTGCTTGGTTTCCTCAAAGAAGATTTCTGTTGTGATATGGACTTCATCGTGTACCGAAGCGTCTTTAAAGAAATGCGTTTGGACTTCGGGCCAACGAATGTGTTGGCATATGAATTAAGTTAAGAAAGTGTCCCCATCTTTTTCTGAGGCTGTTTTCTTTTGCCATATTTAACAGGGAAAAACTACTTGAAAGCAAACAATGCAATGAAGCAGCGATTAAGAAGTTCACTATTGACAATGGTGATTTGCGCGATAAATTGTCATCTTTAGCCCTGGATCTGCAAAAAGTAAGTTTACGGTTTCATTTGGGACAGGGGTTGGGAACCTATTTACTATCACGGATCACGTAAATGGTGGATTATAGCTGGCAGGCCGCAAAAACAATTTTTTTAATCAAAAAATTCAACCTTTCTTTAACCATGAGGGATAAGGAATTCTCTTCACATACTTTCTAAGTATCTGCTTGTCACGGAGCTTCGTTTTGACGCAATGCTGTACTCTAAATTGTGTTACGAAAATGCTGATGCGGGCCATACCAAATGTTCACCCGGGCTGCAGGTTCCCCAACCCTGGTTTAGGATATAATGTTTAGTAGCAAGTAACAAAAAGCGCCTAGTGCTTAGCGTAGTAGCAAGTTGTGTCTCAAAGCAGAGTGCTGCATACTGTTTTATGCGTTTTAGATTCTGACTAGTAGTCAACTTTTCATCGTTTAGGCGCTTTATCCAATAAGGTTTTAATACGAAGGTGGAAGAAGTTTGGTACGAGCTCGGCCGAAATAGTTGCATGCGTACTGTTACAAGTTGTCATGAATTAGCGCGTAAGAAAAGCTTGGGGCCTTAGCTAGATCTTCGTCGTACATTGCTTTAAGTATAACTAACTTGCCATCAATTTATTTTACTTTCGCCATAGTAATCGCGAGTAACCTCAACCACTGTGGATTATCTGTTCATTAACAACGCTACCTGTTGAGATGCACCTGCCATTTCTGTTTTTATTGCGTCAGTAGCTTATACTAGACCTTTACTACTAACATTTCTTCGTTATTTTTGCTGTGAAGGTTCCTGCTCTTCATCATCACTTTTTCTTTCTCATAGACTCGTAGCGGTTATTCCACTCTAGAAGCCACTCATAGTGTTGTTAGCGAAAAGTACGAAATGCTTAAGCACACTTGCGAATCTATTGCTTCGAAGGTTGGTTTATACGCCTCTGTTGCCAAAACAGGATACGTATTATTATGTATTTTGTGCAGTGTATCCGTTTCTGGCAGTGTGTAGTTGGCATGCATTTAGTCCCAACTGTAAATTTCATTGTTTTCGTTAAAAGTCGCATGGCTTAGTTAATGTTTTTCGCTGTTGAGTTTTGTGTCATGTTTTTTTGTTTCATCTCTTACACACGTCACAACCAGCATTGGCTTCACCGCATTGTTGTTGTTTTGATGCTTATGATATTGATATCTGCGAACGAGTGCAAATGTACATAAAAAGAGAATTTAACATGCAGTGCATTTTTAAGTAGCTATAGCTGTAGGGTAAGCTTAGCTGATTTACTAAACGAACTAGTTTTTGTGTGTTTCTTGTGCTTTGGCATCGCAGATAAGCTTAACCGGACGTTTGAGTAATTTGGACCATTGGAATCTCGAAAAGTTTAAAAGCTTTGAACTGACCTTGAAGTTTCGTGAAATATTTCCGTTTCTAACAATTTATTGTCGAAATTTGTGAAATGGAGTCAAAGTCGTGTATGACAAGCCGTTGCGAAGTCATGCTTGATTTGTCGCTAAAATCCTCGGCAAAAATACAACCTGGCTAAATTTAGAAATAAGGCAAAAGTCTTCACAATTTTTGAAAAGTGAACTTGCCAAATTTAAATAATTTTCCTTAACTGTATACTTTTTCATAAATCAAATGGCGTGACTGGATGGTTTCCTTCCTGCGTGTGGTCCTGGTCCGAGGTGCGAGATTCCTAGATGTTTGTTGTCGTGTCACAAACGCCTTCACGATCTTGCCAGGCAAAAACGGACAGTGAAGAAAAGCAAAGCCTCATTGATCATTTTCAAGAAAAGCTGAAGCTGCTGGAGCAACGTTCTCACGCCGAAAAACTTCCACAAGACGAACAAATACAAGCGTTCATCGCCGAAGTATGTAATCAGATGCTTTGCTTCTGTTTCCTCTAGGACTACGAAGTTCTTGCTGAATCTACTTTACTTCACTGCGTTTCCGTCACTTCAGTCATTTTCTCCATTTTGAGTAGTTATTGATTAGCAAGCTGCAAACGTTGAATAATTGTATAATTTATTGACTTAGAGTTAAAAAATTTTCGCATTGCAGCATCAGTATTATCTCTGAAAGATGTAAAACTAGAAGTTAAAACGCCAAGCTGTGGCAGAAAAGCAAAATCCAATGGACTAGGTGGCGTCGAACTTCATTTATTGCAGTAGTCAGTTTACTTGGCAGTTGTTATCAATCATTACTGGGCATTTCAGTTAATACAAGAGCCTGTTATTTTCCTTTACTACGTGTACGCATCTAGCATTTGCGTTTTATGAGAGAAACTGAAGATGATCCTAGATTGAAATTTATTTTTCACGTGAATAGTCTTTTCCTGATTTTTGTGTACACCCCTTTGAAAATACGGTTCCAAAATTAAATAGTTGGTTTTGATGAAAACTTGGAAATTTTCTAAAGTACAAGAAACTGTGTTGCGATGATGTTTAGATTTAAAAAACGAGTTTCATCGATGAAAATTTTTTTTTCTATTCGGTCGGGCTGCGCAATGGTTGTGTAATAGAAAAATTCCAAACGCCTGTTGAATGCATGAGAGTTAAAACCTGCGTCTTGAGAAAAGTTGCGTTTATAAGGTTCAGTCAGTATCGGACCTTGAAATACGAATAAGTGCATGACATGAATCCAATGAATTTAGACCAGCTATGTCCAACCCAAATGGCTTACTGAGCCAAAAAGTATGTCACTGTCTTAACCAGGGCCGCACATTGGATTGCTTACTTTGATTTTAGCTAACTAAATTTAGTTTGAGTTATATACTGAAAGTGCTCGAATCCTAACTACAATGGTAACAGACGTGATAAAGTGGTACTGAGGGCAACCTACATCAAAAACGTCAAATTCAAGAGTATCAAAATAAGGGCAGGTTGTGAATATGCAGGATACTTCTACTACAGTGAAAACCTAAACTGTGACCGCATGCAGGCCCCGGGTTGGTCACAGCTGATTTAAACTTAAAACTGGAAAGTTACTGTTAATCTGGAATTTTTCGCTTTGATACCAAGCCTGCAATGCTTATTTTAATCATAAATGTTGAAGATCTTTTATGTTTTCTTCTCATGGGTGTTGCTCAATGTAATTATCGTTTTCGTATTGGATAGGGTTGCACCGAGTAATCAGCAAATATAATCAGTAATCGGCATCGGATTTTTCGGCCGATTAATCGTCTTTTTGCAATTCTGTTGGAATATGTCAAAACATGTTTCAAGGCAGTGGTGCTCAAACTTTTTGGCTCGTGGGCCACATTTGTCTTTCAGAAACCCTCCGCGGGCCACAAGAATTAATAATCTCAATAAAAATTATCTNAAAAATTATCTTAAATGGTTAAAGTGTTAAGTTTTCTTTCCAATGAAAATTGCTTCACGGGCCACTCCAGAAGGCCTTGCAGGCCACGGTTTGAGCACCACTGTTTTAAGGGATTGCATGGGTAATCACATAATTTTACCTGTCAAAAATATTAACAATTTAATTAACCTGTATGTTTGCCCTAAGTTGTATATGGCTGATCTCCTTCACTACAGATACTGCACCATTCTTCCGAATCTGAGACCAAAATGATCATGGTTTATCAATGATCGAATAACAACAATTTCTGTCAAACACTTGCACTTGTCAGAAAGTGACATAGTCTAAGGATTTTCCAGGTCATCGAGATGGGATTTTTAAATGTGATTCACCATGTTAGATGTTGTAAAAGTTGCAGCTGTTTTCCCTACTCTTGATCTTGAGGCATATTGCACAAAGTTCACTTGCAGACACTAACATCAATTTTATCAACTTCCGAAAAATTGTCACATAATGCTTCTTTGAAACAATAGGGTTTGAATTTTAATGCTTTGGTTCTTAATTGCTATTTTTGATCAAAGTTAATTAATGGCTTACTCTGAAAAAAAAATTTGATATTAATTATTAACTCCTTTGTTTACAGAAGAAAATGTAGTTTTGTTGATGTTAAGCACTCAAACAGTCATCTGACACACGTGTATATTTGACAATGTGTTGCATTATCAAATCAGAATGTCACTGTAATAAATACAATGCAAAAACTCGGCTGATTAATTGGCAATCTGCCTATTTGCTTATCAGTGCATCCCTCGTCTATNGAACGAAGTTACCGGAAACTGGTCGGGGAAATTATTAGTTTCTTCCTTTAGGCGNTTGCAAAGGGGCAAGTTGAAAACATGCTTTCTGAAGAAATATACACATTCGTAGGAGTGTACGAACTGCTTATAACTCTCTCAGGCTTTCCATCTATCACGAACTTTTTGTGACTTTGAATACATTTCAATGACTATTGATCTGGCTCATGTATGTTAGACTACGTAACGTTACAGTACGCTCACAATTAACTCCGTCTCCCGGTTGATTCCCGTGCAAAGGGGGTACAAAACATACAAAACATTTTACTTGACCTTCTGCATAGAAATTGATTTCCTCACTGGGCTTCTTATGCCTTCTATTACACGCTGTACGTAGCACCGTTGAGGGATTGTCTGGTGGAAATTTAAAAGCGTACTTGTAAGACCCACGATAAGTGTTTTGAAGTTCCAAAGTTGTCGTTATCATCATGTCTATGATTTAACTGCGGAACTTGGTTACGTCACAATTGCATTGCTGTAGCTAGTTTTGCCAACAGTGTTGCTGTGGCATAGGGTAACGTTTGATGAAAACCTAGCAAGAATGTGCTAAATGTTCTCTGCTTAGAGCTAGACATTTCTACTTCTGTCATGCCAAGTGACAGTAGCACTCTGCTCAGAAGGCTGAAGAAATCGTGCTCATCAAAACATTTGACAATATCCGTAAGTGTTACTGTACTCGAAGTCCGATGCCTTGTGGTACAGCAGTTTGAAATATAATTACTTTAATTATGGTGCAGTAACTGTCAATGACAGGAAATAGCCGCTTCCAAACCCTAAATGAAGCAGATGCACTCAGTTAAACTTAGTGTTTCCAATTCGGGGCAAAATTTTGAAACCCGGGTTTCGGGTAGCTGAGAAAAGAAACCCGGGAAAGCCCGTTTTGAAATGAATGCGATTTTGAGCGATAAAATTTCAATATCATTGTGAAACTATCACTGTTGGTCCCTGCGCAATTAATTAGCGAATTATTAATTAAGTTAAGCACAGTTTGTCACTGATGTTTATAATACTAACGCATGGCAATCAAAGCACACTTTCATCATTCAGTCTGTTTCTGAGCTTTGTGACAAATAGACCAGTGGCTGAAAAATCCCTCTCTGGTTCCACTGATGTGGGGTTGATTGTAATTAAGGCAGGGAACAGGCATGGAACAGTTTTTCAAGGTTATTTGACCTCTTCTCTGTAGCCTCAAAAAGACCAATTTTTCACAATTTGTGATAGGATCTCTTCCTGTGCCGGAACAGTTTTGTGGTCTTCNCTCTCATGGGTTACATGNATTCATGCTTTGATTTCCAATGGTTGATCAAGCTTTCGGTGCTTGAACCACCTCATTTTGTATGACGGAGCACAAATTGCACTTTGGTGTTGGTTGAGCATTGTTGTATAAGAAATGGCTCCAAGCTTCTGATTTTCTTTGATTTCTAACGTCTCTAAACTGCATGTGTGTGATTAAAAATGTACTTAAAGTCGCTTCTAAAGGAAAGCAAAATATTTCGTGGAAAGTTGTTGCAAACTGAAAAGGAACGAATCGATTTTGCAAAGAATCACAGCTTGTATACGAACTAACACATAACAACTTATAAATGAACTAACTAGTAACTACGAAAAAGCGGCATACCTTTGAAGAACTACCTTACGTGGTAGTTATTTAATTAGGTTAGCGAAAAGACAAAATTTCGCGTAGGCACCTATTATGTGCAAAATGACGTCACGATCCGTCTGAATAAGTCAATTGAACGAAAATATAAGCNGACCAACAACGAACGTATCGATGGTAACCGAGCAAAACACGCACCTCGTGCCTCATGATAATAGTTGAACNTTCAAACGTGCTGATTTGGCACGCCCCAATCGGCAACTTCAGTGTTATCAGAATCGCCAATATTTGAANGCAACAGCATTCCAGGATTTTCCAAATACCCGGGTTTGGAAGTTGAAAAAAACGGGTTTCGCGTAGTAGAAAAAAAAACGTGTTTCGGGTTCGNGAAAACCCGGGTTGGAAACACTATTNAAATATCCGCGACGNTTGGTAGTCTTCTCTTGAGGTCAAAAACAGCAAAATTCCCAAAGCATGAATTCGATTGTTTCGGTCTGTCCACAGCAGGGGTCTCAGTTTTTAGCCAGANGGCCACATAAGCTATTNCACAATAGACAATAGTTCGAGGGCTGGACATCTTACGTAATGAGATTGCTTCGGGATATGTTACANTNCACCAACTCAATACATTTTTTGTGAATATATTATTTTTTCAATATTGACAAAATGTCTTCGCGAGCTTGGCCCGCNAGCCGTAGGTTGGAGGCCCCTGGTCTAAAAGCATCGTTTTCTAGAAAATCATGAAACGCGACCAAAGACTGGACATATTGATTCTNGTGCCTGCAGTCACGTGATATTTCATTGTAGCATTTTTGCTAAGCACTGGTCGNGTAATCCTGCCTGCGATTTTAGAGAACTTCTCTCGAAACGAAACTGGAGGAAGCAAGACAGCAGCTCGTCAACATTAAGTCAACGTGGTCCGATAGAATTAATCAACTTGAAACCCAGGTAAAAAGAACTGTGTCTTTGCCCCCGTCGTTGTTGCGTTTTGCTGCTGCTGCTGATGCGGTGTTATGTGCCCAGGTGGCTCATTTAAATTCTAAGATTGCCGAAGACAGCGAAGAAATTTCACGAAAGACGGCTGAGCTTGAATCGCTGAAAACAGAATCGAAAGACAAGGTATGCGGTGGGCCAATAAAGTTCGACTTTAGCGTTGCGGTTTTGGATACGCTTTTGTGTTTCGCCTAAATTTTATTTTTTCTGTGTTTAGTTACAGTCGCTCTTGTTATTCTGCGCACACAGTAACAAAGTGTGCAGAAGGCTTTAAGTTACCTTGATTTTTTAATGAATTACTGTTGTGTCTTAGTTGCGAAACAACTTATTATGCGTAAACTTACCATTGAAATAGTACAGCAAGCTTTTGATCTCGGATTGCCGCGGAAAGAGACCCGGCTCAGTGAAAACAGGTAGTTTTGAATGTATATAACAAATGTGAAGAAATGTTGTGCCACAAAGCGAAAAGTTACAGCGCCATACATGACTGCATGTAGGGAACTCAAACATAATTGTATTTAGTTTCCACTTTGGCATTCTCTGTACGGTGGTGTTGCTCTGCAATTGTGTTTCATGCCGGCTCATACAGCGTCCACGAATGCGTCAAAGAAAAATCATATCAACCACTGATGAAACGCACGACAAAATAAGTTTTGCAAACGTTTTAAAGATCGACGACCTGGTGAAAGAAGTTGAAAATCTGAAAGAAACGAATGAAGATTTGGCGACACACAACAATTCGTACTTGCAACAAGTTGCTGAACTGGAAGCAAATTTGATCGAGCAGGTGAGGGATGCCCTTGTTTTGCTATAAATCAGTGGTTCTTAACCAGGGGGGGGCGTCATGAAATTCCAAGGGGGACGCGAGCCCTCACGCGCCCTACACAGGCCCGTAACCAGCTTGGGACACCAGATGGGGCAAAGAGTTTTCTGAATGTCCAACATTTGTCAAGGGGGAGCAAAAAATTTTGCAGCGCCTCCCCTGGTTACAGTCCTGGCCTACAACACGGAAAGTTTGATCAATAAATGTACCAATGAATACATTTGCTTTTTCAGCTTATTTAAAGTCAGGGGTGTGTGAAACAATGGACAATTACTTAAAGGGAGGCGTGGTAGATAAAATGTCAAGAACCACTGCTCTAAATACTAGTTCTTCGTTTCCCAGTTAGGTTTTGATGTATGACTTCGAATGGGCAAAATTTACTTGAAATTTTGATAATTGACTTCGAATGGCCGACAACGGTAAGCAAGGTGACTGTTGGTAATTGTGGGCCGGACTGCAAACTTGCCATAAAGGAAAAGGTTCACTATATGCTCGTTTTCTACCGATCAGG
>JGI24159J19872_10007984_pt1 | contig 13840 bp, 8 predicted proteins | sample Ectturendosymbi4_FD_19872 | JGI IMG/M metagenome (IMG submission 19872) | reverse complement strand
GACTACACCTAAGCGACAAAGATGATTCTGTTTGTCTTTATATGTAAAAGATTTTTTCAACTTATTAGTTTCATGTATGAAATGAAACTGAAGGGGCATGATGGCATAGCGGTGTACAAGTCTTTGCATTTCTCGGCGGACTTCATAGGAAATTTCCCCGAGGTAGGGGAGACGCATGTTGATGGTGGTTGTCATATGCGATGGTCACTCAGAGTGGAAGATGCTTGCGGTGAAAACAAATATCAGCCATGCGCCAAAAATTCGCAATACTCCGCTGCGCAGATGGTAGCACACGCAAAGGGTTTGACGAAATTTTCGACAGCCCAGTTCGATCGCGTAGATGTTGTTTTACTGTTCGTAGCGCAGTTTGGGTCAACAAACCAGCAGGAAGTGAACAGCAGCAAACAGAACCCTGTGGTGACTAAAGCTTTGTTCTTGCTGCAATGCATCAACACTGCAGCCTCAAACGCCGGAGAGGGTGGCGCACAGGAGCAATGGATTTAACGGAACGAGTTTTTTGCACGCAACAACTTTTTAATTCCTGGCACGAACCCACTTATTCAAAGACCTTTTGTTTACGATTGTAGATTTCCTTTAAAAGTCAGTTTTTAATTATATATCAGTACAACTTTTTCGCATCCTGTGCTCAGGTGGGAAAAATAAACTTAACGTTACCGGCAGGCGGCAATTTAAGAGGGAATCCACTCGAAGTGCATAAGACCTTTGTCCTTCCTGCATTAGACTTGATGTGTGCTCGTCCACTTTGTTCAGAGACTGTGAAAGCTGGCTTTCGCTTTCAACAGCTGTGTTGAAAGTTTGTTTGTCCACCTATTTTTGAAAAGTAGACCTCAGGCAAATTTCGAGTTTGCCCACTTGCCATTTTTAGATAAGGTAATGTTTTGAAAGATGTCTTTCTACTTTGGCAAAAGTTCAAATTATTTTTTGTTTATCACACACCTGTGACGAATTTTTTATTTTTTGCAAAATAGCAACATAATATGACCTGGCACAACTCCGAACCTCCTTCCCACTCTACTATAAAGTCATCCTACAGTTACACACTATTCCAAACTCAGTTTATCCGCATTTACTGCGCACGTTTTCTCTCTCTGTCACGGAGTGGAATGAAAATATTTGCTTTCTACGGAGAACTCTGTTAGTTCAGAGATTAATTTCATAACATTAAAGTCTCCTGAAGGAAGGTTTACAGAGGTAAGAAGTTCGACATCAATAAGATTGTTGCAGTATATCATAAGCTCCAAAACACTTATCGCAGAAATACTTGCCAAAGAAACAGTGGTGAAGTGTGAAAAGTGCCTGTTCAGCAAAATGATTTGCCCATTAAGCTTGGCAATCTTGGACAGTAGCTTTTATGAAATAGTCAGCAGAATAAAAAGTGGCGAAAATTCTATTTTTTCAGTCAGTCAGGCTGACGGTAAAAAATTAGATCTGGTGCAGTTAAAAACGAAAACTAAGCGAAGATTAGTAAGTTATTTGTTTTTTTTTGCAAAAGCAGTGAAGCATGAGATGCTACAGCATATGGCCGTGAAGGTCATTCACCAGACTGTTGCAGTGAGATCGAGGTAGATCTCTAGAAGGCATTAGACAGTAAGGATGAAACGATCATAATATATTTGACTTCTCCCGAAGCTATGTGGAATGCCCTCCGATCAGCTAATGTTAAACAACGAAAAGCTACGATAAACAGGTGACGTTGACACAGGTGAAGTCCTCAACGGCGAACACCGCCTTTGTAGCTGTTTCGCAGAGGGTATGAGGGAAGCGTAATTGATCGAACTGCATAACTGTGAGAGCAACCGCTGCTGCATGCAGGGTGGTATCTTTCTTTTTGTAACCGTTTCATCACAGCACAATGATTGACGTGCGTCAGAGGAAGAAACCACAACGGATGCCAACGTCAAGAGTTGGATTCGTTCTACCGAATACGCACAGACGTTGTCAACCGAAACAAATTTTCATTTACCTTGAATTCTTGGTAAGGGAAGCACAGGTTGGGAACAGAGCGATGGTCATGGGTCGCTGCATATGACCTCCTTGTTGCCGCAGTCGATGGTTCCGCGCTTCTTGTTCGTGGTAAACACTGGAACATGCATGCCAAAACCCAACTCTCATCCGCCATAAACTGCGCTGCACTAACGTGTCAGAAGTGAGAACCGTCATAAACGTCATTTTATTTCGATTATGTGACATATGAAATTACGTTTGCAAGAACAAAAATCTCGCATGAAATCAAGTTGTTCGTAAAGCACTGCGGCAAAAACAAACACCATATAGTTTACAGTTCATAGTGCTTGTCAGCCAAGAAGCTTGCCAGCCCTCCTGAGCCCATTGCGTGTAGAGTTGATGCGTAATCGGCCAACTTTTTCGTGTCTTCTATTTGATGGCCAAGTAAGCCATGAGCGATCATTTCCGACAGCTGCGTTTAGAACAGAGCTGCGTGTTGACAATAACCGTCCCCAAATTCATTTACATTAGTTCGGGTTTGAAACCTGTTTTCTACGGTGATTTTTCAGTCATTCGCCACTTTTTCATTAAAATGACCGAAAAAACTGAAGTCAATTCGGTCATAATGCCTTTTTCAGTCGTAAAAAATATGTCCTATAACTAAAAATTGATCGAAGGTTTTTAAGCTATTTCTGACAAATGACCGAAATGTCTCAGCAAAACGTATGCTTAAGCTATACATTGGAAGGCGACTTCTAACAATATGCCACATGATCCCATACTTTTAAGTCAAATTAAACGCGATGGAAGTTGGGCCTTCAAAATAATTTAACATTCTCTGTCATTCCCTCAGCTCGAACGGAAGCAATTAAGTCGGGCACGATCTGTTCCTGCCAATTTTCTTTCTTCACAACTAACCGTGGGGAAAACCTTCTTTGGCACCAGTAACTAAACAATGTAGCATAGACCATAGAAGTAACGCTCAAGTTTTTTACTACGACGAAAGATGAGTCTCTATCGTTAAGCCGGCAGGAATCAAACGTCAATTTGACGTCACTATCCGTAAACGACTGCGCCATAGATAATATGGAAGTTTATAAATCACAAACAAAATAAGAAACTAACTCGATGTATTCAGCTGTCGTGCTTTTTGAGGGCGGTCTATGTCATCGCAGTTGTGGTGGTGAACAGTCCTATGCCTTTTCCATTTGGTGTTGTCATCAACACCGACTGCAAAGCGCACTGTTAAAATTAACCAAAATTCGCTGTGCGTAAGCCAACCCTTAAGTAAAATGTTATTATGAAGTTATATGCAAAAACGGTGTACACATAAGTGAACACATGGTCTAACTCCTAAAAGCTGATCAAGAATGACTGGCTTGACCTTAGCCCACGCAAAGTAGGAAGAAAATTTAAACCAAAGAAAATATACGGACCGCATCTTCAACTGTCTCAGGTTAAGGTCTGCTTTCTCATCAAGTATGGTTGTGCTGCAATCACAGTTTTCTTGCGATACATTCGATTCCCACTGTGGATGCAAAACCCAAAAGGTAGTGCAAAGGAAACACGGGAATTTTTTATAAATGCAGCGGTATGTTTTGCACTGAGCCTTGAAAGTGCACCAAAATCAGTATACGCAAGAAGCTGCGTTTGTCATCATGTACCTGCGCAAACAACCACAACTTCCACTGCAACGACAAAACTACAGCACCAGGGAATGGAATGTGAAGGAATACTCTTTATATCTATTTAGTATTCTTAACACATGGCAACTCCGTCGTCAGATGCTCACAACACATTCGTAGAAGCGCGACACACTAAGCAGATAAAAAAGTTTCGCAAACCAAAAACCCCAAGAAGCAACTTCTTGATCCATTTCACTAGCCCAAGTTGCCTAAGGAAACATCCGCTTTAGTGAGTTTTATCTGACACTGTGAAGCATATCGCCAAAAATTGCGCTTAGAAAAGTACGAAAAAGGCACTTTAATCCTAAATGCCAATGCTATTTCTGATCTATAAAACGCCTTTGATAGCCCCTACTTACTAGATCATATAACCATCGCCTAAACTGCGCTATTGATTTAACTTACGCAAGTACGTTGATGAGTTCGTGAATTACTTCAATTTTCAGTTTCTTAGCGCAATTGCAAAGTGGCAAGATTCTCACACTCTCCAACGAATTTTCTCTGGGAACAAATGAAAGTGGTCATTTTAGGATCAAGATATTAACTAGGTTTCAGCACTTTAATATTTCTGCCATTTTCTTACACTGGACTAAGCGTAGCCGTGGCATGCAGTACAGTAAGAAAGTTTTTAATAGTTCTTGTAAGCCACTGACATGCTGAGAAAAACGCTGCTCATTAAAATGTGTTGACAAAACGTTTCAACAAAACCCTATGATTGCTGAGAAAGTTAGTACGACGACGGAAAACATTAAATCATTCTGATCAAAGAAAGGGTTTCGTTTTGGATGAATAATTACGCCCTTTCAAATGAAATATCGAAGTAGAAAGGAACCCTTTTAGCGGTTCGAAACTCGAATGATATTCTTCTGCCGCATGGGTGCAATTTTGTTGTAAAATGTGGGGGGGACAGCTTGGTGTGAAACCAATATATTAAGAAACCTAAAGAGAAAAAAGTGGGAGGACATGCATATTATATTCCCACTGTCTGAACAAGTGGGGGGACGCGTGCCCCGTGTCCCTCACCTAATTGCANCCATGTACTGCCGGAGAAATAAAATTATGAAGTGAAAAGGGTCTGAAGGTTGTTGGCACAAAAAACAACGTGTAGGAACGGCTGCCAACCCCTTAGCTATGTGTCACTTCAGTCCAGTCCACCACCGCTTTTCGTAAACGGCATTGTTTACCAACGAGATGGTAGACGGTCAGTAATGAAAACATGTGTTACATAAACCAGTTACACATCAAGACCTGAAGCTGCACAGACCGTTGTACACGCAAGTGATATGACAAAATTATCGACAGCTTCGTTGTGGTGGCCCAACTGCCGTTTGCGTCAACATTGCACCAGAAAGATGCGTAACGACACCAAACAGCACTGTGAGGTGGCAGAGACTTTGTTGCCGCTGCAAAGTATCTGCCCCCGCACACATCGGAGAAGGTGCGTGTTACGAGTAAAATGGATTTCTAAGGGGATAGTTCAACTTCGAGAGTAGACAAACCTACTTTTTTCAACACGAACCTTTGCTTTAGAGTCTAAAGTTTAGACTGACTCCGTAAAAACACATTTCAGTTCTTGAGATGCTCCGAAAAAATAAAATAAACAAATGTGTTAGAGTCACAGCCCTGTTAGCGATGCGGAATGACGCTTGAAGATTAGGTAAAAGCATTTGCTAAAAAACATTTGAGAAAAAATGAATTTCGACATCGTCGGTAAGATATTACTTTAGTGTCAGCAGAAAGGAAGCAACACAGGTAAGGGTTTGTTTTGCCCAACAATTTTCCTTATGTGGCTAGCAACACTGGGCAAAATATTCCTCGACACCAGCAGAGGCAATGCATAATCTTGTATGTCCACAGGACCGGGCAAAGCATGTGCAGTGCATAGCACATGCAAGAAATAAGGACCTAGCTCCCTGCTTTGAAATATCAAACCCATGGGCGTCGGAAGGGAGGGGCAGTGGGGTTATTGTCACCCTAAATTTTGAAATCTTACATTTTCCAATTAAAGGTTTAGCAGAAAAGTTTGTTTTCATAGTTTCAAGTGAGTAAAATGAAATTTCACCACTTTTGGCCCCCCTGGAAAAATCATTTTGAGTACCCCTAGAAAAACATTTCCCACCACCATGCCAAGGNTAAAAATAACACAATTTTATTACTACTCTTACAAACGCTTAATTTTAGATATACAAAAATTCGTTACGATTTAGAAATCCACAGCAAAACAAGAATTTGCTAAACTACATACATCATGTTCGTAGGCTATGTTTATACAATTAGGGATGTTCGATTCAAAACAACGATATCAAACGGTTCGGGTGCTAAACTATCCGAACAGAAAATGCCAGGGTGATTCGTGTAACAGGATTTAGCTTTCGTAATGAGTAATGACTCATTCTATGACATGTTCGTCACGTGCGTGTGTGACACGTGCAAATAATTTAGATGACTCTTGTTTTGCTCATATAGCGCGACATCCGGTGCGATCTAGTGACGTAATTGAAGAAAAGAAACAGAGGTAACACCACATTGTGCTCGCTGGCTATTCCCTTCATCTTCGTCTTGATTACCCACTTGCACTGCATGCGAACAGAAATTGTGGGAAACAGATATCGCAAGCAATCTGAAGTTAAAAGTTTACCTAAATGAGGCTGACACGTCTAGATCATGGTGCAAAAGTTCATAACAGTTGCCTTTACCAAAGCAGTTGGTTTCAAAATATCTCTGCATATACCTGACACGCCAGCATCTTTACAAAGATCGTTTTCCAGAGCAGGGATTGCTGCGCTGTCGAGATGGGATCTCGTTTAACGGACGGACTTTAGGAAAATCATGATATATTGCACTGCAATAAAATGGTGCTTTGACGATATATTTTTTGGTGTTGTTGTGAAGAATGAATTGTCTTCATGACAGTTTTATTGCATTGCTATACGACAAAAAGTTCAGAATAAGATTCAGTATTTTGAATTCGAATAAGCTATTCCAAAATCATTTTAGAAGAGTAAATCATTCGGAATTGCACATCCCTGCATGAAATATACCACGCAAGATCGGTACAATCGATAAATTCAACCCAACGATGAACAGGGAATGAGCATGTACTGGATCATTCTTTACTCCTTCGCTATGTTTAGATCAGTGGTTTTCAACCTGGGGTCGCGATCCCCAACAGGGGTCGTGAATCATTTTTGGAGGGGTCGCGAGTAGATATTGTACGTACACTGCTGCATTACATTTGCTTTGTTCGAGGTTGAGATGGGGGTCGTTGGGTTATGGTGGGTTGCTATAAGGGGTCGCGGTACAAAAAAGATTGAAACCCACTGGTTTAGATTAAACTGCATTGAACGTAATAGCGGTAGTTTTCAAACCTCTTTATCAGCCCTATGCTTTCGGATGGGCAAAACACAACTTTTTGCTAACGTTTAAATTTTATAAAAACGATATAAACTTTCTAGCGATCCCGAAAATAAAGAGAATCAATTCACGCAGCGAACACGCAAAAGCGAGAATGCTCACTTTACAAAATATTTACCAATAAATTTTAGGCTACCGTTACGACATGGTGACGTATACTATAAAATAGAAAAACTCGATGAATTTATGGAATCAGAATTTTCTTGCTCGCTGGCCAAAATGTTATCGGGCAGTACTGGCCGGCAGACCGGCGGCTGGAACCACTGCCTTGAAAAATTTTCTCACAGGACTTAATGTCTGCAGTGCAAAGTCTGATTATTTCATCGTAGTCAAGACCATGTAAGACTTGTATTTTTATTTAAAATATGGTAAAAAGCCTTAGCAGTGTAGGACGGAATGACACGTTTAGTAACGTTCCATACTGGGATGAGATTTTCTTTGTTCAGACGGAGTTATTGTTAGCTAACAATGTCAGAATTGAAAATGGATTTGCTAAGCGGAATCCACAGCAATTGTCGGGCTCTAGGAGATTTCGGTGATAGAGGATAAGCCTGCCCAACCACAGAGGGGTAGCAGAAGGGCCGTTAGAGGAGCTGGCCCATAGCAATTGCATTGATCGGGTCGGCTTAGGGCCTACCTTGTTCGTAAGAGAAACTATAGCATTTCAAGTTATGCATAGTCTTCTCCTTTATTTTATTTGAATCGTCATAATCATCCGTGAACTTTCAACAAAACTATCCCAAATTTTTCGTGTTCGCAACGTTCTCCCGAATCACGATTCAATTCAGTCCAGTGCCTTTAGTGCTTTGAGTTAAATTTCTGAACTCATGACTTTTGTTTGGATTCCGCTGGAATCGAGCCTCTATAGCAGCTACTTCCAACCAACTTGCTTAATGAGCCAAGAATTATGTCACTATCTTAACCAGGGACGCACATTGAAATGACATATTAATGAGCGCCACACATTCAATGCCTTACTTTGATCTTAGCAAACTAAATTCAATTTAAGCAAATGTAGTGAAAGCGTTCGAATCCTAACTGTAATGGTAACGACTTTTTGGCACTTTTTTTAGCCTGTCCGTAAGCGTGATTTCATAGGCAACTTCAGTGCCAATGGAACAAGGGTAGAAATCAGAAAACTAGTATAAGTTTTGCACCAAGGTGTCCGTGGACAATATGGAAATCGCCCAGCGCGCGGTACAGAAGACCTGACAAAGCGGCACTTACGACCACCTGTATCGAAAATGTCAAATTTAAGATTATCAAAATAAGGATAGGTTGTCAGTGCGTAGGCTACTTGTACTACAGCCAAAATCTAAACTGAGCCGCACAAAACTTTCGCAGGTCGGGCATAATTCCTCTATAGCTTCCTTTACCATGTTCGCAAGTGACTAAATGTCTTCCATGCTTCCCCGTATATGAAAACCACGTCATCGGCTATGTTTGTGATCATCATGCCCCAACCATGGTGCCTTCAAAACCATTTGTGACCTTTCTTATTGTTGACTCGGAGTGTGCAGCGAGCAGATGGGAGGATCGCATGTACGCTTGCATTACATCGATAGGTACGCTCTCTTTTCAATAGCCTGAAGTAGCTGTAGTACAGTTGTTGCACCCGGCAATACTTGCAACTACATTCCACACAAAACTTTACTGCTACAGTTATCATGAATTCTTTACGTTGAACGTGTATAAATTTTAATATTTTTTTAAATTTGTTGTAAAGTAATCGTTAGTTTGCGCATTGCTCCCGCTGCAGATGTGCGGTTCACATGATTGAATGCTATGTGTTTTGATTCGTTCTCGGGCGTTTCATTTGGCAGCTTTTCAGCGTACTGTTCAGTTTGTTGGCGTATTGCGTGGCTTTTCAATGTTCTTTTGTTTTTTTAGAGTTGTTCGTATTCTGTTCATTAAAGCTAATAGTTTACTATTTTAAACATTAGTCTACAACAAGTTTCATGAAGTTCAGTCTGTGCTTGACGCAAATCTAGCTGTCGCGCTCTGGTCTATTCTATACTATGCCTGTCGTTACTTGGAATTAAGTTGTTGGCTTAACCTTTTAACCTTTCACTGGCTGCTCTTAACCAATATGTGTGAACTGCGGCGAGCAGCTTTATTCCACTCTTTTCATGGAACAGGACTTTTCGGTCTGGCCCATTCAGTCTGGCCGTTTCGTCCTGAGCCGTTTCGGTCACGGATCATTTCGGTCTTGGTCTTTTCGGCGTTCATAACGATAAAGAAGGAAACATGTCCCAAGATCTACTGTAGATGTACTTCTGCGGCAGTGTAGAGAAAACTTTATACCAATTTCAACAGTTTCTCGTCTGAAGATGGTTATACGGCTGCGGAAAATGGATGCTTTAGGTGGTTGGGACGTAACTGGAGACCCGTCACTCAATTGCAGCATTTGAGTGCTTCAAAAATCATCTTTTCCTGTGGGTGGCCAAGACATTGTGACGCCACTATTTATATTACAATGTTTTCAAGCCCTAGAACAGAAGAACAGAACACCAACGTTTGTTACTGGTTGTAACCTGTACGGTGATCATGCAAAATTCGACCTGTTATAACTGTAGCGTCATAAAGTAATGCCTGAGTAATAATGTGGCCACATACGTCTCGCGCTTTATGGTTGCGCCACAATTAGTTACTTGATTGTGTTGCGGCGTCAGCCCTGTTTTGCGAATTGTGGGGGCTGAGCACTCACGTGGTTTTCAACACGCGCTTGACAATCTTTCACCTATCCTGCACCTCACAATCACAAATAGCGTNATTCTACAGTTGTGCAACCTCATATTCCTCACAGAAAATGCTGAAGGACATAAGAAGCAAAACACCGCAAAACAGGTTTATCCATTCGACCATGGAAACTTGTGACTGTCCTGTATCATGGGATTCGAAACCATTAATAGGAAAGTACATTATATCTTGTGCATGTCCGATATCTATTCCCTGCAGCAGGGTCTCCAAACTACGTGCCGAGGGGCCAAATTCGGCCCGCAAAGCCATTTCATCCGGTCCGCGATGACATTTTGTCTATTATAAAAGAATAGTATATTTACGAAAAATTTCTTGACGTTGTAGAATGTAACAGAACCTGAATCAGTCATATCACGTAAGACGTCCAGCCCTCGGTCTGTTGTGTATTTGCTTATGTGGCCCTCGGAAAAAAGTCTGGAGACCCTGCTCTACAGAACCGTGGTTAAAATAACCCAAAAGGACCAATTTGCAGGGCCAATGAGAAGAGTCAAAGTACTTTGAAACTGCAGCAGAATTTTAGGTCGCAGTAAGGATTGGTGTGGTATTGTTCTGGGTTACTGTAGCCAGAACGTGCATGAGAGGTACAAACACGCAGCGGAAGAAATAGTTGGTAAACGTCCAACGCATTGTTGGCTGCAGTTATGATGTCATAAGAATGGTTTAGACTTTGGACGTTTAGTGAAACTGTAGCGGCCGAGGCGATGGTTCTGAAAGCCTAAGCTGCAGACTTCATTCCCGTCGACATGATTTTGCTGTTAAATGGCAAAAATACCGTAGAAAATAAATGTCTGGAAGAATATTCTGTGCTTACGAGCTAAAGAGCAGATATTTGTGAAAAAGTTATTGTAACGGCGCGCAGCGACCAAAATGCCTTAACCTTTGTTTCTACGTCCAAACAGTGTGATTCACTCTTTGAACGCCGCCTTAAACTCTAATATTAATGGACTGCTTTGATGAATTGCACTGACAGTTCTACAGTAGCAACCCTTTTGCAACTCCCTGGCGTGGGTCGGCAGAGAACACGTTGAGTAACCGTTTATTTCTCCCATGTCTCCGTTTTGCGTCTGCGAACAGGATGTTGGGACAGACCTTCGTCTGCTTTGCAACCTCGAACAGTCCTAACAAAGAAAGTTGTTTTTTCTGTTTTTGCCGCGCATAGCACGATAAAATGTAGATCGATTTAATCTAGACCTTTAGTAACGATTTCGGCTTTACGTAAAATATGCCAAATTTCTGCCAACCGCAACAGCGAGTTTTCTGATTGCAAAGTCCAAATGTCTGAGCCGTGGTGATCACTCCACTTTGGTACGTAAACTTGTTTTTGTTCATGTTTAAGTGTTAGCACAGTAAAGCTTAGCGCAAGGTAGCTGTTGTGTCTTCGAGTCGTGTCTTGTCACTGAAATAGTCGCAGCCAAGTGCCTCTCTCGTTAACTGTTGAATTAATGCATCGCGCGCTCACTACTTCTTTAATTGTCATTCTAGCACGTCTGCTTCATTATGAGAGCCGTTCTCTGCGCAGTTCAACGCAGTTAGTTGAACTACAGTCATGTGCTAATGCCAGTTGATCTATGTAAACAGCGGCAGTCGTGCGAGCCGCGCGTTTGTCTGTTTGTTTATTGCTTGTCGTACGTTCAGCTAATCTGAAGAAGTTTGTCTTGGTAGTTTAGCTGAGCTGGTAGAATGCTTTTAGTTTGTTTCTGTTGTGTTTCAGAAATCGTGTTGACGACCAATCGCCGCTGAAGTTTGTTGTTTGTTGGATTTGCTAACAAAGAATTTGCTGAGTGCCCATAACTCTGTAGCCATTGCTGTAGGGAACAAAGGACTACAGTCCAATTGATGCGCGGATTCGTAAGGGCCAGGTTCTAGGCGAAAGATTGTCAAGGCGCGTTTCTCAAAGTTCTGCGGACTAGCTCCCCCACGGCTCGCAATTAAAAGGTTAGCTGCCGCAACAGTTATGACTTGGTAGAAACTGGTAGGAGAAAAATCCAGGGTGTGAATCGATATATCATTCCCCCTTGCAAAATGTGGCGGGATGATTTCAACCAATTCGCCCTGCTTTCACGCCCCTGGTCTTAACATTTTTTGTGAGAAATCTTACTATTTGCTGTGCATTTTGAAGCAATGAGATTACAAAACCATGATGCAGAGTTGCAACGTTACACTAAGAGCCGAAAATGTTACTAACCAGTATTAGATATTCACTTAAAAATAGACTAGATGGTATTAAGTCATTAGATTTAACATATGCTAATCGTTCCAACTGCACTGATGGAAACGAGAACGGCAGACTTCCCTGACCGGAAAAATGTACATTACTAGGTTTGTGGCCAGCATGAAAGCAAAACCCAATTGGTGTTGCTGTGAGTGACCACGCCACACCGTGGCCATTCGTCGCTGGCTGTTTCTAGCAGATTGCAATGGAAAGCTAGACCGGATGAAGGCAGGAAGAATGAAAGTTTGCGAATGAGAATGACGAAGACGTTGGTCCGTGAAATTTGTTGTTGTTTGAGAAAACGATTACTTTCTGGCTTTTTATTTTTGGAGAAGGTTTTGCAGGAAATCTACCTTCGCCCAACATTGCAAGACTGTAATTGCGACTGATGGTATCTAAAACCTTAACCATCTCAATTAATGCCTGGGCTTGAAAAACGTTGTGGCCTTATTGATGAAGTGCATGGCTTCTTCGAAACCTAGTAAACCTTGTGCAGATGCATTTTGAAGATCGCTTTTCGAATTTTATCCTTGAATTAACATTATTGTTCGGGAGTCAGTCATAGGCGTAGCCAAGAGGGGCAGGGAGCCATGCCCCTCAAATTTTTTAACATATCTAGTCATTGTGCCTTAAGAGGCGGTTTTCCAAGCAAAATACTGTTGCCCGCCTAAAGTCAAAAAATTTGGCCCCAGCAAAATTTTGGGCTGGCTACGCCACTGGACGCAGCGGCAAAGCGAAGTGGAACTGCAGCTGATCGCCCAATATTTAAAGTTTAACCCTCGAACCAGTTATTGGCGAACATTGCCCTGCTGCAGGTTACCGTAGCAGTTCGAGGCAAGCCATCGGTGTATGAACACAACCGTGGCTACAAGCACGGGAGTGTTTTTGTATACGTTCCCCATAGCGTGATCGCGCTCCGAGAGCGGTAAACGTGAAACTCGAAAAAAACCGCAGACTGGTGCTTGGAATATGTCTCAACTACACACGGTCCACCTGACAAGCACTGGTAACATCGAAAAGTAGCAATCCAATAAACGGGGTCACGGTTGGACGCACATGACGTAACTAGTTTTCACGACAGGCCTATTGTTGAGACTCAAGAGTCTAGGTCAGTGGTTCTTAACCGGGGGTGCACGTACCCCTTGGGGGTACCAAACACCGAAACAGGGGGTACGAAGCACCGAAATTTTTATGAATGCACGCCCTGAAAATTTTAAAGATGTGTTGTCGGTTGTAATGAGTGCAGTAAACTTTGTCAGAGGCCAAACCTTGAATCACGGTCTGTTCAGAGTTTTTTGCAACGAAGTTTAAGCTCAACACAATGTTCTTCTTTACTACACCAAAGAGCCGTTGCTATCCTGTGTTCGAGTGCTTATTCGTGTTCGTGAGTTGCGTAAAGAAATCGAGCAGTTTCTGATACACGGAGGTAGTGGCGTAGCAGAGCACCTTGAAAATGAGCTCGTTATGTCTCTGGCGTAGGCTACCTCGCAGGTATATTCAGCCACCTTAACGACTTAACACCTCCATTCAGGGAACGGCAATGAACATGATCAAAGCTAGGGAAAAATCACTGCCTTCACTAATAAACTTTCAAGCTGTATTTGTCTTATTTGATCAGGCAACTATGCTAATTTTCTACAACTTCATGTAGTTTTCAATGAAAAAATATCCTAACCCATTGCCATTAAAATATAAAAGCATTTGCTAGTGTTATACGGCAGTCCTTCCACAGATACTTACAGCCAGGATTTCTATTTCACACGGTTGGATGCAAGACTCATTTATTTTTAACCTAAATTCTACG
>JGI24159J19872_10007983_pt1 | contig 13842 bp, 15 predicted proteins | sample Ectturendosymbi4_FD_19872 | JGI IMG/M metagenome (IMG submission 19872) | reverse complement strand
TCGTTTCCGAAAATACACAACCATTTTCACATTTTGTATAGAGAGGGTGGGTGAAACATACGCAAGTTTGTAACTTTTGCATTTCAGAAGCGTTTAACGAAATAAAATCCAAACATTTTTCAAACGCGTATAGGTATTCTAGCCTCTACGTTATCAGCTGCATACGTCAATCAGTCGCTCAAAAATTGGATAAGATCCACGTCTTTTATGCGCGCAAGTTTTGTAGACTAACTTCGGGAGTCCGTGTCTTAAAGCAAAGTTGCTACTCGGCTTCGATTGAATGTGTGTTAGTGTACATCAGAAGCGTGTAAATATAGAAAACGCAATCATAATGACGGTCACAATGACTGCTTGCTCAACTGCAATATAGGCTGCAAAAAACATACTGCAAATCTTGCTCTTAAACCATCGAGATTTTCACCATCGGTCTTGCATGAACGTTTTATAAGCAAATGGTGGCTTTCATCCAAAATAGAAACGTGGAAACTTACAAAAAACAAACTTGAAAAACTTGTTATTCAATGAAGATTGACTTCTATTTGCCGGCTTGAACATAAATATTCAGAATATAAGCGCCAGAAAAATGCACCTTTTGTGGATGATGCTTTAAAAACAAGGGGCATTATATATTTAAATGTTGAGACTTCATTGTTGTTTGCCCCCCCCCTATCAAAATTTCTGGCTACGTGCCTGTCCAGTAGTTGGTTCACTGGTTTCCCATGGCAGAGCAACACAAATAATGGCCGTGTCTGGCGCTAACGTTGTTCCTTGCGCGTGCTTGCCAAAGCGCACACGGATGTTGGGGTGATACTTGTTGCTCCAGGTCTTAACAGCGGTTGGAACAGAGCTTAAAGCTGGAAAGTTAATTCTGGAGCCCTTTCATGTCGATCACACAGCTCTCAAACCACCGGAATTAGACTCTTGTTTTTATAAAATGCTTAGTGTTCTCAGCGAATGGCAAAAAACACGGCAAAATCCTTTCAAAATTTGTTATCAAGTTCTCCACACCACTCACAGCCTGTTATTTTGCTTTCACTGGTGCATTCTCAATCATACTGTTTTTTAAAGCTGTCTTAGTTCTAAGTAGGGAGCATTTGTGGTTTTTTGCTGCTCTTGAAAGTGCTTGCCCCCCCACCCCCAGACACACGATCACGCGTTTCAAGTCTTGCTTGTTCAGATTGCCAGGATACGAATTTCTTCAAGCGACGACACACGAATGGTGTCCTGCGGTCGCGACAACATCCGGTTCTGGCGAGTACGATCCGGTCAGCTCCGCTCGTGCCCGGTTGCTATGCCGACGGAACAGCGATTGGAGGAGATCAGCGACGTCACTTTTGCTCCCATGGGAACGAGTAAGAAAGTTTGTTTTAACTGAAACGTGGGTTCATCGCAGAGCATCACGATGCTTGATTCTAAATACCAATGGTGGCTCGTTGTGGAAATGACCAGGGGAGCAACAAACTTCCTTCTCTGGTTGAGCATGTGGCATGCTTGTGCTGGTTACTCGTTAATGGTGTTTCTAATGATAGCACTGTTTCGCTATCACAAATGAAACCTCATCAAGAAACATCAAGTTGAAACGTTTGGATCGTAAAAATCAAGTTAAGAATTGCAAAGGAAGCAGTTAAAATGCTTGTGCTTTCCAAGTCGGTGAGTAAACGTAAAATTAGGGCAAAACCGGCGCAATCCTATGCCTGCTCTTTCCAGGGAGGATTACAGTCCCGCAGGCCATCTAGACCAACCTCCCCTAAATACCAATCTGCAACTCGTGGTACCATCGAGTCGAACATCGGTGTCTGCCTCAGACTCTGAAAAATGCAATGTTCCCGACTTGAATTGCACGTTGATCTTTCTTGTCTCAGTATCTGAGAAGAATCGCAACGACAACTTGGAAAGCGACGCCCTGTCAGTGTTCGCATGTACAAAGGGAGGCTTCGTGATCGAAGTCAACTTCCAGAAAGTGACCATCAGGAGCGTCCACCGCTTGTACCCTGCGCACGCGAGCAGCGAACAGAAACCAGACTCTCCGAAGAAAGGCAAGTTGTTGTTTCGACAATTTTGTGATTGATGCCGCGGTGTTGAAGCGAGAGACGAATAGATCTGGCGAGGCCTTTACGCACAGCCTGCTGGTGGGTAATGTGTAATAGTACAAGACCCCGATAGTTCTGAGGTGTAAACGTCAAGGATGCGGTGAATTGTCCGTTTAATAACAATACCAACCGTGCGGTTATCAAACGCGCAAACAGTGCAAGCTCCGAAAAGTGCGCTACCCCTTGCTTCGGACGCCGTCTGTTCTCCCCTGATACAATTTGCTCAATAAACACCAAGTGTTGGAGAATCTTAACCCGGTTTTGTCCAAGGCCTCGTCGAAAGTAACAAGATTTTCGCCATCGCCTTTTCCCCTAATCCTTCACTTGAAAGTATCGCTCAAAAAAAAAGCCGAGGCTCTCGTTTCACTGAACCTCGTTCTCCGGTGTGGAAGTTGCCAGTGAGCTGACGTCATAACCGACGTAAAAATTTTTTCCAGGCTTGTCCCTGAACTGCCTCCACTTTGCGCCCTCGTACCTGGCCACTGGTTCCGATGACGGGGTTCTGCGTCTTTGGCCTCTGGACCTCTCAGCAGTTTTCATGGAGGCGGAACACGAAGGACCCGTCACCGACCTGAGCATCACCCCCGGTAAAGAGCTGGCAATTCTCACATGAAGTCATGCGATCCTTCTCAGCCATTGCACTGACGAAAGCTCAATTTTATTCTTGGCGTGAGCAAAACTTGTTTACTGACAAAGTCAAGTTGCCAATGGCCGCGTTTCTGGCCTATTTTTCGGTCATAGGCCGAAATTTTATGAAAAAAAAACGAAAAAACTAAGTCAATATTCGGTCATGACGACCGGCAAGGTAGGCTAGTGAATACTNTTACGGTGAGTTTTAATACTATTATGGGACAAATGACCGAAATACATCAGCGAAAAAAAATCCCAGCCGCATTTACGAGGCGTGGTTGCTGCTTGGCTCCTTCCGTGTGTCTCTAACTGACCGAACACGGTCTTCTGCTGATGCAGCTGAAGCAGACGCCCTTGTTGCACGAGTCCGGTGATTCATAAATTGTGCTTCGGATTATTCAGTGTTGCTTTCAGGCCCTTCGCTCGCGCTCTGCCCATATATTCAGGTATATGCACCAATGCAATGGCAGTTAGTGCGTCGCGAACGGCACTTAACGCGCGAAGCCATGAATGAAGTAAAGAACCCTGTTACAGCTGATGCATATCGGAACATTGCGTTTGTTTATGTGAGGAGGAAGTCACGCGATCACAGACACCACAGGGTGCGCCGCCAATCAGAAAATTGAAAACGTATTTTATCACAATAAAATTTCTCTGCATTATACGGAATTGGATCAAAAAATTGTGTTTTTCTCCGAATGAACCTAAAGAAACCTGAAAAAAAACGAAATGAAGCCAAGCCAAAAATTTTTAAGCCACGGCATAGTTATGATGTAATTGAAATATCGGTTCCGAGCATTAGAAACCTTGCACTACGAAACGGTCTTGGCTGAAGATTTGCCTGAATAAAAATTTTTGGCCGGCACCAGGATTCGGCCAAAGCTTGCAGATTTCACGTTGCTGAGGTTCCAGGACTTCTCAGTAATATGAAGATCGCGATTATGCAAAAAATGCACCAACTCTGGTGCGTACTTGACCTTGACTCACCAAACGTGGCCGATGAGTCACCGAACCTTGTTGAGGGAGCACCGCTTGAGTCGCCCCCGACATTTGCGAAGGAAACTCGCTAGATGGAGTGGTTTGTGTTATCATGACGTAGCTCACCGCAATGCCACAGAACACCGCGTACTTCTATCAGCTGAAGCGATCGCTTTCCTGGTCCCGAACCCGGAAAGATTTGGGCCTCGAATGAAGAAATGAATGCGAACTTCCATCGCGCTTTCCAACTCGGCCAAAGGAACGTTCCAATGGCTTCTGCGCCACTGGGGATGTCAGCTTAGCCCTGTCTTTTCCTTGCTCGCGCGGCTTCTGCCATGGAACGGGCATCGCTTGGAGATGACCGTTACACAGCGCACCTGCGTATACTCTATCTGTCAGCGCGTGAAAGTAAGACAATGTCGGCACCTCGCTGCTGTTAACCTTAATACAGCACGATACTTTAGCACTTCTGCCCAGGCTTTGTGCATCATTCAAAAAGCACGAACTTCACACCGTTCGATGTGTATCACGTGAGTCACTGCCTTTTTTGTGCAGACGGAGTAAAGGTGCTGGCATGCACGTTCTCTGCCACCCTCGGCTACCTGGACGTTTCCACCCGGAAGTACACGACCCTCGTGCGTTCCCACACTGACAAGTAAGTAATGGCAGTGGTGTTGTTGCAACCTCTGAGGTAGCGTGGCGGTTTGCGATTCACCACGAATGGAATGTGCGCGAAGAGTGCACCCATATATGTCTGGCCGGAACAAGGCAATAACAGAGTGATCTCCATTGTTGCTTGCTTCCACAGTGCGAAGCTTCGCGCACTTGCCCCTCGGATTTTCCGATCCCAACAATAATTTTGAGACTTCTGAAAGGCGTCTCGCGTTACTTTTCAAGTAAAGGGACTCAGAAGGAATACCGAAAATAAAGTGGACTCTTACCAGTCATAATGTTCGTTTTTGTTACCTTGACTTTATACTTCCCTTGCCATGAGCGGTTTGCTTAGAGCTGTGCACTGTATGCATAGGCCCCTCGATTAGGATGTTTGCTACTTTCCCCAAACTTCGCATTGGACGCAGTTTCAGTCAAAGCTTTATTCTCCTTCACTGCTATGTTCGGATACCGGTCGCTCTTGCGGCAGGTTGTCCTGTGCGCTGTCAGAGAAAATCCGCTGTCCACGCCGTTGGCTACAGTTTGGAGGTTGTCGTGTGCGCCCCAACTGCTACTGCCGTTTACTTTGTTGCACTTGTCACGTGATTCTCATTCAGCATCCGGGACATTTCCATGGATGGTTTGCGTCGGACCGTAGCCACTTGCTCTGACGACCGGTCGATTCGAGTTTGGGATTTGCAAACCCAACGTCAACTGTACGACTTTGCAACTCCCAATGACGTTCCTACTGTCGTCACGTGCCATCCCATGCTCGAAGTGAGATTGTTTATTTTAATTTTTGAGTGGCTATTTTATTGTTGCTCAAGTAAGCAAACATTTTCTAACGGCGTGCTGTTTTAGGTGATACCTTCTTCAAGCAAATATACTACTTCAGTGACTGTGTCGAAAACTTCTGTTTTATTTGCTTTTAAACTAATTGCATTTCTTCCCCTGTTGCTTCAAACGTTCAAACGAACTCACTCTCGCAGATTGTAAACTGTGATTATAACATTTTACCGTGATCGGCCGATACAGCTATCAAGAAACTAAATGATAAAGGTGCCCCTGCCGCTCAATCGACGTTCATCGTTCAAAATTTATGGACACGTCGTTTTCCAGCTCTAACAAAAGATGTTGGTCGAAATAACTGTTGCGTTAAAAGCTGCGCCCTCGTCTCACTGCCAGATCTTCGGCTGCGGCTTTGAGAGCGGAGCCGTGCGCGTCTTCCACGTGTCCAGCACCAGCATACTGTCCGAGCATTTGCGCGTGCACTTCGGGTCGAAAGTCACCAGCATCGTGTTTGCGCCCACTGGCGAGCGTCTGATCAGCTTGTGTGAGAAAGGTGATGGTTTGTATTCTATTTGAACAAGGTTTTAAGACTGGAGATGCGTAGTGCTACGTAAAACCGATTTCCTACTAAAAATGTGCTGGTAGATTAAACCCGTCGCCTTTATGGAGATTAGTTACTTGAATGCTTTATATTCTGGCACGAAAAGTGGCTGGCGGTACGTGTTTTTGTTCAAAGCAGATGTGGTACTGTTTCAGTGAAATGTGCTTTGTTCGTGTGATTGTGACGAAATAAATAAGTTGAGTCGAGTTGATCTTTGCGCTGCGTTTACTTGTTTTGTTTTTTTGCCAACAACGCTGCAAATGAATTTGTTTCGAAGCAAGACATCACTGTTTTATGAAATCGAAGTAAACTGTAGCGCAATTTCTCTTCAATGCCGTATCAGTGGTTCTCAACCTTTTTTTAGTAGTGTAGCCTTTGGGCAATTTTTTGTCTATCAAGTACCCCTTGACTGTAATCATAAGCACAATAATTAGAAATGTACCTCCATTTAATTGTATTTTACGTTAAAAGTTCCATTATGCAGACACGTAAAAAATTCGTGCACCCCTTGAAGAACCTTTGCGTATCCCCATTTGAGAACCACTGGTTCAGATAACTAGATGTGATTTGTTACTTCGAGGTTTTGCTATTCAGTGCTTGAGGCCAATTGTATTCATATAAATAAGATAGGCTAACTTCTCACAGCTGCGTACAGGGTTCCCACACATTTATCAAAAACCATTTTCCACACTTCTTCAATACCTTTTCCAATGCTAAATTAAAAGACTTTAATACCATAATTTAGCTTCATTTTTCGAAAAATTTACTCATGGAACATAATGCAGAAAACATCTGCAAAACTGTCATCACCAGTGGAGAACAAAATTTGAATACAGAAATGGCTGAATTCAGAATTTCCATACTTTTTCAATACTTTATGTACATTTTGGTCAAATTCCATGTTTTTTCAAGGTCCTGAAAATAGATTTCACGACAGAATTCTTACAATACCGCGTGGGAGCCCTGCTTTTTGGACTAGAGCTCTTCTGCGGTAGACTGAATTACGCAGTCCTCGTGACACCGAAAATGGCCATGATTTTATGTCCTCGCTTCAGGTGTGGTGTCCGTGTTCGACACATCCAGTGTTGAACTTGCTGGCGCGCCGTTGCTGCGCTCTCTGCCGAAAGCGGCCGCTCGCGGAGACTACGGGCCCCGTGCGCTGGCCGTGAGCCCGGACGGCCGAAAAGTGGCGTACGTCGGACCCAACGAATATACGGTCACGGTGTCGTCTACTTCCACGCTGGACGAACTGCTCCGTATCGACACTTCCACAGGACTTAACCTCGAACCTGACATCTTGTCGTTGAGGTGAACGTATTTGAAATGTTTCTGTGTTCTTCTGCACCGTTTAAAACTGTGCTGGTCGTTGGGCTTAGGTATTCAGTGACCAAGAAACGTTGGTATACACATTTTTAAAGCGTGCAGCTGTGTTCTGGTGGGCTTTATTGCGTCACAGACGCCAGCATTCTCCGGGCGTGCTGGTTTTTCAGAGCTACGTTGATCTTCACGCATATTTACCCGGTGCAATGAATTGTTTCAATGCTACATTCGTGCATTGGTTCCTTGTGTTACCAAGTCCATGCTAACAACCTTTCAATACGTCGTTTCCACTTGCAATATACTGATACGGCTTCTGCTTTTTTGGGGGGGCGCTCTGATGTGCACAACTGCATCATGCGCTGCTGATTGTGAACGATCTTGATGCTATCTTTGGGACGTCATGTGGCTTTGTGTGTTGAGTATCGTCACACCTTGATTTCAATTTCTCCCTTTTTTCAGGCCGAAGATCGACTCCCCGTTACGGTTAGCCTTCGCTCCCTCCCCGTTGAAGCAACTCCTCGTGGTCACCAGGGGCAACCGACTGCTGAAGCTTGACTCAAAGACTGGCCGGTTGCTCTCAGTCGACGAGAACATGCACAGGTGGGGGGTCATGGGTTCAGTTTGCGTCATCAGTTGTTGCCGCCATTTCATGCTTAGTTGGGTCTTTCAGCGTAGTATTATAAAGATACACAGGAAGGGATTATCTTGCGAAGTCTTGCCCTTCCTACGTTGTGTGCTGTTTCGCAATCGCGGCAAACAAATTGACAGCGCGTTTCAAAAAACGCAAAAAGTTCTTTACTTTTTGTCGTTCCAATGACACTGCACTTCGACAGGTGCATGTTAAAACACAACGATTGAAGATGAATGCACATGACCTAATGAAAACATACACGCGCATTTTGAATGCCTGGCTCCCGTATTGTTTTACTTTAGGTCCCGGACACTTCTAACCCCTCTGTTTTTTCCAACAGGGGAAGCACGACCTCCCTTTGTCCAAGTGACGATGGCTTGCACCTTGTAACCACCGGTGACAAAGTTGTCAAAGTTTGGGATTACAAGATGGCGAAGAGCACAAGCTTCCAGGTAAGCTCATGGACAAACAACACACCATCTCCCTTTGTACATCTGTTCAAAACGTGCTTAGGGCTTTATTTCTTTTCAGACGTTTATCGGCCACAGTGCCCCAATCCACCGCGTGCTGTTCACACCCGACCGCCTCACGTTGATCACCTGCGGCGAAGACGCCATCTTTTTGTGGGATTTCCTGGGCTGCGCCACCCCGCGGCCGTTGTGTGACGATGATCGTGGACTCGAGATGGCGCTCGGTAGAAACGACGGCAGAGAAGCAGAGGCTTTAACTGAAGGAGGTAAAGCAAGCGAACCCTGCTCACCAGGCTGTTGTTATGTTTTCACAGTTTTGGATCATCTGACGGAATATGTTGCAAAGACTTCCCACTGCGTTGATAGGGTTTCTTTGCCATGTTGTTTATAAGGAACTGTACGTTTTTTACTCATTTATCGCTTACATTTTTGGCACCAATTTTTCACACAACTGCTGAACGTAACTTTATACCTGCAAATTAAAAATCCCAACAGTCCTCGCTGTCCATGCCTGTTGTGTTGCAGTCGCCTTGCTGCAACAAATGGACTTGTTCCCCTCGTCGACAATGATTCTGTATTTGCGCTCTTGTCAAGTTACAGAAAGTAGCGACGAGGAGACGGTACCTCGCTCCAAACCTCCTGCTCCAACCCTCGCGCACCGCGTCGAACAGGACGACACCTCCTGGGTCCCTCCGGATATCTTGCGGACTGCGGATCTGGATGCGAGTGATGTGTCCGAGTTCACAGTGGATGCCAAGATGATGGCGAAGCTTGCTCGGGAAAAAGGTGACGGTGCAGTTGTGTCTGTACGTGCGTAACATAAATGCAAGTGATGCCCATCTACACATGAATGGACAGCTTGAAAAATGGCTACCTCATCGTTTACTTCGTCTGTTTAATGTGTTATGAGCGCTTGTAAATTGTGAAGTAATTATCATCGCTTTGTTTTTAACTTGGCAAGTTTTCTGTGACAATGCAAAACACATATTGGTCTGTGGTGGTCGTTCCCAACCTTTTTTATCAAGCCCTGAAGTTGAACATTGTGTTGCGCTCTGTGATTTCAGTTGCAACAGAAAAATTATCAACAATAACTATTTTAATATGTGACGTATTCTTTAATTCTTGGTATCAGAGTTAGTGACATGCACTTACCAATTTCGTTGTGACATTTTTTCTATTCGCTTCCAACCTTTTTTCTTTACACTTTTGTAGAATCCCGGGACACCGACGGAGCGGCGGAAGATAAGTCCGATCGAGCTCCGATAGCTTCGAACAGTGGGGAGGAAAGTGCGAAAGCGTCCGCCCGCGAGCTGCTCAAAACTGTCGACCGCCAAAACAAGAGCCTTTCCGCGTCCCTGTCCGGATCACTGCCGATTAAAGTGGCCTGGGGCTCTAAACCTGTCCCCGAACCGGAACCCCTGAGTCTCACAATGCCCCTTTCGCAGCCCGATAAAGAAGAACCGCCGGCACTCTACCCGGAGCGCCCGAACTGCCTGTCCCATTTCAGCAGCCTCCCCACCAGCAGCCAGGCAGCGCTGCGGCTTTACGCACCCGGGGAGGGTCAGGAGGGGTTGAAGCTGGATGCTGTGCTGGGGTAAGTCGGGGTCAGTTTCTAGATGTAATCGCCTGCAAGATCCAAACTTCTAATTGGCATATGTGGAAATATGCTGCGCACAGTTTTTGTTTTCACTGCTGCACTAAAGTAGTTTCCGCGGATGAATATTTGAACGATTTGTACTGTAACGTTTGCTGGCATGTGCAGCTGAACGTTTCAGACACTGCGTTTGTTTTTTCCACTGCTTGCGTCAGTCAAAAACTTACTAGTTGGTCCCCACGTCCTTCGTTTTCCGAACGCCAGGGGTTTCCCGTCGTAATTTTAGCCCACAGTGGCGTCGTGGTTTTGTTTTGATATAAAACTCCGGTTGAGAACCTCGGCAGTCGTGCAATCAGCAGAAATAGGAAAAGACAAAAGCATCGCCGCAGTAAGAAGCTTTGTTGTGACCTCACACAAAGCAAAGCTTCTCGTCGTCTTGTCAGGGAGCGGTACCTGTAAGCGCCGAGCGTCGCTTTTAGTATTTGCTTTATTAATGTTTTCTTTGCTTTATCAATGGCGCGCTTGCCGCCTGGTCGAAGATACGCAGACCTCGTAACTTGTTTTTCCAGCTATAATGGTAACGGGCGCCACAACCTTGTCTGGAACCCGGACACAGGTAAGCTGGCGTATACGTGCGGGTGCCTGATCATACTGGAGAGCCTGGCGCAGAGCTCGAAGAAAGTCTTGAAGAACCATACTGAGGAGATATCCTGCCTCGCTATGCAACACGATGGCCAGGTATACACTTTAAATTCTACAATTGCGCGCAGTTCAAACCGTTGATAATGTGCCGTCAATATGATTTTATTCACCATTGTTTACGTTGTTATAGCAACACTAAAGGTGACACAAGAACGAAGCAAAAATAACCGCAATAACCACTTTCTGGGCCTTGGTCAAAGGAAATAGTGTTGTAGCGGACTTGCGGTTCTCGGCTTCTTGAGTAACCTTTTGCAGTGAAAAGTTCAAAGATCAACATTTTCTTTTAGCGCGTGACCAAATAGATTCAACTGTTATGGCTGGTAGACGCAGGTCGTGTGGTTCAGAGATTCGGGTACGTCCGCCTGTGGATTCGATTCTTGTCAAGAACGTCAACCTGCGCAAAAATGTCATCTGCAAAATTTGCAAGTGTGCAGAGGAAGAACTTCTTGCTTTCTACTCGTATGAAAGTCTGTTCCAGAGAGTAAATCTTTTCCTTGCTGAAGACACCAGTGGTTGTGAATAAGCGCCAGGCTTGATCTCCTGTTTTTGTTGACAAATATTTCCCACTCCTCCCACTCCGCGTCAATGAGCAGGAGCCTTTTTGTTTACCGCAACAATCTTAAAATTTCAGTTCCCACCGTCAAAGCGCAACAAATGTTTCCACCTCCCACTGTCTCTCACAGCAAAAAGGCATGATCGTTGGCGGGCCAAAACTTCGGATAAATATTTACGCCTCCCGCAAGTCACGACGCACGCTAAACAAACTTCCTTCTTTGAAGATCATGGCCTCCGCTTCCGGCAGCAACGGCCTGGTGCCGAGTCGGATCTGCTTGTGGGACGTGGAAAGCGGGACGTGTCGGGCCACGCTGAAGCATCACGAGCACGATGTTGTGGCCATGTCGTATTCGAGGGACGATAGGTACGAGATGGTTTGTGATTGGTTGCTGAAAGTTTGTTGCGGAAAAACGCCTGCAGTTGTGATTCGAAGCTAAGGGATGATATGCCGAGATTGAATCGATTGATGTACTTCTGGAACGTAAAGTAGGGAGGGTCACAGTTGTTCCTTATTGAATGCTTCCGGCTGCCGCACCTTTCCGAAGTCGAGTATTTACTGCCAGAAACAAATAATGCTCCTCGGTTAGTCCACATACAAGACCCCCTAAATTCACCGCACAACGTCATATACACGCAGTTGTTTCGCTGTAAGGTTTAAAACGTCTCAAGACGACAAAACCTCTGCCATAAGCTGGGAACCAGACACTGCTCCGATTTATCTTAAGGTTCTGTTTTTGCAGATTCCTCGTTTCAGTCGGAGATTACCGCGAGCGGTCCGTGGTGGTCTGGAGCGCATTCGATGGCCTGTCCGCCCCAGTCATCTTGGCATCGACCAAAACCACGGCTGCCGTGCACCAGGTATGGCCTAACCCCCTGACGCAGGCCCGTAGCTGGGTTTTAAAGTTTGAGGGGGAAAATGCATTTTTAGGGGGGGAAGACTTGTATTTATTTATATATTTGAAACAAACGAAATAAAATTTTTTCGGGGCACAACAAAATTTTGGGGGAACAAAACTGGGGGAGCAGTGACCCCCAAAGCTCCCCCGTGGCTACGGGCCTGCCCTGACAAGATTGCCACTGGAGTTCCTTTTCAGGTAGGAATTGGTGGCGAGCTCAGTCATTCGTTAATAGGCCAATGCATACCAGGGGAAGCATCGCGATCATTTGCAGGGGTGCGGGGACCAATGTGGGGTCTTCGGTGGTTTTGAGGGGCGCGTTGAAGTCCGCGATTCCACGGAGATCCTTTCTAGTTGAAGGGTCAACTTAGTTTTTGCGGGACACAGGTCAGTCTCCCAACAAAGCAACCTGGCGTCTGAGGTTGCCAAGTCAATGCAAGGCGAGTAAAAAGGCTCTTAACGCTTTCTCCGTTAGTAACTGTCCAGTAGCACTCTTAAGTTTGATTGCATCCGTAATTATATTCAGATATGCAACAAACTCTTCAATACACTCGAATGTGAAGTCAGAACAACGTAACGTTAAACGGTTCGGTGTAGACTTTAGACAAGGGGGTCGGCAACCTTCCCCTCGTCGTGGGCCAAAAACAAACTTTGCAATGTATGGCGGGTCGCAGGCCTACTAAATTCCACCAACACTTCTGTTCCATCTGGTGTTCATGATGCTTATAAAACTTGGGAATTTCATGGAAAAGATTAACTCCTGATTTTCACCGTTACAACGAAAACCCAAAATGCATTTATAGCACAGTGCGGTTTCTCATAAGTGTGCAATACAAGAAGTGGGAATGCCACTAAACGGGCCATACATGTACTGCAGTTTGCTAAGGGGCTGCGGGCCGGATGATTTTGCTTGGCGGGCCGCAGGCCGTCGACCCCTGCTTTAGACAAACGGTGAACAAGAGCGTTGAGCGTTCGCATGAGCATCCGGAAACAGCGGCTAATTGCCGTGATGCAGGTTGGCAGGGTACCGTGTCAGGTTTTGGTTAGACTGTTTGTAACCAAGCGCACTGCATCGAATCATGATTAGAATATTGCTTGAAATCAAGCAGTAAGAACGCACAAAACGTTAAAGCACAAATGCATCCACTGCAGGTGGAAGTTATTGGTGCGTTTTCCAAAAAAGAAAAAGAATTCGTTACTCCAAAACCGATGAACTTGTTTTATTTTGCAGTTACCGTTTGCACTTTAAACAAGGTCGCCTGCTTCCTTTTCCGCGTAATCTGCGTTTAACATGGTCCAAAACCGAGTTCCACACAGTTTCTTCGCCCATCCACTGAGCGTGTTTGATTGATTCTCGGGTGTCGACGCACGTCTCGTTCAGCCCGCCCCTCCGCGTCATAACCTGCAGCTTGTCGTTGTGTGCCAGATTGCTTGGGATCCTTATGCGCCGAACGAGTTCGTCACCGTTGGAGCCGACGCCGCAATCCATTTCTGGTTGATAGAAGAGCACGGACAGAAGGTTAATTGCGGTTTAAAGTTTTTTTTCGCTTCGGCACGAAAAGAAGCGGTTGTTGCATCTTCCAAAATCTGCCTTTCCTGGTTAAACGAAACAAAATTGTGTTTTCAACTCTTTTATTTGGTTGTGAACCGGCAGCTTCTTCCTGTTGCCCGAACAACCACCGAATACAGTTTATTTACGGTCTGTGTTNAAATACTTGAGAGGTATTTCAAATGCGTTGTTTCAGCTCCTGGCATGAAAGCACGAACAGCTTAAAAGCAAAGTCCAGTAAAAATTTGCTTTTACCGCGTTCTGTTTGTCTTTTCATTGACTTTATTAGTTATTTACGGTCTGTGTTGAAATACTTGAGAGGTATTTCAAATGCGTTGTTTCAGCTCCTGGCATGAAAGCACGAACAGCTTAAAAGCAAAGTCCAG
>JGI24159J19872_10007977_pt1 | contig 13846 bp, 5 predicted proteins | sample Ectturendosymbi4_FD_19872 | JGI IMG/M metagenome (IMG submission 19872) | reverse complement strand
GTAGGAAACGTATACTGTAGCTGAAAGAGGCCCACTGGTCACCGTAGGGGTCCTTTCGCCAACATTCAGAAAAAAGTTTATAACTAAAAGTGTATTCGGATGTGGATTTCTATATACTGTACTAGAACCCGAAATCACCCGAAAAGAACAGTCTAAAAACTTCCGAAAAACGCATAAAACAACAATTTATTGAAAATCTAAAAAGTATACAGCATACCGAAATATAAATAAAATGGGGCTCAATATTTTTATTTAGCTTGTTAGGGGGAGGTTCACACCCTTATACCTCCGTCAGTCACACCACTGTTGTAGGCTGTGTTGTATCCTTTCACTACACAAGTATAGAATAGCCGGTATACAACCATATAAAATCGTATTCGTAGCCCGTGCCTGTAGTATCCAGTGTATCTTGCATCAGAATTGTCCAATGAAAACTCGAAATTTTGCACCAGTGAGAAATCCAGTTCTTTAACGAATAACACTCTGCCCAGTGGTGGGCCTCGGCCCAATTGTGGGCCGTTCAGCACTTTTTATTGGGCCGCGCAAAACTTATTGTGGGCTGTGTTTGCTGCGCCGGTTGCGTGGGCTCAAACATTGGCTGCTGCAAAAACTCTATCGATAGAACATTGATTGTTTGATGTTAACACGGCATTAATGTTGTCATTATAGGGTTTATTGCATTAACATAGCATTGCTATGTTACAGATAACTAAATACAATAAAAGTTTGAAATTGGGCCTTCAAAAAAAAGCACGGACCTTTAGTTACGACTGAAAGGGCATGGGCGCCCGCAAGGGTTCACAACAGTCATTCGCCTCCCCCTTTTGGAAATTGGGACTGAGAACCAAAAATTTCTAGCAAACCTGAAGTTACGAGCTTAATTCCGATTAAATTGATTTAGTTCTTGCATTGACATTTTATTTGCATGTATGACATCCACATTGCACAAGAACCAAGTTCACTGTCTTGGGGTTGTGCAGTAATGAGTTCGTAGTTCACTCACGTCCGCTGCTTTGCCTGTCGGCAGAGGCAAGTTGCGAAACTTACGTGCAGATTGTTCTACTATTAGACTTTATTGCGTAACAATAACATGGCAACGAATCTTCATGCGTTCACTTCAAGTTGGTGGTGGCCAGGGCTCCCATTGCTGGATTTTTCCACCCAGATTTGGGTTTTTTTGAGTCCATCTGGGTGTCTAGGTTTAATTTTGAAAAATCCTATCAAATCTGTTTTTTTTTTTAAGATACAAATTTGGCAACGACCTATAGTAGGCTAATTACAATAGTGAAATAAACATATTCTGGTCATTGCAGTGTTCATATGCTATCATCAGGTGAAAAAGTACTTAAAGCGATGAAACAAAACGTCTTCAGTCGGTTTTACACCCGTATCAATATGATTGCCTAATACTGTAGGGTGCTTACCATCCAGTACNGACAGCCATGCAGTTGNACGTATATCAGAAGTAAAGGCCGGGTTACAGCAGANGTGAACAAATAACAAATGGTAGTATAATCAAGTGTGAAAGATTTGCATTTGCGAGAATGGTTGTTATCCCAGACGCCAGCGGAAGAATTTGATGAAACAAAGTTAACAGCAGAATGTTCAAATTCTTTGGTTGCCCTATTCATGTAAATTAAAAAACAATTTCCATTGGAGTAAGGATTTGAAGCTTAGGAATTTTAGATTCCTTTGCAGCTCATGATTTCACAAAAGATCCAAGTTCAACAGCAAATGTGACCCTACATTTTTGTTGCCCATCTTGTGCCTGAAGATCAGTTGGAAGCTCAGGTTGTTTTCGGTCATTTTTCTGTCGTAGACCAAACTTTTTTTTAATGACAAAAAAATTAAGTCAGTTCGGTCATAATGTCCGAAAATATAAACTCGTAAATGCTGTTATCGCTAATTTTAAAACAACCATGAGACAAATGACCAAAACGTCTCAGCAAAAAAACAGGCTGGAGATTATATCAAGTTTAAACACATGTTCTTGTCCAATAAATATCCTTGATTTCTGGTATAATCGGCGTAACATCAAAGATGGCTTAGATAACTCGGAGTTTGCAGTACTTTATGATTTAATGGCCATATTTGCAGTTTGCCACATTTTACTGCATCACTAGAAAAACTATTTTTACTATTGTTAATCATGTAAAACAAAAAGAAACTTGCTAAAACCAAGACTGTTAAGGCAAATGCAAAACAAGCATTGTCAAGAAGCCAGCAAAGAGGCTACTATATAGCTTACCTAAGCCTGAAAAGTGAGAGATGTCAACAATCATGGAGTATGTTATTAGCTTTATTGGTTAATATCAAATGTTTTGATTAACAGAAAAGTGATCCAAATGTTAATTTTAACGTTGTAGACACATATTTAAAAAAGGAACTAGAAGTAAATCAGTATTTTAATAACCGTTTTGCCTCATGTATTTGCATACATGTGTCTTTTTGCATATCTTGTTTTTTTTGGTAGACAAATGGGTTCTTTTCATGAGCAATCTGGGTTTATTAGAAATTACAGAATGGGAGCCCTGGTGGTAGTAGGTAGAGATGGCACGGGCCGCTAACAGTCCAGTCTTCGGGCCGTCCGCCAAAGGTTTTGAAACAGTCCGTTAATAACTTTTTTAGCGGTGACGTCATTCCGGGCCGCTGCAGTCTGCTCGCCAATGAGGCGAAATTTTTGTTTTTTGCAAACTTTCAAAATCTAACAATGAAATTGTTTGCTGCTGTTCTTCCTCTTTCACCGTTCTGCTCATATTCCGCTTCACTTGTTTCTATGCAAATCAGTGAACCATGTTAAGAATCAATCAAAGCAACAAGCACTTTTATTTAAAGTCTGTCGCTGTTGCCCTGGTTTAGGTTTAGCACAGGTGTTCCCGAACTTTCTCCTGCCATGTACCCCTTCAGCATCTCGATAGATGAGCATGTACCCCTAAAATTTCTTATGACAAAAGTTTGAGGGAAATAACAAAAATATATTTACCAGTAAGCATGATTTTGAAAAAAATCTTCACAGATGAATGTATAAATATTTCGAAATGACATTGCCTATATGTAAACATATTTTTCCCTTCAATTGCTAACCTTGTACCCCTTCAGATAGAAAAGTTAGCCCTAAGGGTACATGTATCCCAGTTTGGGAACCCCTAGTTTGGGATTAGAGGCTAAGTTTAGGTTAGGATTTAAGGTTTAGTATGTTACTACTAGCAATTGTAGTGCAGCCTAGTGCACACTTGTCGTGTGACACGTCATCACAGTCGGCGGACGAATAGGTATTCAAAAGTGAAAGTCCCATGGCCGACGTATACCCACTGCCTCAAGACTACATGGCTTGTGTCCAAAGGACAATGAACTGAAAACTTAACCACCCATGGATCTTCCTACTTCAAAACTTATTCGACCATACCGCCTCGCATGACACGGTTCGAATAAAGTGGTCACTTTGTCACTCAACTGGCATTGATCTGGTAGCCTAACGGATAGGTTCCAGTCTGCCAAGCCAATGGTTGAGGGTTCACCTCTTGACTTGGCGCCTTACGATTTCGTTAGTGAATGCTTGCACGTTTCAATTCGTGGGACCAGTTTTTCTTTACTTTTTTCCAAACTTTTCCCTTAGTGGTTAGGTTTAGGGGTTAAGTTAACGTTAGGTTAGCATTAGGTTAGCGCGTTAGCTTAGCGTTACCTTAGTGTTAGCTTAGCGTTAGCTTTAGGTTAGGGTTAAGTAACAAGCGTCAGCGTGGGGTTAGGTTAGTGTTAGCTTAGGGTTAGGTTAGGGTTAGCTTAGCTCAGCTAAGTATTAGGGTAGGGCTACGATTAGGGTTAGGGTTACCATTCGTGTTTACTATGTGTCTACAAAACCTAGTGCATTTTCCTCGTGCGTTACTGTCAGGTTACAGGAGATGATTGAATAGGGTTTCAAATTTAAAGATCAATCGATGGTTCTGTAGCCACTGCCTTGTTACTTGGCTTTTGAGGTTACGTTATATTACGGGCCACGGGCCGGTCCGGGCCTGAAAATAATATGTGGTTTAGCATAGACAGTCCGGGCCGGGCGGCTTCTTGTTACCTCGGGGCGGGCCGGGCTACAAAAGTGTTGGCCCGTGCCATCTCTAGTAGTAGGCATTTTGCCGCATGCAAGTGTTGAACGCAAATAATGCTGGGAGACAGTGAGTTCTAATAGTGGATAGCCAAATACTTCTACTGAGTAAAAAGAAGCATAAGTTTGAATAACCATTGTTAGTGTGAGACTGAACGCTTGTCCGGCTTATATGGATGAGCTTCATCGTGAAAAAGTCAGTAAAGACAAGCAAGAATTTATGGAAAGGGTGTTTGATTGCTTTGGGCGAGATCTTAGACGTTTGTAGTTCCTGTTTCTAAGTGATGCTGGCAAGTTTTGCTAGATTAAATAAAGACATAATTGTGGTTTTGTGGTAGACCATGGCAATTTGCGTCATTATAAAAAAGTACCCTGCTTGAAATCTGCAGATAGTCTATTTTGTAACTTATCGCAATATACCTGGCTATTGCTGCCAACGAAGCGAATGTTTGTGACTATTGCCGTAAAATGAAGCAATTGCTTTCTGTGTAGAAAGGGTAAAGCGCTTTGTAAAAGTCCGTTTGCATTGCATCGTCAGCAACCTGAAAGGGATAAGCAAAATCTCGACGTTTTCCCCCTCCGGAAAAGTTACTGCGGATGCCCATAGAAAGGGGGTTTGGGTACATTCTAATGAAAGTTTGCCGATCACTGCTGTGCGCAATACTGCTGAACGGAGCTTCAGCAACTTGAGGCTAATCAAAACGTTTCACAGATCAACTATGACTAATGAAAGGCTAATAAATCTGGCAATGATATCTTCTGAAAGTTAAACTGCTAAAATACGAAATATGACTGCATTGACAAAAACATTTGCATTTTTGGAAAAGTCATTTTCCTAGCTTGAAACATAGCAAATGTTTAAGTCTGTCTGCTTTACATGTTGTGTTGATGCTGTAGAAAATGCGTTTATAAGCATTTGTTAAAATAAATCGATGTTTTTGTTTACGTAAATATTATGTGTAAAATGCAAGATTGTATATTGGGGGCCCCATCGTCTAGGTTCGGGGGGCGCAACCACCTAGCGCCGGCGCTGCGTAAACCTTTACTCACAATTTTCAAGACTGATGATATGTGAAGATATGTGAAATCAAGTTCATAGTAAATAATATGCTGAATGATTCAAATTGCATCACCTTTGTGGAGACTTGTTGTTGGTCTAGTACAGCGTTTCGGGCCACGTACCCTCAGTACATCCTAATAAAGGTTACTGACCCCTCACGGAAAAAGGTTGCAATAAATATTTGAAATTAGATCTCAATAATTGCAGTAGCAATCCAAATATCTGCAAAGCCTATGAACCCTTCCAATCACATTCATGGACCCCTTAAATCACCTTCACGGACCCCTTAGGTGTCCACGAATCCCAGTTTAGAAAACCTCTGGTCTAGAAGATTTCCTGAGCTGGCAAAGAGTATAACCATGACTAAAGTAACAATACTAGCAATCCGTTCATTGTTAACTATTAGCTCTTCATAAGGAAACAGGTCACTATAAAGTCACTTGGTGATTTGCTGAGGACAAATTGTTTTTGACATTTGAGCTATGATCACACAATTTTAAAATTTCTTAACAAAATGTTTAAATATTTCGCTGATTAAAATTTTTTAAGTGTTTCTGTATGATTTGCAGGAGCTGAGTCCAAAAATGCTATTAGCTTTTTCTATCAGCAATCATTTTAATGTTACCATTCAGATTAGAACAACCACTTTCAGTGTTAGATATCAGATTAGAAAGTCACTCACAGTTTTTGCAGAGAGAAGCGCCCTATTGCAGTATATTTGTTGAGTGTGGAACTGTAGGTCAGTAAGGAGTAAGGACAGAAAATATCACATACCTGCAGCTCATTATGTGGGTCAACAGCCTAATCAGCAAGACCCTTATGATTACGATTTGTGGACTTAAGTAAGTTCAGTGTTCATCCTAGATTGAGTTCATACATGAAATAATGCAAATTAAAAATGAATAGTAGACAGGGCAAAATTCACAAGATTGCGTTTGCTTGTGTAAATGTTTACTATATCGGCGGAAAACACTTCGAATAAAATATGAAAGGACTCTTCCAATAAAATTATTTCTATCTACTGCCATTTGGTGTTATTGAGGACCTGTGCTATTGAACATGTGGAAAGCCTGTTTACTGCTGCTAGAACAGAGCAAGATTTTATTCAGAGGTGACTTGTCGTTGACAGTTCTACTTAAAACCTTGAAGCAGTTGAACTTCACATTGGCAAAAAGTATCAACCAGACTACCAATTCCACGTTCTTGCTCACTGTAGGCCAACACGGTAAACAGCTTTGAAAACGTCAAGCAAAATGACAAGCAACTGCTCGTGAAAATCAGCTTTGCTCAGTTTTACCGGTACGTTTGCGATCTTTTCAAAACACTACGAACTTTGCTGGGTCTGCAGGGTCGATACCTGACGCGTAGTCATAAATTTTGATAGGGGAGGCAAACAACATTCAATTCTCAACATTGAAATATTTGCTACTTGGTTTCAAAAGCATTATCCAGAAAACGTGCATTTTCCCTTTTTTTCTGAATAAATATGTTCAGATTTAGGCCGGCAAATAAAAAGTCTGCTTTCATTTTATTGACATGTTTCAAAGTTTTTTCAGTAAAGTTTCAATGTTTTACTTTGGATGAAAGCCATCATTTGCTCGTAATACTTTCTTGCAAAAATATTTGTGAAAATTTTGATGCTATAAGTGCAAGATCAGCCATACACTTTTAGCAGCCAATATTACAGTTGTGCAAGACGTCATCGTGACTGCTATTAAGATTGCGCTTTTTATATTTACATGCTTCTGATGTACACCAACACACGTTAAATCGAAGCCGAACAGCAAGATACCGACTCCTGAAGTAGGTCTACAAAACCTCCGCGCCTATAAGATGTGGAGCTTGTCCAATTCTTGAGCGATTGGTTGAAGTATGCAGCTGATAACATAAAGGCTGTAGAGTCCCTCAACGCGTTAGAAAAACGTTTGGGTATTATGTCATTTAAACGCTATGAAATGTGACTGCGTCACTGCGCTAGCATTTTTTTACGCTACTTGCACTAAACTTGCTTCCCAAAAACGACTAGGTTATAGCTAGCTAATTTGAGTTAACGATACAATTCACAATATGATGTAGACAATGTTGTAAATTGGGGAAAGTGACACATGTTCTTTAAAGAACGCTGCATATGTTTGACCCACCCAGTCTGGACAAAGCGTGTATTTGCGAAAACGAAGCTACTACAGTTGATTATCACCACGGCTCTGCACTAAAATTAAGAAATGCTTGTTGCTGCAGCTTAACACAACGGTTGGTTGTGTTGATCTAGCCCAGTGGTTCACAAAGTACAGGTCGAAAACCAAACAAGGGTGGCGAAGGGTCAAAAAATGGGTAGCGCCGAGGCAATCCAAACCGGAGTTGTGTATTTTCAACGTTACCACTGCTTGTCTGTGGCTGTCCGTACCGTAGATACTTGAGAAAAGAGAAGATTACTGACACTGAAAACGACTTAACAACTTACTGCCAAAAATAACCCATAAAATCATTCTTTTTTCATACGTTGTTTGAGGGTTAAATCGCGAGGTGTTTGCCAAACTCAGATTTGGGTCGCGCTCAAGAAAAGTTGGGAACCGCTAATCTAGCCATTCTTGCGTAAGCGGTTGAAGTCTTTTTTCAAATCCATTACTGTTTAAATAACAAATGCCAATCGATTGGGGAAAAATTCAATTTAGTTTCATTTTAGTTACATGCGCTTTATCGAGAAAACAGATTGCAAGCTATTTGTAAGTGTTGCGATCGGAAAAGCCCGAGCGGCATATGCGCAAAGCTTCACACTGTGGCAGCAAGCAACAATAGAGTTCACATGCCATGCTCACTCCGTTATTGCTTGTTCGCGCCACATTCATATACTGTTGTTCTTCGCGCACATCCCGTTCGTGGTGAATCACACAACCAACGCAACGCCAACCGAGAGGTTGCAACATAAGTAATGGTAGTTTCAATACCCCCGGCACTTACAAAAGCATCTTCCTACTTAACGTTAGATTTTGCTGCTGTCTCTTCCCATGGAAACCGAATGATCTCAAATTTAGTGTAGGATAGGCAACAGGCAATAAATACCAGGTCAAAGTTACAGGCTATGTGTACAGGCTACGTGCAGATCGGACCCTGGTTACTTGACAAAATGTTTTTACTCGCAGGCAAGGTAAGAAACCGTTGATGAAAACGATAAGACTCCACATAACTGTGATTGAACCGTCACGGTATATGTCTAATTATCACAGATAAATACCTAGAATCAATGCTTTCATTAATAAACAGTGTCTATGGCCTAATTGTGTAACAAAAAGGACGTTGAAACTGGATTGCTTTTTTGCTTTTAAGTTCGAGCTTCAAGGCATACAAAATGCATATCACCGTCATATTCATGCATTTAGTTTTAAAACTGCACAAAAACAAAAATCTATGATTTTCATTTAAGGTAGTGGTCGGCAGTGGTGTAGCCAGACCAAAAATTTGGGGGGGACCAAAATGGGTGATTTTAGGCGAATGACACTGTTTTGTTTGGAAAAACGCCTCTCAAAGCACAAAATGACTATAAATTCTATAAATGTGCCGACCACTGGCTACGCCTATGGTGGTCGGCAAACTGTGGATTTCGTCCCTAGGGTTGCTAAGTCTAAACAGACCTTTTAAGTTAGACAAATTGCAAAATTCCGCTAGAATCCGCTGAACTAGCCGAGCACTTTTAAACTCCGGTAAAGAAAATAAAAAACTTAAATGTTAATTATTTGAAAATTCCCAGAAAACATTGCGGGCCGCACATGACGTTCTTGCGGGCCACATGTGGCCCGCGGGCCGCGTGTTTCAGATCCCTGCTTTAGTTGGAATATTAGGATTGTAAACAACCATGAAAAATAATCGGCAAGCTACAGCAGTGCCTGATGAGATTAAAAAGTGAAAATAACATAAATTGTGAAAAATGTTTTTGCATTTAATAGAAATGGTCCAAAACTTTGAGATCTTTTCCGAGGGTCAAAACGTGCTAACATACTATACTTGTTGGTTTTGTCCAAGCTTCTGCAGATGTGTTTAGTGCATCAGCCAGCTATTTGCAATACGTGGGTATAAACAGCAATTTGATCAAAGCATCTGACTTCGCAGCTCAAGTTTACATTTACTGTATTCAGCTCAACACCCAACTGCTACACTTTCCTTGAACATTAACCAACAATCTAGTAATCACAAAAGAAAGGCGCATACTATAAGCTTTGTAAATTATAAAATGAAAAAAGTTAGGCATATATTTCACAAAGAACGAGAGCTACTAAACAGGGCTGTTGCTAGGTAGTTTGGGCCCCCCCAAGCCTGGACTAAGGGGCCTCAATATTCAATATATTGCATTTAACGCATGTTTATATAAACCAAAAGATCGATTTATTTAAACAAATGTTTATAAAAACATGTTTCTACAGCATCAACACAACATATAAAGCAGACAGATTTTATCATTTGTTATATTTCAAGCGAGGAAAATGACTTTTTCCTAGTTTTCAAGGATGCAAATGTTTTTGTCAACTCAGTCATATCTACTGCTTTTGCAGTTTCACCTTCAATATATATTATTGCTAGATTTGCTTATAGTTAAGCTATGAAATGGTTTGATTAACTTCTATTTGTAAGCTCCGTTCAACAGTATGGCGTACAGCAGTGATCCGCAAACTTTCGTTAAGGTGGCCCCAAGCACCCTTTTAGTCGTAATTAAAGGCCCGCGGTTATTTTTGAAGGTCCGGTTTCAAACTTATGTTGTATTCAGTTATATGTAACATAGCAATGCTATGTTAATGTCATAAACGCTGTAATGACAACAACAATGCCTTGTTAACGTCAATCTGTGTCCTATAGTTGTTGCAGTAGCCTATGTTTTATCCTACGCGACCGCCGCATTACTTTAGTACTTGCATACCACACAGGCCGCAGTAATAAATGTTGCGCGGCCCAATAAAAAGTGCTGAACGGTCCACAATTGGGCCAAGGCCCACAGTTTGCCGACCGCTGGCGTATAGTGTTATCGGCTGAATAACTGGATTTCTCCTTGGTGTAAACTGTAAAGTGTTGAGTTTGTCATTGGACAACTCTGATGCAAGATACACCGGGCATTACAGTCACGTGCTACGAATACGATTTTAATGATTGTATGCCTTAAGGTATTGTTGGAAACCGGCTATCTATTCTTGTTCAGTGAGAGGATGTAACACAGGTCTACAACAGTGGCGTAACTGACGGGGGTGAAAGGTGCGGACCTCCTCCCTTGCCAAGCTAAATGTAAAAATCGGGCCCACATTTAGCTTATATTTCGGTATTCAGTATTCTTTTGGTTTTCAGTTGGTTGTTGTTTTTTGTGTTTGCTGAAAGTTTTTTGGACTGTTTCCGGCGATTTCGGGTTTTATTACAGAAATCCATATCCGCATGCACTATCATTTTTCATTTTCTTCTGAGTGTTGGCAAGTGGGCCCCATATGATGGCCAGTGGGTCTCCCTTAGCTACGTTTCCCACCCTGGCTGAAACCTCTAGTTACACCACTGGTCTACAACTTAATTTTCCTGAATAATTTTTCACAGACTATACAAAAATGCTTACAACCAACGTGGATTCAGCTACACATTTACCTACACAACTGCCAGCTTACCGAGGCAAATGCTGACGACGAAGCTATTTGCAATGCATTTCGCAATGGTTGGCTTAGCGAACAGGAACATTTGGGTCTTGGGAAGATAGGTTTCTTTGACGTATTAGATAAATATGAACATCGAAAGGGTAAACGTGTGAAACCAGTTCTTGGTGAGTTCAGTCCTGGTGTGGCTGTATACCATAACAAAAGTCCTAAGTCGGGGGGTCCTTTCTAGGGTTGCCAGATCACTTAAAATTTTTTCAAGGACATGTTTTTCAATGAGGTACAGTCAGTGGCGTGAAGAGGTATGGTGATGCCCGGGACATCTGCTTATTGTACGCCCCCTAACAAATTCTAGTATTTAGCAGTGGAGTGGTGTATGATGGTCAATGTAATTGGATATGCGCTTTTTATGACGTCACAATATGGCGTCATTTTGATGTTTACCGAAGCTTGTTGACACAGCGTGCATATTATTTTACACGCACTCTCCTTAGTCGTTATTGTAGCCTACAATGTGCCACTGTAATACACATAAATTAAATAGCGCTTCAAGATAGAAGACCGGAGCAAAACACAGCACTCAGCGCTAAGACAGAGCAGTTCATAACTGCAAAAATATCCGGCAACGCGTTGAAACAGGGGAGTAGAACAAACTCAGTGACACGTCAGAGCAGTGTACGACTACAAAAATATAAGGTTGTGCATTCAAAGAGTGCAGTAAAACACACTCAACGCTACGATGGGGGGGTTCACAAATAAAAAAATGGCTGCGCGACTGTCTCGTCGAATAGCAGTCGAGCAGGGAAGGTATACTATGCGGCTGGGATGGCGGACACCCAGGGTTGACAATTTGAAACTTGCTGAACTAGCCTACACAAGAATTGAAAATGCGCGTAAAGTACGCAAGAAAACTTTCATTGTTACAGTATTTTGGTGGCTGTTATATGCAGTGGTGTGTTTAAGGGGAGGCAAACGAGGCACTTGCCTCGGGCCCCCCTTTTTGGGGGCACCCCCTTGAGGTGCTACGCGCGTAAATTTTCCTTACTTTTGATGAAAAATTCATTATTCACTCATATAATGTACTACAAAGCAGATCACAAGTAAGTACTTTGCTTTCAAAGGGGCCCCAACATCAGCTGCAATTTGAAGGTAATGTACTTTCAAAGGGGTCCCCAACAGCCACTGAAATGTGTGAGCCCTCTGCTTTTAAAACTTCATTGAAGGGGCCTCTAAAAGAAACTGTAATGTGTATATACTCTGCTTCCAAAGAGGCCCCCTACAGAAACTGTAATGTACAGGTACTTTCCTTTCAAAGGGGCCCCAACAGCAACTGCTATTTGAAGGTAATCTGCTTTCAAAGGGGCCCCCAACAGCCACTAAAATGTGTAAGTAGACCTACTCTGCTTTTAAACTTCATTGAAGGGGCCTTAACGAACCTGTAATGTGTAAGTTCTCGGCTTGCAATGGGGCCCCCAACAGCAATTATAATGTAAAATTCCATGCTTTCAAAGAGGCCCCAACAGCAATTGTAATGTTTAAGTACCTTGCTTTCAAAGGGGCCACCAACTGCAACTTTATTGTGTAAATACCTTGCTTTCCAAAGGGCCACCAACAGCAATTGTAATGTAAAATTCCATGCTTTCGAAGAGGCCCCAACAGCAATTGTAATGTGTAAGTAGCCTACCTTACGTTCAAAACGGCCCCCAACAGCAACTGCAATTTGAAGGTAATTTGCTTTCAAAGGGGCCCCCAACAGCAACTGTAATGTGCAAGTACTATACTGTCAAAGGGGCCCCCAATAACAACTGTAATGTGTAAGTGCCGTCATTTCAAAGCGGCCCCACCACCATCTCCAATGAGCAAATAAAGAAAAGCTTCAAACCAACTCCTACACCTAAAAAAATTGTGGGTTAAAATTTCTTCCAAAAAGTTCTGAAAAGACCCTATCAAATAAAAACAAATCGGCCTACTTATACCAAATGATAACTTTTTATACCAAATGNTGATTTTTAGAGATTAAAGTATTTGCTANATTGGTAATTTTATGAAAATGCCACAGATGAACAAAAAGTAGTCTTTTCCATGTCTCTGAGTNGAAAAGCTTNGACAAATTTCTCATATCTTGTGATTTTGTACCTTAGTGAACATTTCCATCAGAAATAAGACAACATGCAATCGTTATAGCANGGACCAGACTACATCTTTTGATTTACAGGACATTTTTTTCTTAGTTTACAAAGTAATTTTGTATTATTGCTGTTGCACTGCAAAGNTTGTTAATAAGCAAGGCTACATTCATGCTTCTTATCACTTAGCAGAAATGGCAATTTTTGAGTAGTATGCATAGGCTACTCAATTTTATCTACAGATGTTTCAGGTATTTTAGGTGGTTTGGTTTAGCCTATGCTTGAAGTCACAGATTATTTGAAACTTGACTAATAAATGTTTGGTTTAAGGTAGACCCGGTAGCTTGGTAGGTGATGTTTAAGCTCTTTTGCCAGCTCTTAGCCAACATAACTTGAACCGCTTTTTCTTAGCACAGATTTAATCAACTGTGTAGGCTACTTGCTGCAGTATAAATGTTTTCGATAAAGTACATGATGAATTATTTCCAACTATTGCACATTTTTCAAACAACTAGTGGCAATGCAAGATGATGGCAGCCTTGACTCATCCAGCCTCAAAGCTTTCCAAAACAAGTCTCTTATTGGATGCTTGTATATGCTATGTTTTTGCAGTTAAAAGGATGAAATTTAAAACAAATTTAGCGTTTTAAATCTTCGTTGTTTTTTATAGTTTCATGGATTCCCACAAACACATGAATGTGAACTAATTCAGAATACCAACTACCAAGCATTTTTTCAATGGGGGAAGGTGTGAAACTTTCAAAGGGGTAAACTTTTTAGTTTATTGATGGTGAATGCAGAGAAATGGGGCGCGAAAATTAAGTGGGGCAATGCCAACTTGCTGTTGCGTAACTTTTGTGTTGCCAGCCGTGTCTTCCCAACTTTCAGTATTTTCAAAGTTGTGTATCATGAACACCCTTTTGTATTTTCTCCTTCTGCTACTTCAGTT
>JGI24159J19872_10007975_pt1 | contig 13848 bp, 8 predicted proteins | sample Ectturendosymbi4_FD_19872 | JGI IMG/M metagenome (IMG submission 19872) | reverse complement strand
TTACGTAAGAAGGACAGTATACATAAACCTGCCACTATGCAGTAAGTCTTCGCAATAATATGTATATAGACAAAGTCCAAGCCACTATACTTACTTTGCTAACCACTAATGCTAGATGACCAGTCAAGCTCTAAAGATAAAGATTTCTGCCTAATTTATTTTAAAAGAAAAAAGTAAATTGTCACTTGAAATTTTTTTAGGTTCCAATGACGTCACTGGGATCCCCACATGATGTCACAATACCCCACAAAAAGTTTAAACCAAAAACTGCCCAGATTTTTTAGAATTGAAGCTAGGAATTTTACTACTCCTTTAGAAGGTTAGATTAGCTCTCTCCAGCCCTATCAGTCGGCATGTTACAACTGGACAAAGTCTGAGCCACTATAGTGGATTTGCAGGCCTTAAATGGTTACACTTGTGATTCTTTGTGTGTTTTCTCTAGAATTTAAAGTGAAGTTTTTCAAGTTATTAAAGCTGTTTTAAGAATAAAAATGCAATTTGCCTTGGGCCTAAAGCTTCCCTTTATGTCTTGTCTCCCACCAGTGTCATAAATACGATATACGAATGTCCCAGCATCATTCCAGCTAACTTTTACTAATTGTGCCAACTCCTGCTGAGTCGGTAACAATAGTTGTCATTGTTACTAAAGTTCTGCACGGGGCAGGTTAAGCCACGCAGGTTGTGGGTACCCACATTTACTGGGAGGTGCGGCAACCTGCACTGCTATGTGTGCGGGGTGTGCATGGGCTAAACTTGCTGCGTGTCAGGAGAGGGTTGTACTTGGTGCAGGCGTGGGATGAGAAATTTTTTGCGCAGGTAACTGAATGTTCAACTCATGGTAGGCAAGTGACCATTTCAATCGTGTTTTTTATCACCTCAAATGTATTGACTGCAGAAGATCAGACCTGTGGAAAAGTTTTGGTTGCCAATGGAAAGAATGAGCAGCTTGATTTTTGTGCTTGTAAGACTTGTGTTCAGGCATTATGAAGACTTGTGTTCAGGCTTGTAAGACTTGTGTTCAGGCGTTGTGTTCAGGCATTATGAGTTTTTAGTAGTTTTTATATACACAGTTTTAGCAGTTTTGAGATAGTCATGTGTCTGGGATAGAAAAAGTGCTGGTTAAAAGTGTGCGGGGCGGGTGATTTTCAATTTTGCAGGGCGGGAGCAAACAAAAAATTTCAACCCACGCAGGACTCTAAATGTCACACAACCATAATTTGTTTTAGATCGATTGTAACTGTTAGGTGCACCTCAAAAACAGGAAAAAGAGAGGACCTGCAAAATCCTGAATGTGAAGTGGACTGTTATTTGCCAAAATAGTTGTTGGAAGTTAACAAGCTTTTTCTGAAATGACATCCAAAGATGTTTTCGTTGCAGCAGGCAAATGCTTGGCATTCAAAACATGTTCCATATTTCTCTGTATGTACTGCAGAACAAGTTCGGAATATATTAAGCTAAATGACTCAGACAGAATATTGTAGCTTCAATTTGTTGCTGTTCTGTTATTTGTTGGTTTTTAGGTAGGCCCACATATTGCTTTCCTCAATATGTAAACCAGCCTATTGTGCAAATGTAAAATTTACTGAGTATGCAACCGCAATGTTGTCAGCTGCACTTTTCATAAAAAGCAATTGTCACTTGTTATTAAAACTGCTTGACCATCTGCCACAAGCTGATAGCTTGTTTAGGCTTTGCAAATCTTGAGGTCGATCAATTGTTATTATCACTATAAATTTAGCAAAGCCAAATGAATTTTGGGTGCCAACACATTTGCAATGTGATAAGATATACATGGCAGTACAAAAGTAGCAGGCAAAGCAGGAATATTTGTGTGAACCTGAATTAACTAGTATGCCTTAGCAAGACTTGACTCCATTTATGAACTTGTTTGTATCATGGTAGTTGCAAAACAAAGCAGTTAGTTTTAGAATCTATTGGTTTCAAGACAGGACTGTTTAGACAGTTATTGAACAGTAGTCTGTCATAACTGCCTGACAGACCCTGTGCTTGCATCCCTGGTGGTGGCTGACTGATAGCTATTGTACAAAAGAACTCATATTGATGGACACTTCCTGTTTGTCAAAGTGCATAACTTTTCTCCATAGCCAACTTCTTATTGACTACATGCTTTATCCTTGAAGCTCAGTATTATTGCAGAAACTGCCATCACTGTTCCCAAAGAGACTGTAGACTTGGCTTGGATGTCTTTTTTTTGGACAAACTTTTCAGCTGAACTGACAAGGAAGGAAGATATAATGTTTGAATTTATGCAACTTCATGCTTTTGTTATCGTGAACAATATAGCCACAAATATATTTGTGGCTATATATATTGTTCACAACAAGAATCTACAGCATCTCCGTGCATTGCTTACCAAAATTCATGCTTTGTGTGAGGCACCTTTGTTGATAGCACCTTTCTAGAGAATGGTGAACACTAGTTTTGATGCCAGTGTTACTTCAATTGTCTATTCATCCACATTTGCAATTCCTCCACTGAGGACATCCAGATAAGATGGTTTGACCATGTTACTAGAATGTCCAACAAAATCTTGGTTTACTAGGTTCTGTTTACTCCATAGACATGAAAAAGATTCCTAATTGGTTAAGTAACTATAAACTTAGTAGTGTGGTTGCATCAGTCTACTAATGTGGTTACTAATCAGTGTTGCAGAAGTAGACTATGCAGTGGTTTTTGAGAACATACAAGCAATGTTTTTGACTGTTGCTCCCTGGATTTTTGAAGATGAAACCCTAATCTCAGAAATAAAAGAGTTGCAGATGTTCTATACCACATGGAATATGTTCTTATAATTATAGCTTTTCATTCACAGCAACTGTTGCACATTATGGTCACCTCACAGTCGACCTATTTTGCATTTAAATTTTGTGCAAAGGTAGTTGGTTGTGTAGAACAGTATTGTGGATGATGGTGTCAACATTTTTGTTAATCATGAATGCAAAATAGAATACTGAATGTGATTTATTGCCTCATGAATAGTCATAATGCTATTAAAACTCATGTGCTTTAACAGCTTTGCAAATAGCAAATTGATTGATTTTAAAATAAACTGCTGTTTTACATCATTTTAAAATGAATTAACCACTAAAATGGAACAAAATCGTGAATGCGGTATTTTGGTCTTTAGACCAACAATGGAAGAATTNCGAGATTTTCCTAGGTACATACAGTACATGGAATCACAAGGGGCTCACAAAGGTGGCATAGCAAAGGTAAGTCATNCTGTTAAAGGTCTGTAGCCTTAGTTCAATGGAATTCTTACATTAGTAGGGTGAATCAATAATAGCCACCATCATCAAGCAAATGTGTTTGCTCACATCCTTGAGTGGTTGACAAGGTATGGTGTTAGTGTTATTGAGTTGAATATTTAGACTAGTGTTTCCTCAGTTACCAACTCATTGTTTGACATATTTGTGTTTAAGGCTTCATGATACTAATTCCATTTCACTATTATAGCCAACATAATGAATGTTGTATGTGCTGTTTCTCAACATGTAAGGTAATTCTGATGTGTCAAAACAAAAGATGCAGCTATTAACACTTTCGTTACCGGGGTGTGTAAATCTACGTACCGTATTTATTCGATTGTAAGCCACGACTTATAAAGTGTTTTTTCATCATTTCGGGTGGCTTACATTTTTTATTCTTAACACGTTGAGAGCCGGCCTATGGTGTATGCATACAAAAAAACCCCACCCAAAAAATGTTTTTCGAGTGCAAGCTACAAAGACTTGCCGCATCGTTTGAGCCTTTAACCGGGTCGGTAGCACTCACCGGACTGGAGAAATTCCCACGCAAAGCCACATGCATTTCGGTGTTTTTTCTCAAATCCCCGAAAGCAGCTGAACACCAAAGTGTTAATGTGTAACCATAGCCTTAGGCTGTGTTATTTTACCCTTTCACTTCCTTTTTTCTGCACATTGCTTTTAAGTCTGTCTGTTTGCTTTACTAATGCCTTTCATCATCGTGTTGGTAACTGAGATTTTAAACCTTTGCCTTATGCTCTATCTAAACTTTTGTTCAAATCATATTGTCTTTTGTTTAATTTCTCAAATGGATTGCCTCACCAAAAACAATTGCTTTGAAGGTAGATTGAGGATGGTGGGATGCTCCATTCAAAAAACACTTACTGAGAGCAGTTGTTTTTGGATCTTGCATAGTGACAAACCCAAATATTGAAGAACCTGTATTGTGATATGCATACATTGTTTTTTTAATTGCTTTGCCAGTTTCTTTTATTCTGTGGACTAAATCTAATGGGCTAATAAGTTTATTTTACCAATGGTGAAAAACTGCCTGCAGTTTCACGGTCTACGCACAGTGGGATATGTAAATAGTTAATTTATTGTTATTTTGAAAATGGTGATGAAAAATAAGCTTTACTAGGTAGTTCTAATCCATGGTTTTCTTACCTCACCAAAGTAGAACCATTGGTTCTTCTAATACAGGGGTTCCCTGTTTTAGCCCTGTTTTAGTTCAACATTAAGGTTAGCAATGTCAGGGAAAAATATGTTTACAACCATTTCCAAATAAGTTTATATATATATCAGTGAATATTATTTTCAAAAATCATTATACATGTGCTTACTGTTACATATTATGATTAGTCATGATAAAATATTTTTGAAAAAGTTGATCAGTGTTTAACAGAAATTTTAGATGCAGTTCTACTAAAAATTCAGTGGATTTTTGTTATTTTACTCAGCTTTTTGTCATAAAAATTTTTAAGGGTACATGTTCATCTGTCGAAATGCTGAAGGGGTACATGGTCAGAGAAAGGTTGGGAATCCTTGTTCTAATGTTTATTCAGCTTTTCACTATTTTCATTGTGAGCTATTTAATGTTGTTTTACATTCACAGTCTGATTTTAAGTAACACAAACATTTTGCTGACATTTTAAAGTTAATATTTTTGCTCCCAAGTGGTTGTTTGCCAATGAGACAGTGGTCACAAAGTGTTTTTGTGATATTTTGATGTTTTTATTTTTTTAATAATAAATTTTGTGAATGAAGTACAAGCAAGAAAAAAAATCGATAAACATGCACAGTGCACACAACCTTTGTAGTAATATGTGCTAGTGTGCAAGTCCTAAGGTTACTTTAACCAGTAACTCATCAACATGGTTTCTTGCCTTCTGCCAAAAGATTACTAAAATGCTTGGAAAAAAGTGTGAATTCTGCACGCAATGAAACATGAAATGTTTCATTCTAAAGCAGAGATGGTTAACCTATTTACTATCGTGTGTTGCATGAATTGTGGAATATCACTAGTGGGCGCTGCAAATATTAATTATATTTTAAAATTCCAATTAATTATATCTTATCTTCCTAAGGAAAATATAGAGAAAACTTTGTCAATGAGTGAAAGAGACTTCTTGACTTATTGTCTATACGCGTGCTTGTCAAGGAGTTTTGTTTTGGTGCAATGTTGTGTTCTAACTTGGGTAACGAAAGTTCTGATGCGGGCCATATAAGTGTTCACACCAGCAGAAGGTTCTCTACCCCTGAAAGCAAACCATTCTTGAAAAAAAACTATTTTTGGCCAAAAAGATGTGGGCAACTTTCAAAACTTCTTATGATAATCTACTGGACAGAACAGCTCTCTCTATGCTTTCCTGGCAAGTTTTAAAGGGATTATAGCACCAGAAACTACATGCAACAAACCCCAAATGATGCAGTCACTGCAGTAAATGAGTCACAAGACTTGTGAGTCTTTTGTGCGTAAATTCACATATTTGCCAGTGGAAACAATATGCTGTTGGCACTCTTCAGATGGTCCTAATTTGAATCATTTTGATCAATGTGGCTTGCAACCCATACACTGGACTAAATTATGTTGATCCACATTACTTGCCCATGAAGGTGTCACTAGAGTAGTGTTATGAATCTAGCAAGATAAGTGAGGAAAGAAATATCACAGCAGAAGGTTGTGCTGCCTGTAAGCTAAGTCTATGAAAGCGATTTTGGGGAAACGTAAAACGATCTCCTCTGAGCTTATGAGTATTTCTTATACCATTAACTCTGCATCTTTGGTGTAGAAAATCATTGACAAACCTTTTATTTACTACTTGGAACAATATGATATATGGAAAATTGGTCACAAGTCTTTTGGAGCATGGGTGCTTGGTCTCAATCTGTTGAATTGAACTTTGTATCCTGACCACTGTCCATTAGCAGAAGAGTGCTGTATGCAATAGGCATCACTATATTTCAATGGTGGGCAAACTGTGGCTTGCTGACAGTTTGTGTGGCTCTTCTAGCTGAATAGCAATCTCTGAAATTGACAGAGTTGTTGCTTCATATTTCATGTTTGTTTCATTTATCAATGTGTTTGCACGAATTCGTAAGGCTAGTTGCCAAGGCATAGGAGCCCACACAATTTCATAACAAATACAGTGAACCTAAAGCTCAAGTTAGGCTACTAAAGTTTCCAGTACACAATTAAATTTTTTCAAAGAGACACATTGCCATGAACATTCTGCCATTTTCTTTTTTTCAATGTCAGAATGAGAACAAATGCTTTTTGCGAAAAGGCAAGTGCAGAACATGAAATGGAAAATTGAAAAAATAAACTCCAAGAATACTGGAGAAGTTCCAAGCTAGATATTACCATTTGCAGGAGTTAACACCATGCTCCTTGCAAACCCGTTCAATATTAAAGCAGTTGGTGATGGCTGTCCAGTTTGTCAAACGTTTTTCACAAACTTGTCTGCTGCAGAAATTAAACTGACTGAAATGCAAAAAGAACAAGCTTTAAAAGATTTCAGTCAATGCCACTCTAGAATTGACTTCTGACGACATATTCCAGAAAGTGAATACTCAGAATGTAAAAGACCAGTGCATGACTCATTTCTGTATAAAGCACGACATATTCTGTGTATTTTTTCTCTGTAATGTAGTTTGGAAATGAAACCATGCAACCCTAACAAATGAACAACTGGGAGAATTAACACTTTGAGAACTGGCGTACGATATATTCGTACTTCGATTTCNGCCTAAAAACAGCAGTTTTCGGTNGCCTTACCAACACCCTAGCTCCTCCGCTGATTGCACTAGAGAGCTGTTCGAGGCCTCAAACGGATCAGCCAGTCTAGTAGATTGCACTCGAAAAAANTTTTTTGGTTGGGGGGTGCGGATTTTTTGTGACTGACGTCATAAGTGAAGTAGTTTTGGGGTCATCTTGGCTCATGTTACCTGGCCTAGGGCCCAACCGCTAGGCCAAAGTGTTTCGCTGAAAAAATTAGGCTCAAGTCCAAGTCTTTTGAGCTTTTGATCGACTTTCTAGCGTTTCTGGTTCAAAAGTTATGATCTAAAATAAACAAATTAATTAATTAACTAATTAGTCAAATATTTTTATTACTTTAGATCATAACTCTTGAACCTGAAACCCCAGCAGGTCATCCAAAGTATCAAAAGACTCAGATTGTAGCCTGGTTTCCAATAAAAACTTCTGCGAAATACTACCATCTTATGGTTTGAGCCCAGGGCCAGGTGAAGTGGGCCAAGGTGGCTTGAAAGTCCTCCACTTATGATGTCACTCACAAATCCGCACCCTCCAAGCAAAAAATTTTTTTCGAGTGCAGACTAGAAGACTTGCCGCGTCTTTTGAGCTTTTGACCAGGTCGGTAGCGCTTACTGGACTGGAGAAATTCCCAAGCAAAGCCACATGCGTTTTGGTGTTTTTTTCTCAAATCCCTGAATTTGAGAATTCTCAAATTTGAGCTGCCAAATAAAAAGTCAGCTTTCCTTCAATTGACAATTTTTGAAAGTTTGCTTTTGTTGAAGTTCAAAGCCTTTACTTAGACATTCTAGCAAAACCGCTTGTGAAAATCTCAGTGTACTAAGTGCACAGTATGTAGTACTTGTTTTGAAGGCCGTAATTGCTGCAGTTGAGCAAGATGTCATCGTGGTTGCTGTTACCACTGTGCTGTTCATATTTACACATGTCTGATGTACCCCAACACATGTATGATTGAAATCAAGTAGTGACTTTGCTCCAAGACATAGACTTCCAAAGTAGGCAAAAACTTCTGCATATTTAAGACGTGGATCATATTGTCATTCAGTTCTTAAGGGGTTAATTGATGAATGCCAATATCAGAGCAGTGTTTCTTAAACATTGATGAGTCACTGACCTGCAGCATCACCTAATAAAAGTTGCAGACTCCGAAGGCAGAACTTTGCAATGAATATTCAAATATAGGTGAAACATTGTGGTAGTAATGAAAATGTCTGCAAAACCTATTAACCCTTTAAACCATCTTCACGGACCTGCTAGGGGTTCACCAATCCCAGAATTAGAGTTCATCAACACATTTGAAAAACATGTGGAATTTTGTAAATCTGTACAATGTTTTGGCTATTGGTACATTGAACTATTCCTTGAAATATTTGTAGCTACATCAAAGTTACATGTTTGCTAAATTAAACAACTTCATTGTGTTATACTAAAGATAGCTTAGTATTGCATGCGATTAAATTTGTATAAATCATTGGCTTTTGGAAAATACAATAACTTTCCTGTGAATTTTTAAGTCTTAATGGGAAAAGTTTGAAAAAAAATCAAACAGTTTCATTTTAGTCAAATGTGTTTTATAGAGAAGACAGATTGTAAGTTATCTGCAAATAATGGCAGTGTCAATGCCTTTAGCACTTACAAAATAAAAACCATCTACTTGTGTTAGATAGATTTTACTGCTGACTCTTCTTGTTGCAGTGGAATGATTTAAAATGATTTACTGTAGGATAGGGTGAAAATTAACATCCGATGAAAGTTGAAACACTTCTAGAATAACGACAGGTCGGACCCTAATTACTTGACAATTTTTGGGCAATATTGGGTGCAACATTATTGTGCACCATTAGATGATAGATGCTTTCTTTTATTACGCAAGAGTTACCACTAACAAATGTGCATGTTCCTGCTCTAGCCTGCATGCTCAATGTGCTGCAGTTGCTTGTTTTAGACATACGCAAACTTTTGCAAATTCATTGTTTTGTATTATTCACTCTGCGTTAGAGATGGCACAGCCCAGCATTTTTGCAGCCCGCCCTGCCCGGAGCTAATAAACTGCCCAGCCCGTTTATGCTAAACCACAAATAATTTTTTGGCCCGGACCGGCCTGTGGCCCATAGTACAACATAACCTCAAAAGCAAAGTAACAACACTTAAGTTTTCAGTTCCTTGTCCTTTGGACACTAAAACCATGTAGTTAGAAAACGATGGCTATAGGTCCGGCAGGGGATCTTCACTTTTGAAAATTTATTTGTTCGCTGGCTATATCGTGACACTAATGCATGACAAGTGTGCGCTAGGCTGCACTACACTTGCTAGGTGTTTTTAGACTGGGGTACCTGTATCCCTTAGGGTACATTTGCCTGTGTAAAGGGGTAAATTTAAGGTTAGTAATAGAACAGAAGGGAAAAAATATGTTAACAAATTGTCAATTTTGAAATATTGATACATACATCAGTGAATATTATTTTAAAATATTTATATGCGTATTGGTAAATATATTTTTGTTGTTTTCCTCAGCCTTTTTGTCGTAAGAAATTTTAGGGATGTATGCTCATCTATCGAAATGCTGAAGAGTAGCCTACATGGCCGGAAAAAGTTTGGGAAAACCTGTCCTAAACCCTCCACCTAAACCTCGGCGACAGGCTATAAATGAAAGTGTCTGTTGCTTTGATTGATTCATAACATGGTTCACTGATTTGTGTGGAAACAAGTGAAACGGAACGTTTAGAACGGTAAAATCAAGAGAACAGCAGCAAAAACATCATTGTTAAGTTTAGAAACTTTGCAGAAAAGAAAAATTTTGCCTAATTGGTGAGCAGACCGGAATGACTTCACTAAAAACATTTGTTAGCGGACTGCATATTGGTTAAACACTATAGCCATATTTCACATAAGATTCCAGAATCTCAAACCAAAACCATTCATTCATGAAAAAAATAGTCTGGTTAATTGCATAAACCAGATATGCCAATAGAAATGTAATTTTTATTTGTAGATTTAAACACTTATTGCATGCCGCTTAGTCTGAGTGAAAGACACGGTTCTGAGTCAATCCGATTAAGCAGCTGAGTGTCTTCGTTGGGATGGCCAGATAGCAGAGTTACAATCTTTCTTTGGTCGAGAAGTCGATGTTGTATGGTGACCTATAGCTGCCAAGCCGCATTTAAAACTTAGTCTCATATTCAACAGGAGTGTAGCTCAAGTGCAGTTGAATTGTCATAAATACGAGGTATATATTGTTGCCTTGCAGAAGAACACGGGCAGGAGTATATACTGTAGAAAATTAGTATCATGCAGGTGTATGGCCACATTGCAGAAAGCTTGTCGAATTATAGAAAGCAATAGCGGTAACCCATGCTGCGTGGAGCTGTGCAGAGTGTATGCATCCATGTTTATCTGGAATTAGGTGAGGTGCTCTGTGATGCAGCCAGCTACCTTGAAATTCTATGTGCCCCATGCTGTTCTCAAATGCGAGATCATCATAGATGTTTTTGTTGAAGGGACTTGGCATGCCAACTAAACAGTCTCCCTAGTTGTGCCCATGGTGTGAACTACCAGCAGAATCTGCTCAGTAATAGCATGAGATGAAGAAAAGGTTAGATAAACAACTTAGTAGGCTTGTTGCCAAAAGCAATAGTTTTTAGTTACCACAGCAAAACTTGCTCTAAACTTTGTTGAATCTGCTTTTTATTGTTCATGCAATTGTGTTCAGAAAGTAAACACTTACAAAAATTGGAAGTTATATCACAAATGAACTAAACACGTCTGCTAGAGCCCTGGCCAAAATTTTTAATCACCTTTGCCAGATCAAAATACAATGTTAAGGAATCGGATTTTGTCCTTAATTGTTCCTTTACCAAAGGCAAACATTTCAATTCTGCAAGTAATTTATATGATAAGTTATAGCTGATAAATGATGGACACAAACCAACTGTTTATTTTTGAGGTTCACTTGTACAGCTTATTAAAAGTGTGAATCAAGGTCATCATGTACACATGTATGGATAGTAAAAACATAGGGCATGTGAAGTATTATCAAGAAGTACATTTCACTACTTAAATTTTGTTTAATGCAAAATTGTGCTTGACCCTTCCTATTTTGTGTTACTTGATTTTTTGTTTTGTAACTCAGCCATTCATCATTTCATTCTCCATATCTTTTTCCACATCGTCAAGTTTTTGCATTAAGCATTATTATAACCATAGACGTATGTGCTATCTTCAAAGAATAGAAATTTTAAAATTTTGGCACATGTCATATTTTTCTTTTGGATAAACTGTTCTTCATGCGTGTTTAGCAAAATGATTGAGTTTCACTCAGTTTCTTGATGCAACCTTTTTGAAAATGCCCATCAATAAGCACCCCAAACTTTTTGAGTGTTATATTATTTCCTGCACTTCATCATTTGTTGCTCACAATTTTCTTGCACTTTCATCATTTTTTGTTGCTCATAGCAGGCCGGGAATATGGGAATGTCATTCCTGAGAAATTTGACATGATTGCGGGAAACTTTTCACAGCAACACTATAACTTCTGTAAAGTTTCAAATATAGTTAATAAAAAATTTGTGCTTGGTGCAAATTGACTTTGAGTGCAACATGTAACATCACTCAGCCTTGGGAGTCGAGTTGCTTGATGCAAAGCACACTACCTCCATCATGATAGGTTACCAAAGGTCGAACTATTCTATTCAAAGCATACTCCCTTCAAGAATACAATAGTGGTAAACACTGTTGCTACGTTGTTGCATGCGGACATGCTAAGTAACCTATTTGTCAGTTGGGTGGAAGACATGCTGGTTTCAACAAAATTGAAATTCAATGACAATTTAGTTGCAATGTAATCGGAAGGGGCCGTGCAAGCTCAAGTTCAATAGTTCACTGCTGGGTTGTTCACAGTGTTCGCCCTGGCATTTACTATTTTTACTGGAGTTTTACCTGGTGCCCGTGCCACAACAATAAAAAGTAATGTATGTCACGTATTATTAACCCCATCGCAAAAGCGCTGATATTATTCCTGGTGTGGACCAATGACGGGATCTCGAGACTTGGTCTCGGTCTTGAGACCAATTTTTGCAAGTCTTGGTCTCAAAGGTATCAGGTCTTGCCTTGGTCAAAACCTCAATTGTCGTAAGACTTATAATACTGCAAGGATATGGCCTGGTAAAACTTCATTAATTCAACAAGTTTTTTCTCTGTTGTATTTGTAGGTAAAAAACAACCAAAATAGGTTGGAAAATGCTAGAAATAAAAAAAAATTCATATTAGAAGTGATGATGATATTTAATTAAAAAAAATTCAGTAAAATTTCAGTAAAATCCACAAATTTTGAAGTCTCGAGTCTCAGTATCAAATATCGAGTCTCGGAATTTTTGATGAAGTCTCGGTCTCAAAGGTTATGGTTGCAACTACATCACTGGTGTAGACTGACAGCCGTTACTGTATAAATGAAATTATTAGACCTGTGCCATTATGCCAAATGCCAGATGAAAGCGAAGGGGTCAGAAGTTTTTGTGTCAACATTTATAGATGCGGCAATTTTCTTAGTGACTGTATATCTAACAAAGGCGTGTATCACAGTGTGTTCACAAGGTCTGATGTTTATTTGGGAGCAGAGCATGTTCTGGAACATATATGACCTGCAATCTTTGCAGCTATCCATCGGAGTCTATAGTTGAGAGCATGGGCAGTGTCCTAAAAAATGTTCGTGAAGTCTGCGGTGGGTCTAAAACTTCTACAAAGAAGAAAGATGTAACCCTTATCAGAACAGTGATTTTGGGTAACTTAATCGGAACATATGTTGACAATTGTCAACATGCCATTTTGTGTTCTTTATTGCTAATGCACTGTTTTCAATGTAGGCCTATATATGTTTTGTCCTCTTATGATCGATATGCACGATTGATCACTCTCACACTGCAATCATGGGCGTTGGAAAGATTTTTTCTCCGGGATTTTTCTAAATTTTTTCCGAGGGAGGGCCAAAAGTGGTGAAATATGTTTTTTTCCCACTCAAAACTAAGGAAACAACCTTTTGTTTGGTAAATTTTTCAAAATACAGTGAGGGCCAAGGCTCCCCATGGCCCCCTCCGATGCCCATGACTGCAATTGAGTGATGGTACTGTGCAATTCATTGATAATAGGCATATGGTTACTATGATTTTGAAAAAGCATTAGAATCTTGAATCTGAAATCCAGAATCTGCTTCCTACCCACAGCATAACTTTAGCTTGTAAAGCTCTTAGCCGAAGTACAAGAAAATTTTCAACAAACGGAGGTTGTATTTCAAACACAAAACCACACAAACATGTAGACTAATGCAACCACAAATGGTTCAACACCCCAAGCAATATGTGTTTTTTTGGTATTTTTCTGTGTTGCGGGCAAACACGTTGGTGGCAAATCATGCATGCAATGCAAGTATGCTTTGCACATCTATAGCATCTTCCCCATTTGATGCCTTGAACTGTGTGATTCATGGTGCTTGAAGCAGCATCAACAAAGTCCAACTTTTCAGCAAGTAACTTTGTTTCACCTCTTAACACCTTGGCGTCTGGGTGGTTTTGGCAATTTTCTCAAAGAAAACAGCAGTTTTCGGTTGCCTTACCAACGCCCTAGCTCCTCTGCCGATTGCGCTAGAGAGCTGCTCAACGGCTCAAACGGATCGGCCAGTCTAATAGACTGTACTTGAAAAAAAAATTTTGCCTGGGAGATGCGGGTTTTTTGTGAGTGACGTCATAAGTGAAATAGTTTTAGGGTCATTTTGGCTCATGTTGCCTGGCCTAGGGCCCAACCACTAGGCCAAAGTGT
>JGI24159J19872_10007973_pt1 | contig 13852 bp, 7 predicted proteins | sample Ectturendosymbi4_FD_19872 | JGI IMG/M metagenome (IMG submission 19872) | reverse complement strand
GTGATCACAGGTTAGAACAGGTTTTGTTGTTGCCATAGCAAAACTCTACACTCGTTTCACAATGATGACATTTCGATTATGACCCGCTTGCTGTTCGCTCTGTTGCTGGCTTCTTGCGCTGCTTCTGCTTATTAGCTACGTCATATGAAACAATGCTTGAATCAGTCAATGTTGTTCTCTTGCCTACCATGCTAACGACAGACTGTAGTTTGCTTTTTATAGATGCATCGTTTAGGTCCTGCTTAGGCATCTTGCTCTGCTTGCCTGTGTCGTACATCGTTTGAAGCTACTGAGCCCAGACTTAGGTGCAATGTAGGGTTTGCTCGCTTTTACTTTACTACGTCATCACCTGAATGAGATTGTCACCGCAAAAATCTTTGAGTTACCAGGTGTACTTGACCAAAGAGAAAAAAAAAACTAGGAAGAGATTTCAACGGTTTGGAATGACGAGATCCCATGAGTGGAAGTAGAAAATCTTCTTGCTGGCTGACTGGAGATTCGATTCTCTTCAAAATACACTACATTGAATTTCAGTTTCGAAGTCATATTACGAAAACAGTCTGCAACCAACAACGTCGCGTCAACACCGGGCTTCACTTCTGCACACTTTTGATATTCCTGTCAAACTGGTGTCGAAACCTTCCTGTTGAAACGAAATGAACAGTTGCCTTTAGCCACATGAGCTGAAGCTGATGAAGTGCTGTTGGAATTAAAGGAAACCACTGCCTTGCAAAATGAGAGAACCCGTCACAAGACATTTTCTTTGAGAAAAGCTGCATTTTACGGAAGTATTTTAATTCATGACGTTATGTAAACTTTTGAACAGATCATAAACATCTTTTGCACCCGTTCAATGAAGTGATGTTTGCCACAGTTCCATGCAGGAACCATTATTCTTGGCACAATCGACGCATAACATTCTTAGTTGCCACACTGCAATAAACTCTTGACATACCTGTAATAGCTGGTATAGACTAACATTCATAGTTTCAAAGTTCGCATTCAAATAACTATCATCAAACTCAAACTGTTACTTTCGTTGTGCCACACCACATCATATTAGTTTGCGGACTTGACCAATACGTTGAACAGAGCCATATTCAAGTTGGAGCAACATTTAGTTTCAAGCGTCATGCAATAAAAGCAAAATTATTCGCTTAGCCGTATCCTTGACCAATTGAATTTTCAACACAGCTCTAATGGATGGCACACAACCATAAGAAAACGATTCTGGTTATAGACCTAGCTTGCCGAAATCTTTTTCAGTTCTATTCCAAAATTTCAAGCTGCTACACCTATACTGTTCTTCGTCTGTTAGAGCTTGAACCTGAAACAAATCGCTCTTCTGCATGAAGGCTTCAGCCGAACTGACCAGCCTGGTCGGTGCACTTCGCACCGCCTACGTGTTTGCCACACATGTGAGCAGAACGTTACTCGCGAAAGTAACTACAATGCAAGAAGCCAGCGTTTACTAGGCGCGGCGTACTACGATGAAAAGGAAGCTAGCTCTTCCGTTTGCTGCCGCTTATTGCTAAGCACCAGCCAGCGTCTCGATCAAGCGACAAACATGTGCCGGTGTTTTTGAGAAAGTTCTTCTCAGTTCCTTTCTGATGCACATAATCACCTTTCTAAATCTCGACGGTGTGTTATCAAAGTTGCCTCGTTTTTAGCTGAGCAGATTAGAGTGATCGAGCTGACAGTCTGTCACTGTCAAGTTCACGTTCAAGATTACGAGATACCTTGCTCTATTCGTGTGGCAATATTACGCTGTAACCGCCATTTCTTGGGGTCTGGGCTGGCAAAAGTGCGTTAAAAATGCTGTGTAAAAATTAAGGTAATTCAAGTTGAATTGCTGAAAGTGGGTATTGAAACTCTTACCAGGTGAACAAAAATTTTGAAGGCAGTATATCGTCTGAAACAGAGTTGATGCTTTGCAGATTTTCAACTGGAAATCGCACGCTCATGACGACAAAGCATTTGAAGCATTAAATGCATCTCAAGGTTTGCACAGAAGCCTGTTTGACATTGCTTTTGAGAAATAATTGACACCTCAATGATAGCTTCCTACCGCTTTTGCCAAATACACATCCGGTGATCGCAAACATCGGCTCAATCACAAGTTTCCTCAGCGTCGACATTTCTACAGTTTGCCAAAGACAGCTGTTGTTTGAAGCGATGTTGTTGACAATCAAAGCCTTCAGTCGTTTGAGGTCTAGTCGTTCCGTAGATATTTTGACTTTTTCGGCTAAATCGAAAAGCGGAAAAGCTTTGGATTTTGCAAAAGACAACATCCCAATCAAACAGCCCATCTCTTTCTCAGATTCTGATCGCTTCTGGTGAAACTTTACTCAGCAACGTGATTAAGCAAACGAATAAATTTTTGACTGCTTTTTGTTACTGCTTAAAGTAAGTCTCTGACTGACTAATTCCATTTTCTTCAGGTAATGAATGTTAAATATTTACATCATTTCCCCGGAAAAAGGGGGAAATAACGACGAAAGCAACACTTTCATGAGCTTGCGTTCTGCCAAGGCTGCCAACTAGTCCCGTCGCCACGGGCGGGATTTGGTGGGCTTAGCCCCCCAAACAAAGCTCCAAGCCCCCCAAATTGAAATTTGAAACCCTATAAATCAGTGGAATTTTTGTCAATATTTAATGTCAAGCCCCCCTGCACGAACGTAAAGCCCCCCGCACAAGCGCAAAGCCCCCCTATTGATGACTTTCTCGCGACGGTTTTGCTGCCAACGATTGCCACTTACCAGCAATGAACACATTACTCCATTGCTTCATGTTCTGAACGAGCCTAGCGCTGCTCTTGCTAACACCTCAAACCAACTCATGCCTGGGCTGTCCAAAACCAGGTAATCTATAATCGCTTGATCGAGCATCGCCACCCAAGCGAACAGGCAGCGGTTTTGACTGAGGGATTTNGTAAATAAATTTAAAACGTAGCGACGCATTCACGTCACGATTCCGGTGACGCTATTGCGTCACAACGTCACTTAAAGTTCACNTAAAGTTCAAGATGAGTCATATTANAGACAGCATGCTACTGCAACACAACCCGCGAAAACGTGTTGGTCCGCGTGTTCGTTTAACCCCAAAACTTTGTTCGGTTCACACATTTAGTTATCTTATCGGTTGCATAACGTCATTTTTCCTTCTGCAGCCGTAGTATCAGATTAATAAGCTATTTACCTCTTGATGCAAAACATTGTGCNTTTCCATTAAAAANAGTTTTTATTCTTCCTTTTTTAACCGATCCATTTAAGCTATGCAAAATGTGATAGCTTATTTTTATTAACTAGATTTCAATACCGTGAAACATTACTCGATCCTTTTCTTTATAACAAAGTGACAATGGAAATACTAATAACTGAAATGCCTAACCCCGTCTTACAGTCTATTGCTTAGGCCGTTTTTTATTATCGGAAGTTTTGTTTAGAGTTTAACATTTACAATTCGTCTGGTTGTCGAACGATTCTCCTATAGTAATTCCACTTTGAAGCAGGGTATTTTTAGAACAAAAAAGCGTTACCACCAGTTTGTTTTAAAAACTTAAGTACTTCGTGCTTCAAAAGTCTAATTAAAGGATAAAGAATGTTGGGCAGCTTTGATAAGCTTCTGCCTTGGGCATGTTCTTAACAAAAGATATGTTCGGTTCCCTGTAAGTAAAGAAAAATCTTGCTATTCATAGAATGAAACAACCATGAGGTTTTGGAAGTTTATTCAATGTTGGGATTTTCAATCAAATTCCCATTAAGTATTTTTATACCTCAACCCTTGTCTCGCTATTGGAAGTACTGTAATTTTTGACTGAACGTGCAATAGGTGTCAGTTTTGCATGGCTTTAATCAATAATGTTCTTTGGCAACCACGCAATTTTTTCACGTTTATGCACATCTGTTATTGATGCAATTGCTCGAAGATTTAAAATTACGCCAAGCCTTGAAACATCCCAATGAGTCACTTTCACATTTCAAGTTGCTTGTGCACGCCAGTAGCAAGCGACGGGAAAAGGGTAAAATTTTATTGGAAAACTGTCCGTGTAGTGAGAAAAAAAATGAGTAACAGGCTTTGGCTTCCACAACGTTTGCTCCAAATGTTTCAACTGATGTTGGTATTTTATTTAATTATTGGGTGATTAGCATATCGATATTATCAGTTTGTCTCGACGTTGGGTCTAGTTTCGGCGATTTTGGCCTATCCTTCATCGCTACCATCCAGGTGAGGCCTTTGGTAAAAAATACCGTTCATGCACCAGAAATAACCAAAGAATATTTTGAATCCGGTTCTTTAGTGAAAAGCCAACAGTAATAATTTTATCTATGTTCCAACTAAACGTAAAAAAGATCTTTAAGATTTGTTCATCAAACTCTACCGATTTACTGTAATGTTTGTTGAAGAAAAAAATCAAAGAAATCAAGTTAGAAGTTTAGAAATAATAAGATTTGTATGCAGAACACAAAAAGAATGAAAACACAATTCTGGCTGGTAACTTGCAAATATTTTCCTCAAGTACGCTGGCTACAGCTCGTTTCAATTCACAGTCAATAAGGTCTGAATTTTGTTTGTTACAAGCCAGCTTGTAAGATATTTACTCAAGCAGGTGGTCTGTTGACTACAAATGACGACATTGTTTTGTCAAGTTCTGGGTTTCGGTATAAATTCTGCTAACTTTTCGGAGTTTTGCTATCTTTTCATTTATTTAACATTTCCTGTTTCTGTCTAAGATCACAGCACAAAAAACACAATAAATGCTGCCGACTCACTTAACGCCCTGTAAACAACGTTTGGAGAAAGTGATTGCAATCAGTAAAGTTTCCTCTAATACAAATGAAAAAGTAACTACGATCCGCAATGAGGGTAAGCAAGGAATCTGTCAGGAACTTTTTAATAGGAAATCTATTTCACGAAAGATTACGCATCCTCAGTCTTTAAATCTGCAAGCAAAGCTTACGGGTGAAAAATTGAAAGGCTAAAGTAAGCGCAGAGAAAGCAAACAAACTCAAGACTAAATTGAATAAATCAGAGAACAAGCTCAAAAATGAGAACATTTTAAACTAACTGACTGACGCCAATAACAAAAAGCTGCGACAAATAAGAACTGGGACCAATAGAAACTAGAAAATACTTTTATTCAAACAAATGGTTCCACTACAATTTCGAAACTAACCATCTGACGCCAACGGTCAAGAAACTCCTCAGACCTATAAAAAATCCCGCGGTAATGACTAAGAAGATAGGAAGAACGCTTGAGTGAGTTTGCATTCGATACGGTGGCAACAAATCTCCGGAGTACAAATGAAAAAATATAAAATCGCTACCAAGAGATGGAAGCAGTGATTCACAGCACGAACTGTCCAGCAACGTTAGCGGAAGAAAACTGCATTCTTACCCTGCTCTGACATAAGGCTCTGAGTTTGGACATTGGTATTGTATACACTGAGTAGATAGGTGTTGCCAGTATGGGTCCAGGTTACCAGCTCCCCATTTGCAATTGGTTCCCTCCCTGCAGACAGTATCGCCCCATCCATCAAAATCTGGATACGCACCTGACTGATTGCAGCAAATACTTCGGAGGCTATACATTTTTCAGGAAACAGTTGAAACTATATACACGATGTAGGCGCGTACACTCCTGGCCTGTGCAAAATGCAGCTTTTATGATAAGAGACGATAAACCTAAGGGTTTATCGCAGATATCTTCAGTGTTAACCAAGTTTGGGACGATTGCCTAAATTTCATCCAAGATCTCTGCCTCTTAGAAACTAATTCCCCGGCATTCGCCTGCGTGCGTTTTGAGTATAAGTGGCATGCTCTTCGATTAATGTCATGAAAACAAATGGCATCAACATCGGCAAATAACGATCATTTCAGTTTCGGTTATACGTCACTTCGTTTAGATTCGGTTTCACTAACTCCTTTCGGAGTGTCACGAGTGGTCTGCGGCGCCCATTTCCTCTTGCTCGCGCCGTGGGCCACGCGGCTACTTCCGCAGTGAATGCTGCACTGGTGGCAAGTGAATGGCAGCACCGCGCATGAACTGTTCCCTTGCACCCACCCATCAACGCCGTGCACGAGGCTGGACAGGCCGCAAGTACCATTTTTCAAGACTTCTGTGTAACTCCACCGAGAATCGAACCCAGTTTACCAGCCTTCGTGGCGTTTGCTCAACCAACCGTATCCCTTAGCAAAATAACGGTTACAAAAAGTTGTTCTCATGATGTGAAGGCATAGGATGGTTGCGTGACAGTGAGCTTTGCAGCTGGTTGATGTCAGTTAAACAACTAACTTCATCGTAGGTAAAAAAATGTGTTCAGGATAACAAAATCGCTAAACCTCGCCGAATTGAGTACAGTTTCTTATTTTTATGGGTTCGACATTATTTGTGTTCCCGAAACCTGACTAGAATCTTCTGTTTTAAATAACCTGCTACGTCTTCCAAGTTTTTGTTCTCTATTCCGTTTTGCCCTGAATCGCCATGGAGGCGGATTTTTGGCCTACGTTCAGTGTAGCATTTTTTTGTCAGCGTAGACTGAATTTAGAATGTGCCGGCACAGAAATACTGTGGCTCGAATGTTAACATTTCTAGTTTCCCCCATCTGTATTATTGCTTCCTCAATTACATATAACTATGGCTGAAACCATTATAACAGTGTACTTGCGCTAGCACTAACCAATATGTTCAAAACTTAGAAACATGTAATACGTATGGAGCACAAGATCGAAAGACTGAATTATGTAGATGTAGATCTTCTAGTAGACAAGTGTTTATTATTCACTTTAATACTAGGAGTTTACATTTAAAATTTGGCAACTTTTGACAGATGAGTAATCTAAACTTAACAATAACAGTAATTATAATGTCATGCAATTACCTGGATATACTTTCATTAATAAAAACTTCATTAATAAAAACTCATTGTCAAAATAAATTATCTCTAAAATCAGAATTAATTTGGACTTACACAATGACCACATTGAAGATATGTGGAAAGAAGTAACAGATTTTAAGCATACGTCTTTTCAGTGGGTGCATTATACTCCCATTCTAATAAAAATACAAAGCATTTTGGAGAAATCTTGGAAACTAGTATGAAGATTGTAAATGTGGAAAGGAAAGTCTTTTACCTGCTTAGAGGATTTAATAATTTTGCCTTGTCTAATAATAACACTGTGGACGAAAGGTTTATAAATAACATGCAATCTATAGGTGTCCATCAGATGTTCACCCTACCTACAAGATTTGTTACATCAAAAACCCTCACTACTTGACCACATACTGTAATGACTTCGTGCATGAACTACAGCCTGAAGTATTAGGCCTACAATATAATATCAGTGATCACCATCCTATCTTTCTTCTAGCTAAAACAGTACCTACACAAAATAAGTTAAATGGAAAAGATGTTACAAACAATTCCACCCAGAATTTTGTGACGCACGTATCAAGAAATTCACAAGAATTTAACCAGTAACCATGAATCTGGTTAGACCAGGAATCTGGTTAGACCAGGTGATCGCAAGATCTTTAAGTACCGGTATACGTATAAAGGTTTGTACTTTTATACAAATACACGTACAAAAGACTTAGCTATCAGCAGCTGATTTGCTCAAGCGCTTTGTCGATCAATCCTATCGAAATATGCATAAATTTTGTATATTTCGAGTAAGGGAGGGAGGGGGTATTGGCATGATGGTAGTGGATGCGTTGTGCACCAAAGAAGCAGAGGTCGCTGAGGTCTCCAATGCCAATTTGTCGAAAACAAATTTGACAAGTAGATGTAAGATCAAGCTCTGTAATTGTGACTCACGAGGTAATTCGCTTAGGAGACAAGCCGGTTCGACGCTTCGACCATGTTCAGCTTTTATTGTTGTTATTTAAACCTGTCGAAGCTCCGAAACCTCACCTCATTTAGAGGTGATGTATTTTTGCAAACGGACACTGGACTGCCTTTCGTAACGGAAGTATGTTGGTCTTTGAAAGTAGTGATTGGAAATCACTCAAATGTTGCCGAAAAGGCAACTGTGCAAAGCTTGCACCTACGTGTGCCGAAAGTGCGGAGCAGGGACGCCGGAACAACAGAAGGGCAGGGGGGGGGCAGTGAAAAAGTTAAGGGCAGTGGAAACATATGAAAAACAAATAAAATCGTTCCCAATTATGCTTGCTTCTAATCAACAACAATGTTGACCTCAAAAATAATGAAAGAACTATAGAAAATTTGTTTCAATTTGATCTTGATATNCCATGAAATTACCTATGGTGCTGTTATGAAAAAGACAACTCCGCCTCCGTTGCCCCCTTTATGAAAGGTCAGGGGACAATGCCCCCACCCTCCGGCGTCCCTGCTAACCGCTATCAGCACTCACTGTCTCGCTGCATTACTTGCCACAGCATGTCTGCGTTGAGCAGCCACATGCGGCAAAACGCCTGCTACCGTAGCGTGAAGGGAACACAGAAGATTTGTTGCCTGCCAAGTTACACAATAAAGACCAACAGTAGAACAATCCGCTCTCAAGTCGGCAACCTGACTCTGCAGGCAAAGGAGCGGACATGAGTAAACTGCAAGCTCATCACTGCATGACACCGGAACAGTACACCTGGCTCTTGTACAGTGTTAGCGTTATAGCGGCAAATAAACTGTCATTGCCACAAATAAATCAATTTATCGGAATTGAGCTGCTGATGTCAGGATTTTTAGAAAATCGTGGTTCTTAGCCCCAAATTCCGGGGAGGCAAACGCCTGTTTTGCCGCCCCTGTGGGCGCCCATGGCTTTGACGTACCACGAGTTCAAAACTGTTTGCTTGAGTTCAGTGCAATCGCGCAATGTAATAGCCATTCGTTTCGCATTTACATGTTCAGCAACAACACTGACGTCTGAAATAATAACTAATTATACAAAATCATTCTGAGTTTGTGTGCCCGAACAGCTGCAATAACTTTGGTTCAAGTCGATTTTGATAATTCATGAAATTACTTACGATACTGTTATATAATAGCACCTGTCCCCGTTGTCCTCCTTTCAAAAGACAGGGGGAGCAGTGCTACCTCACGCACCCCCGTTCCGGCGTCGCTGGTGCGGAGCACCTGCATGAATCGACCACTCGCGTTTTCTGCAAGGACTGCTAACAGGCAAGAAATATAGGTTCTGTTGTATACACCATTTGAACGTTGCTATGATTTTTTGAGAGATCTGTTGTTTCAAATGTCTCAGCTAATAAGCAGATACAATGCAAACGACCATCGTGCAAGAAAGTAACCAATTTTTAGTAGAAATTGTTATACATTAAAACACATTGGCAATTGCGTAGAAGATGTTTTTCTGCAAGCGCAGTGTGTCGAATTACTTTTCCAAATATGCTTGCTAGTTGTAAAAGTCAATAGCACATTTGTCTATCAAACAAAGCCTGCTGTGACACTTTGTTTTAAATTGCTTGTTGTCGATAGTTTGCCGCTTATTGGCAGGGGTTTTCGTAAAAGAGCTTTGCCATTTTTGGCTGAAAGAACCTTATGCACATAAAATTAGAAAATTATCCTGAAAGTAACTAATTTTCATGTCTTAGGCTGGCTTTCCATTAGTAATAATGGTAAAAATAAGAACCATTTGAAAGTCTAAATTTTCAATATTTTTTGTTTTCGTTCAAAAGGGCACACATCCAGTAAACGATAAGGTTAAAGCAGATACCATGGAACAATCAATACCAACATTTTACCGAGATAGCTTGGCAGCAAAGAATTTGCATTGAACCAGCAAAGCAAATAAACAGCACTAATTTTAAATTGTGTTTTTTTCCCACTTTGTTTATTTAGAACAGGGGTCTTCAAACAACTATCGACAGGCCAAATCCGGCCCACGAAGTCAATTCATCTGGCCGGCGAAGACGTTTTATCAATCATGAAAAAATAGCATATTTACGAAAAACTTTTTGAAGTAGTGGAATGCACCATATCCTGAAAAAATCACATGAGGTAAGATGTACCACACTCTGACTGTTGTGTAACAGCTCATGAGGCCGTCGAACAAAAAAGTGTGGAGCCCTGGTTTAGAATATATTTTGTTTGTGTATGTACATGGTGGCTGCATATCTTAGTCGACCAATAGCTTTCTGCTTTGCCTATAATATAAATTTTAACGTTGTCTTTTTCTAAACTGACACTGCGTTGGTCTCTCTTTTGGCTTGAAGGACATAAAGTGTGTTGTTGCGTGTCTTTGCTTGTTTATTTCATTTTTTATTTTTGAGTTGATTTCCCCAGTAACTGAACTGACAGCTGATTTGACGAGAAATGTCGCAGCATACAAATCATGATTTTACGTTAAGTATATTCTCATACTGCAAACCTCGTATAGCACTGCGGACCAACTGTGTCCGATACCAAGAAGCACGTAGTTGCAATAAGAACATCATAGATGTAACCTGATTGAGATGTTGTTGGTCTTCCTTGACGGACCTATGGAAAGGGTGCTTACCGCAAATGCTGGTTGACGCTATCCCGGCAAATATGGAGGCAAAAAGAAAGTGATGCTCTTATGTTAAAGATATTATAGCATACATACAGAAATGTATTTGCGACGTTTTTTTCAAGCATAGTTTAGAAGCTGAAGTGCTGCAACGGTAAGGTCGGTGTTATAACCTGTTGCAATAAGTCAATGTCTAAGAAACGCCTTTCGTATTTTTTTAGCACTTGCAGAGATTTCATGTCACACGAAATCTTTTTTCCAAGTTTGTGGATATCACTAAGCAGCAGAACCCTGGAGTGCAGTTGACAATAAATTGCTACTTTTATTCTAATTTACCTCAANCACTGAAATGGCATTGCTTGGGTGAGATATGTTGCGTCGATGTGGCAACTGATACGGACGACACTGCCACGGCGCTATTACCCGACGCTTTTTTGCATAACCTGCGTGCTGGTTGAACAGCATTGCGCGTGGTTTGCTTTGCTTCCTTTCTAAAAGCGGACAATGGAGCGGGTGTGTTGCACTTTGCACCCAGCTGACAAGAAGCATTGATACAACTTTTGCCAGCATAGCAATTTAACACCGCGCACGCGATATAACCGAAAGCGTGAGAACGTCCTCCATACGGAAAGATCGAAAGCGAGTTCCTAGCGCATGATAATATATACAGAGAATTGACAACGACAACTGACATTTTGCAGGTGAGAGAATTTGTTCGATTTGCAGCACACAGCACGTCTATCTCAGCTTGTGATAAAAATCTGACAGTACCAAACGTTTTTGAAGCTGGACAACAGCAACCACACCAATTAGAGCTCAACCGGCGATTTGCAGTAAGTTCCGACATTAACGGTTTTGTGCGCAAACTTGTGGTTACAACGTTGCAATAAGACGTGAAATGAATCAATCAAATTTTAAATGGTACCACGTTTGGCAATTAAGGAGCTGGTTTGAATCATTAAACGTACTGTCAGCGGCTGGGCTAACAACGCCAAGACCAAAAGCAATCCACAACAACGCAATGACATAAAACAACAAGGTTAATTAGTTAGAAGTCAGAGACACAAAGCAACAATCCGAGTCATAGAAGCAGAAAAAAGGATCAATCTCCAGAAATACAAGTCCTTGTGGGGCAGATGAAACAGTGTCATAATGTGATGTCATAATGTAAGCAGAAACAGAACATCTGTAATCGAAATCGTGAGACAAATAAATAAGGGAAAGAAACAAATGCAAGTAACCAAAACGAAAGAAACACAAGGTAAAGGACAAAAGAAAGGCAGCATAAAAGGAAAGAACAAATAAAGGCAATCAAAAAAGGTGAGCCACGAGTTCTGCCGATTCGGTTAGAATAATCTTTGGTTTAAAGATCAACGCTAACTCTTTCCAAAGTGCACAGGGTTAACGAAAGACAATTAGGAATCGTAAATTCTGTTGATCATGCAGCCTTGTCTTTGAAACCAGAAGTCGGACAACTGGGGTAAATTAGCCCAAATGGTTTAAAATTGAAAGTATTTAGGGTAAAATGTTGTCATAAAATTTCTTTCTTTAAAAGTTTTCGGGCTATTAATATTAGGCATAATCAGTTTCTGTTCCTGAATAACTGTGGTGTGATTTCATTTTTCTTGAAATAGTTTTTGGGCAAAATCCAAAAAAGTTTCCCGACTCCTGTTTTACTTGAAGAATTATGATTTTTCAAGAAAATTTTCTATATCATTTCTTAACCGCAATTTCAGATTGCAGTTACTTTAACTTGTTCGCCTAACCTGTGGTTCAATGTAGCAAAAACGGTTCTGCGGTATTTTATTACTCAAGCCAGGATGGCAGGTGCCTTCACATTCGTTGGAAATGCTTATCAAATTTGTCTCTACGAGAGAAACCACTGCTACTCGTGCTGGATGTGCTCAGCGCTGGCTAGGTAGGGAAACGGCAGCAGAGATGCTGTGAAAGATGACCCACGACCCAACATACTCCAGCTGAACACCTGGAGACTCACCACAAACAATATCAACGTTATCGAGCAGCTAACCTAAAAGAATTCAAAGCCAAATCCACAGTAACGACGAAAAATAGCGAATACGTGCTAAAGATGAGATTACGAGAAAAATCAAAGGTAATATCTTTACTACTACAGTCATTTGCACATGTTCAATCAGTCGATGCTTAGCGAGCTGCAGCAGGCGCGTAGCTATATCTAAGAAATAATTTGAGTATCCCTCAATATCAATTGTCGTGATAATATTACAACGGCAAAACATAATTGAACTGACAATCCAACTGCAACTTGGTCTTTAGCTATTTTACATATGCGCAGTGCTTCTTTAAGGTGCTTTGAGAGGCTGTTTCGGACTCTCAAATTTTTCCAACAGTCTTCCAAAGTACAGTAGAAACTCGCTGCATGACCACCACCAAAATACACTAAAACCTCTCTTTAAAGCCGTATCGGTATTTAGATGAAATACTGTAGCTGCGATCTCTTAAATTATCCTAGTGGGCAATAATGTCAAACCTTAATAAAACTGCATATACGTACAGTCTAGATCAGCTATGTCCAACCCGCGGCCCAGTTAATGTTTTCCCTGCAGTAAAAGTATCGTACATACTGACAACCTGTCCTTATTTTGACAATCTTGGAATTTGTCATTTCTGATGCAGGTGTTCCTCAGTGCCACTTCATCACGCCTATTACCACTGCAGTTAGAATTCGATCGATTTCAGTAGATTAGCGTAAGCTAAGTTTAGTTTGCTAAAATCAAAGTAAAACATTCAATGTACGGCCCTCAATAGTATGTCATTCAATGTGCGGCCCTGGATAAGGTAGTGACATAATTTTTGGCTTAGTAAGCCATTTGGGTTGGACATAGCTGGTTTAGATCCTCGCTGGTTTGTTTCCTGTTTTGAATTTACAGAAGACATTGGGTATTTTTTAATATTGGCTTCTGCAACAGCATGTGTTATTTAGTGCTCTGTCATTCAAAAATCTGAGAAGCAACTTCGCGGAGGTTAAGCAAACGGGGATTTCATTGCTGGGCTGTGATGCGCTGATCGATGCATTTGGAACAGCTGCTTACGCAAACGTGGCATTTTTACATGTTACTCATTCATAAAAGAATAAACAAGATTGCACCACGGCTGCTTTGAAAAAATCTTTCCCCTTCAGCAAACTTTAAATCCGTTGCAGTAAATTTACACGTCAGATGAAAAAATATTCCTTCGCCAAGCAGTCAGTAAAAGTAATTGTTTTCGATTGAATATTCCGGGTGAGAACCTTTCATCTAATCAGTGGTGGATTAACCAGGTGGCAAACCAGGCACACGCCTTAGGGCCACAGAAAGATCCAGGACATTTCTGTCAGGCCAAAAACACCCACGCCAGTTATTCAGATCTA
>JGI24159J19872_10007972_pt1 | contig 13853 bp, 10 predicted proteins | sample Ectturendosymbi4_FD_19872 | JGI IMG/M metagenome (IMG submission 19872) | reverse complement strand
GGGGGGGGGGGGATATGATAATTTGAGCAACGGTACGGCGCAAGCAGTTCTGCTAGCATCGTGTTTGATATGGTTTGCACAATGTACGAAAGGTTGCACTCCCCAGTTGCAACTTGCGTTGAAGCAGTCACTGTCAAACAGCGCTCATGTCCTCATGGCAAACAGTTAAAAATACAGCAAAAAGTAAAACTGGTTAAAAACACAGAAAAAGTTAAACGCATGTACAAGGCCATAATTTGCGTGAACTCTGAATTTCAAAATCCTCTTATCGCTCATTGTCCAAATCCATGCAACGCCAGTAGCGCAGTAAATCATTTGCTGGATGTACGCTATTATTTGTGTTCCTGGGTCGGTGATGGTGTCCCTGTCATTTGTTCCTAGACAAAATGATAGCAGTTGCTTCTATGCCTTTCGCTTTGCATTCTCAGATGTACCTCAGCGTGGCCTCATCGAGTCGCCTTCATCAAGTCCGCACGGCAAGGTTCCAAGCGAGTCTCCCCCCACGCATCGCTCTGCAAGGGTCGTGTTGCAGTACTGCCCCGTAGAGAAAACTGACGATATCTCAGCTGTCCGAGCCGTCGCTTTCCACCCCCACGGACAGGTCTACGCCGTCGGCTCAAACGCTCAGACCTTGAAGATATGCGCTGTGCCCCGAGCGTTTCCGTAAGTTTTCGACCTGGCGCGATGAACTTTTTCTTTATGAAATTTAACATATTCAGTCATACAGCATTCTTCCTTTTGCTTTCTATTTATTAACTTTTTTTCACATCAACCTATTTCCAGGTTTTTCATTTGCAATATCAAGTTTTCGTCATTTGTCCATTCATTTGTTTATGTGCTAATTCAGTGTGTCTAGACTGGCTTTCAAGCGCAGACAGGGGGCGGCAGGGGTCAAGTCCTCCTTATTTACAAGACAAAAATATGCCAAATACTAAAACAACATGGAGGAATTCGTAAACAACAACTTGTTTTGGTGAAATTCGGATTATGAAAGCGGTGGATGACCCGATTTTGCCTTCACTTTGTTTTCGATAAAGATTTAGGTCAAGGGCCTTGCTGAAAAATGTAACCAATTACAGTCAATAGAAGTCAAAACAAATCCATCGTGGCAAGTTCGAAGTTTAAGGATACATCCAGAAGCAAGTTTGATGGCGTCTGACTGGCAAGAGGTATCCTGCACTTAGCATATGCGGCCTTCCACTTGAATCGAGCTCGCTATTTGTGTTTAAATGTGAAGGCTTCACTCATTTTGGTTTAAACAGAATATTTAACGCGACGGCATTGCGAAGTTGATTGCTATGAGATGCAGCAAGACTTACGTAAATCAGGTTTACCCTAGACGTAATGATCTGCATGCCCAAAAGCGAAAAGACGGGCAAAAACAAGTAAATTGAAAAAAAAAACGTTTGTTTGGTTAAACGACTAAAGTTTTGGGTGTCGTCCAGGGTTTTTTTAAGGTGTTTTAGGGGCCCGAATCGGGTCCCTACAATCAGAGAAAATCGGGTTCCTAGAGTCAGAGAAATCGAGTCCCTACATGTCCATACCGGGTACCTGACATTTTCCTTGAAAAACCCTGGTGTCGTCAAAATATCTCACTACTCGCTAAAAAATATCCAGGATTTTAACTCAGTGCTTCGTGGTTCGAAGTGCAACATATTTTTTAAATGCGTGGTTCAAGTATTGTGTTTTTTCGTTTTTATCAAAAACAGTACCGATTAGTCGCAGTTATAAAGTTCCAGTTGACATCACCACCTTGTTAAACAACAAATGTATCATCTCGTGTCGTGGTCTGTTGACCGGGTAGTAAACTTCCTTTATCAAAAGAATGAGACCCTGGTTGGCATGTTGCGAAAGCGCGATGGAAATAAGGCTTTCCTTTGTCTCTCGTCGTAGTCTTTATTGCGAGGTATAGATTCCACTTGATTGCTTGGTGACAGAATAGAAATGGGTCATGTGGAATTGTTTTCCTTGCGTGAAACTATTTTGCATGTTTTTTTCAGAGGCGCCCTATGCGCGCAAAATCGGAATCAAGACCTCAGCTTCAGTCGCGTGGTTGACAAACGAACTCACGTTCACAAAGCGTCGGTATACGCCGTGGCTTGGAACAGTAAGTTCGCTAAGTTCTTGCCCATGAATGTCAGTGAATCGTTGATTAATGCTGTAAACCACTACCAAATTGATACAATCCTATGATACGGAAAACTTTTTTTAGCGTAGCATGATGGTGAAAGTTGATCTCTGGTCTTTGTGTAGGCAAAGGCACGCTCTTGGCTACCTGCTCCAACGACAAGCTCATTAAGTTGTTCAGCTACGACTGCAATATGAACACCCTGACAGGTATCGAAGTTTTCTTTCATAGCGATGTGCGCATGAAACATTTGACTTCCTCAGAGGTCCTATTTAACTTTTATTGGAGATTTGTCGGAAGGTGTATGTTGGCCTTAAAATAATGGACATGATTCAGCCACAATCCAAGTGGGAAAATTCTCAAACAGCCTTCTACAATGGTAGCTGCCGATGAGCATGGTGACCTTTCAACCTGTGGTTTGTGATTGCGATTTACGCGACCTTCCCAGTGAGGTTACACGGTCGTCATGAAAACTTTGGCAAAGAGATATTTCTATGTCACTGCCTGGGTGAGGAAAACGGTTTCGCAAAGTGCTTAGTTCATTCGTTGCATTTGCAATTTTGCGAGAGAAGTATGCAAACCGTCGCCATTGAAACCACGTGACTTAAATGGCCTGTTTTTTTTGAACGAATAGAGAGCTTTATAGAACTAAACGTGAGGTAAAAGACATGTTTACTAGTCCGATCGCAGTTCAAAGGTACGACTTCGTAAATCGTTATTTATCACCAGGATCATTGAACGAATTGGCGTACCACAAGGGCGTGGTTCGTGACATAACATTCGTCAAAGACTATGGATCTGGTGCTGTGTTATCGAGCGCCGGGTCGCTGGACTGCCTGGTATACACATTCGACTGCCAGCTGGACACAATGCTGCAGAAGTTCTCAGGCCACACTGGTGAGCATTTTCACTGTTTGCTGTGTTCGCGTCTTTCGAACCCGTTTCGAAGCAACCGGCTGCAAGATCTGCTCTATACGAGAGGGTTTCTTGTTGGAGGTTCCGCTGTTAGCGTTTTGCAGCTGCATCTTTGTAGGAGGTCAAAGGTCACACAGTTGGAAAACAATGGACACATAGAAAAAAAAACATCTGCACATTCCAAGCCCCAAATTTCTTGAGCGTGCTCCCATCAGCAATCACCCTTTTTTCTCCCTAACCTGAAGCACTGTGCCCCCCGAAATAAATTCTTCAGTGCCAACTCTGGTGGGTAAGAGTTGCATGTAAATTTGCGCAGTGTTTTTAATCCTTTAAAATTGTCGCACCATATATCCCCCTTTGCTACTGCGCACAAACCCATAGCAAGGTTGCTGTCACAAGTAAATCCTAATCTGATATTTGTTTTCGCAGTTTCATCAACTGACACACAAGCAGAATTCCCTTTAAAACACTGCTTTCACCAACAAACATCCCTGCTTGCTTTGTTTCAAAGGTTCATAACTTTTAAGTTTTTAAACAAGTTGTTCCATTCCTGTTGCAATTGAACATTGGTCGTATGATGCATAATATGTTTTAGCTACTATCACAAATCTGGTCAACGTTGCAGAGTGTGTAAATTGAAATTCCATTTACATTTAATTTCGCACTATACTGATACCATACTTATATTATACAGAAGAATGGGCAGTTTAACAAACCTTAAACTGCCAGCCCTGAAGTCAGTCAGCAGGTAAGTATCAGTTGCTACCAGTAAGACCAGCAGTTGTCTTATCTAATGCCTACACTTAAAAAGTAAACCAACAACAAATAAGAAACAGGGGAAAACAGTCAACAAAACATGGGAAAAGAAAAATAACCGGAAATTTTTGACACTGAAAGCACACAGGTAATGACAAAAATTTCTAGGTTGTGCTGAAGGAAGCTGGTTAAAAATACTACCATACAGTTTTCTGCACTTAGCATGTACACCTTTCCTCAAAACTCTACCTGCACATAAAAACACTCATGTAATCCCATTCATGCTGCTAATTTACTGCACTAGAAAGTCACAAACAACAAACAAAAAACACAGTACACTGTTTGAAAAACAGACAGACAAAAACATAGGAAAGTCAAGTTAGAAAAAAGTCGTTAACACCGAAATCACAGGGAACATTAGCACAAAATATTCAATCGATTTTGAAGAAACTGTTTAAACATTACAGCATCAAGGGATTCGCCACTGAGCCTTATTCACCTCTCTTCAAAAACTCTGCCAGCACATAAAAACACCCTTTCAGTCGAAGCAGCCTTTGCAGTACCTTTAAGTGAAGTGACTGCAACACGCCAGCTGCCGGAAGAAAGAACGATTATATCCTACTGTATTTGCGTATTTTCGACCACAGGCAGCACTAAAACGCAGGAAAAAGCCGAAAGCAACAACTATGCTCCAAGACAATAACTTCCGAAACCTGGTTTTGTGCTGCAAAAAATAATCATTTGATGTGAAATATCTACTCGGCACTGGCGCGGTGCCCAATTTTTTAAAGTAAAGCGGCGCGCCCAGAACGCAGTGGAATTTTCCAAAACCGCACAACGCGCGTGCAGCGCGGTTGACATCTCTATCCCGTACTGCACTGTTATTGTTTTCCTTTACCTTAAATTGGATTGCATGCGCAGATCAGATCCTGTCTTTGTATTCGTGGGGCAGAGGTCACGTGGTTTCTTCCTCGCAAGACCGATCGGTGCGACTGTGGGATCTCAGAACATCAAGGTACGTTGCCGCACAACGAGATTGCGTTAAGTGTTTGCTTGCGTATTTTGTAAAACGATCGCATCAAAAAGCGTTTTGCCTTTTTCAAAGACAACACTGCTTTAGGGAAACCACCTGAACCGATAACTTACATCGAGCTTTGGTGAAGCCCGTGATGTAAAAATACAACGTATAAACTGAAAGCATTTCGTGATAGGCAAACGTTTACGAATATCCCAACTAAAGAAAGAAACGTAGTTGGTTGAATGACGTCATCATTGCTTTTCAGAAACTAAAAGTCAGATTTCGGGAAAAACATACACGACATAGACAAAGCTTTAGTCGGCTCAACGCGGCAACCCATAGTGTTGGTACCAATGCAGTGTTACTTCAGTAATTCCCACTGGGGTGTCTCTTGCTTGTGGGGGCCACGTAACATCGAAAACGACAGTACTCGAAACACATTTGGAGTGTAGGCCTATTCGCTTTTCTTCACAATTTAGAACTAAATTTTTTCGTGTACTCGCGTATTATTTCTTTGCAAGGCGCGGGTTTGGAATTCTCAACCGTAGTGACATGTTCATAAGCAGTGTTTTCGAAAATGTAACACAAATGAGTGGTATTTACTTTTCAAATGGTCGTGTTGAAGGGAACTTTGAAGTGGCTTCAACAGTAATTGTGAAGAAGGTAAAACACGTGGCAATTTTTAAAAAACTTTATTATTTCGCTCCATTTATAGATGCCTTGCCTCGCAAAAAAAGTATTTGTTTTTGAAGTTCGAGTTTGATGTCTCAAACATGTTGATAAATCCAAAAGTTTCTAAATATCGATAAAGCTGTCTTTAAAAAAAAAATAACTCGTCTTCAAGCAACCTTTTCCTAGTATTTGCAACTGCAGCAAGTTTTCCAACAATTACAGACATCATCAGATTTACGAACTTCTGCAAGTTCCAAATTTAAAAAAAGAATTAATCGTTTTCAACATGCTTGTTTAGTCAACGCGCATGAAATGCCCTGCAGCTTTCCCCAAAATAAAATAGAGGGGTATCAACTGGGTTGTTTTTAGGACTCAAAAGTCATGACCAGCAAATGGTGCTTTAATAGAGCGATACTTTAATGGAGCGCGACCAAGTGGTGCTGCATTTATGTACCGGGTGCAGCTTTCAAACTTAATGAGGTGTTTTTTGATAACAGCGCGAATGCTTCCGCCTGTCGGTTAACCTTGACAAATGGATGGACTTGTAATTTGTGTTACTTGGACTGAACAACTCGAAAAATGTCTTAGTTAGAATCGTGTTTTGGCTTTTTTTTGAACATTTAACTAGCGTCATCTTCACCAGTTAAGATCGTACCGTGCACTTTAGACTCCTCACTGCGTGTACTAGCGTAGCCAGCCCAATAATGGGGAGGCGGAATTTAGGGAGCCAAAATGTTTGATTTTAGGCGAATAATACTGTTTTGTTTGGGATACCGCATCTCAAGCCACAAAATGATTATATGTTCTAAAATTTTTTTGGGAGGCCATGCTCCCCTAGACCCCCTGGCTACGTCTATGCCCTCGTTGTATAAACCTACTTGGCAGCTTTCGCGGATGCGAGCGTCACTCAGCTATTTATTATCGTCTCCTCAGGTGCGTGAGTGTTCTTGGTTTTGGCGCGTCTCCGAACTCCCCCAGCATTCCCACCAGCGTTTGTGTTGACGACATTGGGCGGCACCTAGTGGTCGGAAGGGACGATCGCCACATTTCCGTCTACGACCTACATGCTGGCAAAGTCGTGAAGGTTGGTGGTTTTACATCCAGATTATTCTTGCAAAAATGCGTTGAGGTGATATTTAGTATTGTTCTAGAAAATATGTGGTAGTTAACCCGTATGGTTCGTTCATTATTGTCTAAGATTATAAACGCGATATTTTCGTTTCTTTTAATTTATAATACGTTGGTTTGACTACATTTTAATGTTGTGGCCAAAGTTTTTACTGCTTTTGGTATGATTTAAAAAATGGCGTGATTGTATGCTTGTGACTGTTGAGCTTTTGTAGGTACGTGCCTGACTTTGTGTTGTGGACTGCTTTTGAAATGTTTCGAAAACTGGCATCACCTACTTCAGCCATTTATCACCTGTTTCGTTTATTACCCTCGCAGGACTTCGAGGCGCATCAAGGCGAAGTGAGGAGCGTCCGTTTCAACCCCAGCAACAACTCGCTCCTGCTCAGCGGCTCGTACGACGGATCGGCCCTCGTCACGGATATCCACGCTGCGCTGCTCGCGGGTAAATACGACGAGGCGATAATTTCTTGCACTTGTTTCACGTCAGATGACATTTGTCACCACTTTGCTGGTGGCAATAAAAAAGTCTTGCGGAATAAAAAAGTCTTGCCAATAACCTCAATTAATTGCGATGCGGTGTTTGCTTGTGGTGAGACCTTTGCACCGTCGCTAGGGACCTTTTGCCGATGTTGTGTTTGCGCATTCCGGTTTGCGCTGGAACAAACAAGCGGTGACTGTCACAGACTCGACCAATCTAGCACGTGCGTTGCTTTTTCTCGTACGTGACTACTGACAGCTGAAAAGGTGTTTCCCTGAATTAATAGTTGGTCATTGGTAGCGTTTTTTCCCCGATCTTGTTGTGGTGGATCTCACAATTTTAAGAAAATAAAAACATCCAAAGTACGCAAGGCAACGTTCGTAGCTTGCTGCCGGAAGTGCGCACAATTGTTGCATAGTAGGCCTGGCTTTCGTCAAATATTCCCAGTTGAGTAATGCCACGGCTTCAGTGTGAAATAGTTAATGTGTTAACACGCTTGCTTTTGTATGATTCTCACAGAAGTTTGCTCTCGAACAAACCTTGCTTCCGCGCACTGTTCCCACTGCAAAGTATGTGTTTCAACTAATTAAAAACGTTGTTAAAGCAACTAACACGGCAGCTTTTACGCACACCCCTATGTTCAGGCGTTTTGCTCAATTGTAGCGGCCAAATGCACAGTTAACAAAAGATAAAGGATGACTTCTACTGTTTTTATGCAGTTTTTGATGGATTTAATCAGCGGTTGACCGATTTTTTCAAGTAATCATTTTTTTTTGTTTGCAGACGTGACTGATCTGCAGTCAATCTCGTACAGATGCTGCCATCACGCGGACAAGGTTATCCAATGTCGCTGGCACCCCAGCGGCCATTCCTTCGCCTCGACCTCTGCCGACCACACCTGCGTGTTGTGGCTGCAGCAGCATTTGCAGATGGCCTGACAAGCTGCTTGCATTAAATTTACAACTGGTCGCAAGCTGGTCGTTGGCAAACAGCGGCCCTGTTTATCACTTGGAAATTTGGGAACCACCTTCCAGCCTCGCGCAAAAAGTATTAAAAAAGCACGTGAAGTTTGTTGCTGTATTTTCAATGGAAATGTAATAGTGTAGCATGTTTTGCAAACCTCCAATTAGATGCGTTGTTGAGATTATCTGTACTACGAAATGCGATATGCTCTGTTTTGAACGAAAAAAACGTGGCAAGTTACTGCATACATGACTGGATGCAAGACCGAGCGACTCCTTCCTATCAGCGTTCAATTCCGTTTGTACGTCTAAGTGCGACTGTGGGCGCCTCCTAGTCCCTTGCAAGGATGGACTTGTACACTTTAGAAAGTCATCACGTGACGCGCGCCGTGCCTGTCGACGAGGTTAGCTTGCTTGCGACCAAAACAAAGCAAATATTCCAATTTATCAGCGATGGCCCAGTCTGCGGACATTCACTATCCCGACCTTCTCAGTACTTCCATAAGTTGGGCACTGGCAGCGAAGCGATCTTTTTTACGCTGGTGCTCACGCTGAACACATGAATGCGCACATCACAATGAAGGCCTTTGCTTCGACCACTCCTGTCCCTGTCAGCGGAACTTGCATGTCATCGCATGCATGAGTCGTCAGTTGTTCGTTTTGGTCTTTGTACAGGATCGTATGTGTAAATGGTTCGTTGCACACAAGATCAGACGCTTTAATGGTTCGTTGCACACAAGATCAGACGCTTTAATGGTTCGTTGTACACAAGATCAGGCTTGGGTCGTTTTTCGATTTCACAGTTCTAAACAAGTTTGTTTGATCCTAAATTACACAATACCTTTTTCGTTTTCAAGATGACGTCACGCATCGGCTTCGTTTGCTATGTTTTGAAACGTTTGCGTTCCTACCCAGCATTGGTTTTGTTTTCGGTGCTATGGGTGCAAGAAACGTCAACTATTTTTCGAGATTTTGTTTCGCGTTTTGTGCTTTTGTCGGTTGCCGTGGCTACAGGAAGTTCAGGATGGGGCTTCTCACTGAAAAAACGTGGTGGTGAGTGTGTGTAGTACGATGGGTCTGAGAGAAAAGAACCGTAGTATTGGTGAGTTGATCTCTGCCGCTGATATTGCTAACTAAGACTCCGATTAGGTGTAGTCGCTATACGTCCGTTTTAATATAGCACGAGACTGAGACTTCACGTCACAAGCACGCACATGCCTTCGCTTTCACTGTGCTCACCTGCACTGAGCTGCTCGTGCGTTGTGTTGCATTGCTTCTTATTCTTTCTGTTCCATCCAGCCCAGTTGAGCTTGTTGTCTGTTCTTTTTTTTCACAACTTGCATTTAAAGCGTCCGTGACCAACATGTGATGTGTTGCAGCAGCTGCAGTGCTGATGTTCCAAGCGCGAGCGGTGACTTTGTTGGTATCAAGCCTGGACTGTCAGATAATCTTTACGATCCACCACCCCTATTTCTGCGTGCCTCGTGCTGTGAAGACGATGCGTTTCAGCCTCTTGCGACCTTCAAATGTCGACACACCAGGCACTGTACCCAACCGATGCGAGTATCACAGTTTTCCGTTGCACTATTCTTGCGCTACCTTAGAAATGGCAAGTAACAACACTGTAAACTAATACGATCGCCTACAGCCACCTAGGTGCTATACCGTGCTCTCTTAGCTCCTAGTATTCACGCAGTAGCTTTTGTACTTTGTAACTGCAGATGTACCAGTACTTCTATTTTTCTACAATAAACTTCAAGCGAATCGAAGAAGCATTTGTGGTTCACTTGTGTGGACTGTGTACGGTATGGGTTGAATAACCAGCATAGACGTATAGAAGCAACGCAGAGTGGAGCGATTAAAGTCGGACTAACACCGAATAACCGGTGCTGAACAATCTTAGATGTTACGTATTTTGTACGTTTTGTACGTTTGGCAAGCTTTTTAAAGGTACAGAATAAAAAGTGAGGACTTGACACACTTGGACGTTCTGGGCTCAACGACCAATCATGACGCCAGTACTCATGTTACAGCGTGTCGTCATGCGCTGTTCGAAAGCCGCACAACAATAGAAGTTGGTGTTGTTTCACAACATTAAATTTTCAGGTCTGTGCAAACGGAAATTCTTAAAACAATGTTTGGAATATTTGCAAAACAAACTTTGATTAAGACATTTTTTGACCAAGACTAAGTGTGCGTTAGACATAGGGATTTTACTCGATTAACTGCCGACTTGTCGAAAAAGATATATTGCCGAAACCTGCATTTCACTGGATGTTTGATGTTCCACGGTTGTGCCAAGCCTGCGACATATCTGCGTTCTCGAGATTATACTCACCGTTTTGAAATAGGTCAGTGAGAATGATGCTGTTGTTGTGGGGTTTGCTTAAAACAGACATAGAATGTCAACGCAATGTGGCATGCCAATCTTCCAAAGCTCATCCAGTTAATGCATGCATGTATTAAAACAAATATTTGTGCTCTTGGTCGTGCAACGTGGTTGGCAGAGTATGTCTGCAAGCAATTTCCAAAATGTGCAAACAAACAGTTACTGTTTGAAAGGAAACAGAATGTATCTTACCGCGTATTCACGTTTTCTGCTGGTTTGTACGGCCTGGCGAAAGAGAACAGCTGCCAGGATAGACTTTTGTTCAATCACAAAAAGGTTGACTACGTTGTCATCAAGAAAGTGGTGGCAGAAGTTGATTAAGTTCTGACCTTTAAACTTGTCGCTTTTTTGCCCTGGTTAGGTTTCGATTAATATAAACATGTGACGTGAGGCATAGAAAGTTGTGAGCCTGCGCATGGTCAGGTTGGACGTAAGTCTCGAAAAAAGACCGACGTACGAATTGTTAGCAAGTTTATTAAATTTCTCAGCTGCAAGCTGTTAAAACTAGCCCTTCTGTTTCCTGAATTTCACACGTGGAGAGTGATGTTAAAGCATGATAATCGTTTGCTTGATCTTTGAATTGTTTGTTTCTGCACTTTATGTGCATTCATGCGATCCATGCGTGCGTTTGACTAACGCCTGCCGAATCACGTATTGTTGCTGCTATTGACCTTTAAAAATCCGCCTGTGACTCAGCGGAAAAAGTCGGCGATTTTGATTTGCTTTAGTGTTTTTTAAAGTGTAGCGATGTGTGTCTCCAATCAATTATACTATTTCATTTCGCTCGGTAAAAGCAGGCAAGCGATAATTAATGCAACGCATGCTCCAATGCAGATAGCCGATATTGCGACTCAGCTCACGCTTCGTACAATGTTGGTCTTCTTACATTGAATCGCTTAAAGCTGGGAAGTTAATCAGAACTCAAGGATATCGAGAGGTGTCCAGATGCAGTGTTCCCTCTAAGGTGCGCAAATGCGCATCATTGCCACCGGATCATTTGTGCAGTGAAATCTCGCGCACTTGTGACATTCCGAATTTAATAGTGTATAAATGTCGCTTAGCCGATTTCGAGGTTAAAACGCTGCACTAATGTGTCTACATGGTTGTGCAATTGCATGCCCCCTAAGATAAACTTTTGCTCAGTGTAAAATTTTCTTACAGGGAACACTGTCCAGACTCTGCACTCTAGATCAGGGGTGTACAACCTTTTGCTATTGCCGGCCGCATTACTTTTATTTATATGAAGCACGGCCGCCAATGAGTTCGAGTTATATTTATGAGATACGTTCAATTAAAAAATAGGTTTTATCCGGTATATGCCATTTACTTGTGCCTAAAAGTATTATAAATTGTCAAACATTTTAACAAATTTCTAACGAAATTACGCATCGTGTCGACTGATTTTCTTGCCTTGCGTTTGCTTTGCTTCAGTATACGCCAGCACGGCCGCAAAATCTTATATTTTAAATTACATGTAGACGGCCGCAAATTTCAATATCGAAGGCTGCATGCGGCCTTACGGCCGCAGGTTGTGCATCGTTGCTCTTCTAAAAAGATGGTGTCTGGATATACCTGGAACTCATCCGTTTCACAAAATTAGTTGTTTCAAAATACCAACGTCGTGTACCAACCACATTCTTTCTTCAATGAAGATTTTTGCAAAACGTTTTACTAGGCTGTAGATGAACCTTTTTGAAAGATGCGATGCTTCTGCACAAAGTAGTAAACTTGGGTCATCTACGATTTTACGCAAAACCTTGAGCACATGTATTTTACTCATCAGGTAACCTTGAGCGCTCGTTACGAGTCATGTCTCCGCAGGTCTGATGAGGCCCGAAATTAAATTACGTTTTTTCTGGAACACATGGCTTCCGTAAGGTCAAACTTCCCTGCATCGACTTTTACTAATTTACATTGCAAAATGGTATGTGCGCAGCGAAACACACGTTTTAAGTTAACTTTATATACACTATCTCCGTACGATTGTTCTCATGGGGGCAGGGTTGCAACCAGCTGATATTTTCAGGGAGGGGGCACATTGGCACATCGGTCACACTCGCAGTCTCACACTCAGTGGCGTAACTGACGGTGGGGCAGAGGGGCGAATCGCTCCCCCTGGCAAGCTGAATGTAAAAACCGGGCCTCCTACTTAGCTGATATTTCGGTTTTAGTATTCTTTAGGTTTTCGGTAGGTTTTTGTTCTTTTCGTTTTTCGGAGTATTTTACAGTAATTTAGGGTTTTAGTATAGCCATCCACATCCGGATTCATCCACATTTCTCAATTTTTTTCTAAGTGGTGGCTAGTGGGCCCCTCAACCTCTAGTTACGCCTCTGCTCACACTAGCAATGGATTTTTACAAGTGTGGAAGCAGAACTACAGATTCACTCATGCTTCTTTTCACATAGTATAATACTACGTATACAGTAGCTTACCGCCATCAGCAATCACTGTTTCGCTGCATTACCTGCCAAAATGGCTGAGTTCAATAGTCATATGCGGCAAAACACCTACTACCGTAACTTGAAGTGAACCTTTGAAGATTTGTTGCCATGTAATTGTTACGCAATAAAACCCAACAGCGGATCAATCCGCTCGCAAGTTTCGGGAACATGCCTCTGCAGGCTAACGAGCGGACATGAGTGAAATGCAAGCTCATCACTGCATGACACCAGAACAGCGAACCTGGCTCTTGTACAGTGTGAGTGTCATACCAGCAAATAAACCGTCATTGCAAGAATTAAGTAAATCAAACAGAATCAAGCTGCTAACTTCGGGTTTTCAAGAAATTTTTGTTTCTTAGTCCCAATTTCCAGTGATACAAATGGGCGTTTTGCCCCCCTGCGGACGCCCATGTAAGTTAGGATGCCAGACTAACTGTCCCTACCCATGCAACAACGCAGTTGCACACAAAAAGTTATTTCGCAAACGCTTTTTGCCTGAAGCAAAGAAAAACACTTGATCGTAGTTGATGCCAAATCTACTTAAAAGTTTATGAACATTAAATATCATACTCTAATGATTAGCTTACTTACAACCTACAGCTAAAAGTACCGCAGAATTTTCCAGTTAGGACAAAACACGCAAAATTCCAAGACTCATAAAAGGATTTACGTATTTTTTGTCATAGTATAATATCGTAACATGCGTAGTAGAAAATTTGCTGACGATGAAGATGACTCTCTTCAGCAAACATTAGGTTTGATTCAGGACAGATTTAGGGTTTCCACTGTTTACCAAGGCAACAAGCTATAACCGAGATTGTAGAAAAAAAAACAGATCGCTGCAATTAACATCAGGCAATATTCGTACCAACGAAAAAGTCCTACATATGGTCGATGAAAAAGAAAAATTACTCCTGGACATTCAAACCAGAAAACTAAAATATTTTGGACATTTAATTAGA
>JGI24159J19872_10007971_pt1 | contig 13857 bp, 7 predicted proteins | sample Ectturendosymbi4_FD_19872 | JGI IMG/M metagenome (IMG submission 19872) | reverse complement strand
TCTCTGAACACATATTTGATAACTTTTCTGACATCTGTTTTGCTGATTTTTTTGTCTCTTCTGTCACAGCCCGCAGTTCATTTCTGAAAGATTTTAAATCAGAGGCAAGCAGATTGCTATCCTCGTCACATCTACAGTTTTTCACTTCCCTTTGTTGTTCTACTTCCTTGCTTAACTGTATTATTTTGTGGTAGAGAGATGCTGGATCAATATGTCTCAAATCAAAAGAAGGAAAGTCAGTATTTTTTGTCACCAGTCTTAATGAGTTATCAGGATCAGAATCCAGTTCTACTATCATATCATGAATGTCTTTCAATGTTTCTCTTGCCTTTCCCACACCTTTTCTTTTTATGAGCCTTTTTTCAGGTGCAATTTTGTTGTGCAGCATAGCCTTAGCCTCTGAGATTGTCTCTTCATTGTAATAATTATAAAGTTTGGCAATTATTTTTTTGATGTTTCTTGTGTAAATTGAAACTATTTGGTTAGATGCCTGACACCCACAGCAAGGTACAGAACGGGAATAACTACAACCATTGAAAAATATTGGACTTAGTCCTAGATCTCAATTACTTTTCATTTTCTCACACTAATCAATATCCTAACCCGACACACTTATCCAAACACCAAACCCTAAGCCCTAATCATCAGTTTTCTCAATGTATTTGATAAGTAGAATATTATTCTGTGCATGCGCATATGGCGTGAAGTCAGAAATTTCGCAAGTCAGAAATTTCGCTTGACACCGATCCTGTCCTGTTTTTGAAAAATGATATCCGTATCCGATCCGAATCCTGTTTTGGTTGAAATCACACTATCCATATCTGAAAACTATCCGAAAATGTATTATGATGCACAATATATAGATTTGTGCTTTGTCTATTTTGCCTCATGAGGCAAAATAACTTCTGGAGGCAAAATAACTTCTGGAGTTATTTTGCCTTCAGCTGTACACGATTGGTTGAAGTAGTCACATGACAAGTTTGAAATGCATGTCCTGCTTAGTTGAACATGACATCTGTAACAGCTCAGTCCCATACATGGATGATGGTTCCCATGGTTTCAGGGCTGGCAAACAGTTAGCAGCTTCTTGTTGGCATTAAGTGCACCGTAGGCTAAACCCTAACTCTAAACACTGAACCCCTCAACTTAAAAGTTGACCCTACACCTTGACCATAAGCCCTGATCCTAAACCCTAACCATAAATTCTTAAATTCCAACCAGTGACGAATAACACATGATTAGTGATTACGTGGCTTTTCATTGTTCGTACAACGTTCACGAACCGTGACGAGTAGTCCACAACTACTGCTCGTCACGGGTCGATGAAGTAAAACAAAGCGGTAGATGAGATGGGGACTTTGTGAAGGCCTGCGCAGTGCACACGTACTGCACAGCAGGAAAGTTCGGCTTTAATGTCATAAGTTGGAGTTAGTTACAGTATATGCGGTGGTGGCATTCAATACACTTTTTATGTGGAGAGTATTAAACAAAGTAAATCACTTTAAAATATAATTGCAAAATTTTTCAGGAGAACTTGGAAGTGAAACTCTGATGATTGGAAGAGCACTAAGGCTCAGATGGGCTGCCTGCAGTCTGCGACTGCGGTGTGACATGCTTATCTATGCTTGTACAATCATTTCTCTATGGAGAAAGAATTCAGAAATCGCTGCCAATTTTTGCAATACAATTTTCTTGTATAATTATTTTCTACGGCCATACAAGCCAGAAGTTTAGGTTTGCTGATAGCTAAAAATCTAATAAAAAGCTTCATCAAGGCATTTGAAATGCTTAAAAGAAGTATGGAAACTTTTGAAAAAATTAAGAAAACTGTTGCTTCTCATGCATTTAAAGATGTTAAGTGTACTGAAAACCATAGATACTTTCTTTGCTGAAATGACAGCATGCAACACCAATATAAATTATAATTAGGAATTGCATTAAAGTGTACAGTATATTTGATAAGCAGCCTCTATTGTGCCTCATGAGACATAAACAGTTCTGAAGATATTTTGTCAGTAGCTGCACACGTTTGTTTGAAGTGATCACATGACAAGTTTGGAATGCATAACCTACATAGCTGACCGTAAAGGCTAATTTAAAAGTGGGCAAGTTTTAGTGGCTGTTTGTCTACGTTGTGTAAAGAATAGGTTAAGCCATAACTTTGAACCTCAACATGTTGTGTCTCTCTGTATTGTGCTTGTCACGTGACCATATCAACCATTTGTGTTTTATCAAAGGCAAAATAGCCACGACATTTTGCCTCGTGAGGCAAAAGACAGTATCTTTTCAACATGAGTTACTTCGAAGTTTTCGGAGTGTTAACAAAAGTCGGAGTTGGTGTTTCAAAAATTTTCGGAGTCGGAGCAGGAGTCTTAAAGCATGGAGCAGGAGTGGAGTCGGAGTCTGAAAAATGTGACTCCGCTCATCTCTGTTGTAAGGTCAATCACAACTACTAGCCTCATCTTTTTCCAGTCATGCATTACAAGGTCATTGGTGTAGCATAATGTGAGAGAGGTAGTGATAGATCGCTATCAGAGTGATTGTTGCTGCTTGTCAAGCATTTACAGTCAGGAAGACTAGGTTTGGCATAAATGTACTAAACCTAACCCCTTAAACTAAACCCTAAGCCAAAACTGTAAGGCTGAACACAAAAGTTTGGAAATATTTGAAAAAAGTAAAAAAGTGGTCTCTTGACAAGTGCAAACATTAGATTGCTACCAAAATGAAAGGCGCCAAGGTGAGAGTGGAACCGAAAACCATTCACACAGCAAACGTAGACGCATCCGCTACACTACCACAACGGTGCTGTTAAAGTGACAAAGTCAGCATTTTATTCTAACCACATCACTGTCGGCGGACCTATAGCCACTTCCTTTCTGAAAAACAAAGCTTTACAAAACATAGACTGGGAAAAGTAAAAATACACATAACCAAAAATTGCAGAAAAAGTCGGATTCACAAAATGCAGTCAACCAAGTTCATGCAATGAAACATGAAGTTGAAAGCAATATTACCAATTAAACTTATCACTAGCGCAAGTTTTTGCAACTTTTTTTACAACTTCCAACAGCTTCCTAAATACTCAAAATAGATGTAGTTCAATGTTTTGAGCTGTTTCCAGTAGCTTTACATTGCAACTTTTCGCAATTTTTTCGTTTTTTACGTGCAACTTTTTACTGNAATTTTTATCAAGTATTGCGCAAAAGGTAAAATTGTAGTTTAAAAAATACTACAGAACTATTTCAGTTCTATTCTCTTTAACTGCATGGAAAAGAGCTATACAACGGATTATCTACGTCTTAATGTTATCTATGACAACACAGTTGGTTTGTAAGTTAGAAGTTTTACAACCCCAGCCAAATACGACGCCATTTCTCCCCAAAAAATGTTTGGATATATTTAGCATTGTATGTAGATAAATCGCTTGAGTAAATTACTGTCGTTTGCAATGTTTGCGCATAAATGCAACTTTCGTTGAAAATAAATGCAACTTTCTCACTTTTTTACTGCAACAAAAACTTGCCCTACTTATCACAAAACAACTTATGCTTGCTAGACTTGCTACATCCACTAACAGTACAGTAACTGATGATTAAGCCCTAAAAGTAATTTGATACCACGTTGTAGCCTGACAGTGGATTGATGGGATGCTATGGTGGTGGACTGGTTCCCTGTAGTGCATGAAACGTCTGGTGTAACAGCGCCTCTTTCACACATTTGCAACCGATGTGAACTACATTACAACCTTTAAATCTTTGCAAAAATTCTTTTTATGACTGTGTTTGCGTCAAATACCAGAAAATGAAATTTGAAAATCCTTTATGCTGATCTGGAAACTTGAATAAAACCGAAGTCCGGATCTGATTTGTTCAAAATGTAATGAATCCTGCCGGACTCGAGTCCTGATATCCGGATCTTGTACACCTCTGGTAGGTGGCAGTGTTGAACATGATCCGGTTGTGATCCAACCGTATTCTGCAATTCAGAACCGGATCGGACTGGATTTCGAAAAAACTCAACCGGATCAGCTGTGGATATCCAAAGTGCGTTGATCACTGGAGAAAAACGCTTAATGAGAGTTTTTTTCGGATATAAACCGGATTGGATCAAATATTTGGACAAGTCTACCGGATTAGGATCGGACCGGATTTCTCAACGAAAATTTTGGACTGGATTAGGATTGCATGAATCTCCGCTTTGATCAATACTAGTAGGCGGCAGAGGTGAGCATGGTGGACAGGACAGGATTGGATAACCAGCAGGATACTTGCGATCTTTTCTGGTCAGGATTGGAATTGGACATTCATTTTTGAAAAAATTAGATCACGACAGGACGACGATATTGGTTTGATTTCTATAACGAAATTTTTTTGAGAGTGATTCAAGATGTCAGAAATGATGGTGACAGTGTCAGTGTGAGTGTTTTGTTTGCTGTGGTTTTTATATTGTCAGTTAGGCTATGTGCAGCACTCATCACAATCAATGATAATTCGTGTTATTTTTTCCGGCCAAGTGGAAGTAGTAAGATGTTATTTTATTGCTGGTATGCTGCTTTGTTGTGCGGAATGGCATAGCCTATGACGTGTGTGTTGTGTAGGCTGATAATACTTAGTTAGTCTATTCAATTTCATCAAGATGAAACCCGTCCCATGAAATTCATGGGTGGCCAACTTGTCTTTGACTGGGATCGACTAGAAAATTTCCTGATAACTCGTGATGGACCGGTCCCGTAATAAAGTAACAAATAAAAAATGCCAAAGTTTGAGTATCACATCACATGTGCAAATACATACAGTGCATGATCGCCTTTGATTTGATGCACAGAAAGAAGGCGAAATGTCATTGTCTGTTACGCCTAAATCATGATTGTCACACAATAATCTTCCGAGCTAGCCTAGCTATGTTCAGCCACTACAATAGCCACCAAAGAATATACGTGACCAACCAATTGATGGATAACTTTTATGTACTTTCTAGAATATTGACTGAAAAATGTTCTTCTTAGGTATCCTTGTCAATCCAATGCAAAATCAGGCGCGATCAACCAACCAAGTGACACATGGTGATCAATCGGTCGATCTGATCGACCAATTAACCACCCCTGGTCTATTTCAGCATTTAAAGTTATATTTTGTTGGTTATAATTTTGAAATTCTACTTAAAGTTTTATACAGTCAACCTTTACTAAAAGACAGTTTGAGTTTGTAGTTTTTGTAAGCTACATACTTTTTTTATATTTGATACTGTGATCTCTTCTCAGAGTAACAAAATCTATTTTCTTTGTTTAACTTTTTACCAATTGAGGGAATGCTGGAGCTCTTCTGCAATTAGCTGAACCAGATTGGTTGAATTGGTCACATGACAACTATAAGGAGTCGAAGGACTATATCCTTAGATAAGCTGATCGTTTTTGCCAAGGCTGCCTAACCCGCGGCCGTCGAGGTTTAAGTAGCCCGCGACGTAATAAGTTCCTAAGCACTAAGCAGACTTTTTAAATTTTTAGTATATTTTTATAGGCTCAAAACAAATACATTTGCTATCAAAGCACACCAAAATTATGGCTGTTGTTTCTGTTATGAGCCAACCACCCAAAAACTTATATAGCAAACACTTTGAAAATATGTCAATTTTTTAGATTTAGTTTACATCCATAACAGTTGGCAACGTTGCGTGCAACTATACGACTCATTATCACTTGGTGTTATCACATAAAACTCATCAAAATGAAGGGATTTGTTATATCACAATAGCTTATTTTTACGTCACAAAGACGTTTGTGGCCCGCAATAAATTTCTTCGTGTGAAAGTAGCTTGCAACACTAAAAAGGTTGGGCAGGCCTGGTCTTTGCCATGATGATGATATAACCTAAAACCCTAACCCAAATGGCAAACTTATGTCTGATTTTCAAAACTTATTAAAAAAGTACTGTAGCTTACATCAAAAGTTTGCTATTGCTCATAAAAAGAGTTGTCTCTGTTAGGCGAGCTGAGACAACAATGCTGAGAGCCCAAACAACGACGATTCGCACAGCAGGAATTCCCACTCAACCAGGTTCATTGAACCCAGTGCTAGTGCCATGAACTCAGTGTTATAAGTGAACAAAGCCAGATACACTACAGTTCAAATTGAAAAATGACCACAACAGGGCTATACCCTTGGCAGCAAAATACACAGTATTTTTTTGTTTTTCCGATTGAAAGTGCACAATATGCGATGTTATTTTGATGGATTGGGTCACAAAATGATGGTGTTTTTGTTTGGAAGTAGCTATAGCTAGGTCTGCTGGTGGTGACACGGTTAGAAGAAAATGCTGAGTTTGCAATATTGGCAGCACTGTCATGTAGACGTGTCTTGCACTGTGTAAATGGTTTTCGTGTTGACTTTGGCCACAATTGGGCACCTTTCATTTTAGTAGTAGTGGTTGCACTTTTCATGATACCATTTTTATTTCAAAAGTTTCCAAAATTTTGTGATCAGATTTGCGGTTTAAGTTTAAGGGTTAGGGATTAGGTTTACTAGGTTTAGAGCTTAGGGTTTAGGTTTAAAGGCTTAGGTTTACTACGTTTTTACCAAGCATAGTTGTAATGGATTAGTGTCATGTTTCAGGCGAAAGATGAATAAGTTTTCAAAATTGAAGGTCACTGGAAGACTTATAACCACTGCCTGTTTGTTGCGTATTTAGCCAGTGTCGTAATCAGATACAGATGGATATCGGATACTAAATTTCAGAAATTTTCAGATGAGGTTGGATATGGATATGCAAAAATTTTTTCGGATATGGATCAGGAGTTAAAAAATCAATATCCACTCACCGCCTCCTAAGTGGTGCCGGCTACCTAGCACTTGACCTTCTGTAGCTGGTGCCGGCTACTTAGCGCTTGACTTTGCGTAGCTGTTGCCAGCTACCTAGACACTGCCTTTTTTTTCTTTAATTTTTTTTAGGCTTACGTGTTACCTTTGGGGTTAATGTTAAGTTAGGGTAAAGGTTAGGTTTAGGGTTAATCTCTTATGTTTAGTTCGTTTCTACCAAGCCTATTGCACTCTCATCGTGCGTTACTGTTATGTCGCAGGTGGCGTATGAATAAGCTTTCTAATTTCAAGATCCACAGGCGTATCTATAGCCACTGCCTAAAATAAAACATTTTCACAGTTGACAGTTGCATAATTATTTTGTATTTGAGAATGTATAATGGCAGCTGTTAGTTTTGAGCAGGTGTTTTGAGGTATATCTTTGGTGAGCTCCAAGAAATTTTGAGACGGTTGTGTGAAATTTTTGCCATAGCCTAAACTTTATGGTACGTCACTGGTAGCAGATGTATCTTTGGCCTAATGCAGAAGATTTAAAATTGCAGTCAACAATGCAATAGGGAATTTTGTAGTTTTTTAACATACACAAAAGTCAGCTTCAGAAAGGGACAACTCTCAAAGTGACTTAGTTACTGAAGAGAGGTAAAAGGATATTTCCATTTGAACGATGTTTATTAACTATTGATGTTAATGCTAAACAGTTATTAGATAATATATTATAACATTTTAACATTATAGCAAGTCAAGATTTGGAGGAGTTAGCTAACAATTTTGACTAGGCTAGTATTTTCCTGAATATGATGATTCTCGAAATTTGAAGCATTTAGATGAACATTTCTTGTTTAAACAATTCTTCGCATGTAAATACATGTGAACTTAAATCTCTGTGAAACAAGTTGGCTCGAAATGTGTTGTGATACTACTTTGCTCTCCAGTTACTAAAAAGAATCACTGTATCAATTCTGGATATCTCTTAAATGAATATTCATCTCTCAGCCAAAAAGCAATGAAATTGTTAGTGAAATTTGCAACCACTTATGTGAGAAAACTTCTTCAGCACCAGCTTTAACCAAAACCAGACAGATAAATCATTTGGATCCTATAACGCAAAACTTTTGTCTTTCTGAATCTTCATTGCAGCCATGTGTATCTTGTATACTAGCAATGAAACAACAGGAAATTTCCCAATTAATTTGATAAATTACCTTGATTTTTGCATGTTTACAAAAGTAATGTGTTGCGTTAAATACACAATAGCTTTGGTTAACAAAATGTTTGCGATAATCAGTTGCACTCACTGCGATTGTATTTTACTAGTCTGTAGAATTTTCTTGTGTTATTTACCGATCCGCTAGTGTGAAAAGGTTGAAAACCAGTGGGCTAAACCTTATCCCTAAACCCTAACCTGCTGTCTCTTTGCCAGGGTTGCAAAGTTAGAGGTAAAATGGCCGACTCCAACTCCTAGCTTTTGACCTTTACACAATTTCCAGCACCAACTCCCTACTCCTTAACATTAAGTGAATGAAGTTTGGCTGTCAACAATGGCAAAGTCAAGCAAGCTAAATTAAAGTTATTTTGGAAAGAAGCTAAATTAAAGTTATCTTGGAAATTTGTTATTGTCACTAGATACATGAGTTAAGGTTTTGAATTAATTAATTTATTTAAAGAATAAGCTATTTACTAATCACAAAAATTTATTTTGTTTATTATAAGTAGCTAATATAAAGTGAATGAAGTAAACAACAAAATTGACATATGTACTACATTCAAGAAACCTTTGTAAATATTATATCGCGAGAATGAATAGCTAGCTATAGCACTGTTCTATAGGCTATTTGATATATTTTAACTTTTGGCAGTGAATACAGGTACACCAGTGGACCTTCATATTTGAAAACTTATTCATCTAACCTCTGTAATGTGACAGATGACAGTAATGCACGATGAGTGTGTCGTAGACTGCACTAGGCTTGGTAGAACCCTAATAAACCTAACACCTAAACTGTAAGTCTGAATTTACAAAGTTTAGAAACTATTGAAAAAGGTAAAGAAAAAGCGGTCCCATGAAAAGTGCAACCATACTACAATAATGAAAGGCAGCAAGGTGAGAGCTGAACCAAAAACCGTTTGAACAGCCGATGTAGACCTGCCTGCTGCACTACCATGACAGTGCCACTAAAATGACAAACTCAGCGTTTTATTCGAACTGTGTCACTACCAGCAGACCTATTGCCACTTGCTTAAATTTTCTGAACATAGAACATGACATAAAAAATTAACGATATCTGATATTTATTTTAGCTTGTAATATTAATAGTACCCACTGCTTACTACTCATGATTGTATTATTGACTAAAGCAATTGCAATGCAAAAAAATTATTAAGTTAAACTTTGGGAGTCGGATAAAAAAATCCAACTCTCTCCTAGTGTTCTTAGGAATGTGACTCCATCCAAAAACCTCCGACTCCTTGCAACTCTGATTCCGTAATCCTCCTCTTTGCATGTCGTACTTGTCACATGACCATTTAAACTAATGTTGTTTAACTAAAAGGCAAAATAACCCTTGCACAGGTTTTGTGTTATGAGGTAAAATATACACTACTTTTCATTTCGTAAGCTTAGGTAACTGATGGTTTTGACATGATGTAGTATGTGCAACTATATGCGCTTATATTCTTCCAGAGTTTTTCATGAGAAGCAATTGATTATACTATAAAGAACAAAAAGTGTCAAACTGTGTTGCATATCAAAGACTTGCTGTTACCTGTACTTAGGTTTAACTCATGGGTAAAAAACGAAAATTTGGTTACAATGCTGATCAAACTGCTGAAAAAAAGCGTTTTAAAGAAGTGAGGAGCGCTAAGCTTATGGCAGGGATACCAGGAATTCTGATCACACATGACCGAGGTAGAGAGAAAATCTGTAGGATTGAATCATTTCAACTGTTGAACTATTATGCAGACCAATGGTATGGGAAAGAAACAGATGTGCATTTCAATAAACCTACCAGCAATGATTCTAGTGAAGATGAAATCGATATTGCTGGGGCTTTAAATCAAGAACTGTCTGAATTGAAAAATGATTTATCAAGTGAAAAGCAATCCAAGCGTCGATTTTCCACTTTGAAAAGTGGCTGCAATAATGTCATTTTTATTAAAACTGGAGAAATCAAGCCAAGTGATTTTGTTCAAAGAATCGTTGAAGATATTCTCAAGTTTGATGAAGGGAATTGCATTCCACTTCCAAAGCAAGTGTTGCGAATGCATCCAGGTGATATTAGCTGTAAGGCTCACCTGAACTCCATTAAATTAGCAGCGGAGTCTTATCTCCCAGCTGCTTTCAATAAAACTACTGAAAAACTTCAAAATGCTGATGAAAGCTCTTTTTCAAAAGAGTTTTCAGTTTTATACCGAGGTCGCAACAATGATCATTTGGGAATGCATGTTGTCACTGATGCAATCTGTGAAGTTGCAAAAGAAGTCTGTCCCATGTGGAAACATAACTGTCGCTCATCTGTTGTTGTGGTATTAGTTGATGTTATTGCCAATGTTTGCTTAATGTCTGTTGTGCATGAGTACATCAAACATAAAAAGTTCAATATTAAAGAACTTTTGTCAGCTAAGCATCCTCATGTTAGCAAAAATTCTGGAAATGTGTAATTCTTATTCTATGGGATATAATTTCAGCTTGTGCTAGTAGGGTCATTCCATGTCAAGTCACCCAATGGGCTAAACCCTACCCTTTCAGAATTTAATGAAATTTGGCATACATGTTGGTTTCAGCCCCCAAACCTCAAATCTAAAATTTTTCAGTGATAGGATGATCAGTTTCCGAGATAAGGGGGTTAATTTTTTGAAAATTTTGAGAAAATAAAGGGGGGGTCGCCCAACTTCAAAACACCATAACTTTTGAACTAGTGATCCAATCTGGAAAAGTAAGGTATCTTTGAAAAGGGGAAAAAGCCAGGAATTCTAATCTGACATCATTTTCGTGATTTCGGTAAATTTGGGGGTGATGACCTTTTGACCTTGAGATTGACCCCGTGGATCAAATTATACAATTCCGATCACCATCTGATATCGTAGCCCTATTTGTTACCTACAACATATTAGAAGATGGAATACATAACATTTTTTGTTTTTGAGTAATAGCAAATTAAAATTAGCATATGTAGACAGTTTTGGTTAACATCACGCAAATAAAATGCAAAGCATGTCTTTTAAATGTCATCATTTTACCATGCACAACCTCAATGCCAGGGTTAGGGTTACAGCTTGTTTTTAGGACATCACAGAAGGTCAAATTAACATGGCAAAACTATATTCTCATTGTGAAATAACAATGTTCAAAAGTTATGTAACCAATTCAATGTATGTTAAGGAGACACGAAAGAAGCTATTCATCCAGAACAATAGGGGCTTGATTTTTGAATTGTCTGAAAAGAAGCAAATAGGTCATCACATACGATTACTAAATATTCTAAGTTTGCAGCAACTCCTTTATTCAACAACTTGGACTTGAAGTATTTTGTATTGTATTAGCAAATGCAATTGAATGGCCGCTCAACATCTTCCCTGAGATCTAGTGCGGGCAAGCAGTGGATAATAACAACTGGCTCAAACGGCGAAAAAGCAGTGCTTTTGGAGATAATTTTTAAAGTTTCAACATATGTTCAACAGCAAAATGATGGTTGCTAGGATTCAAAATGTATCATACATGTGTGTATTAGTGTATTGTATTTGACTGCATGACAGAGATCAGAACAACCATAACATTGAGATAAACAAACTAAGGAACAATAAAAAATAATGTTTTTTGAGGTGTGGCCACAGTGTACCAAAGTGAAGTAAACCTGTAGCAAGGGAACCAAATGACTGTCTAATTGAGGTGCCTTAGCAAATTAGAATAATTCACTGATAATGAAGGAATTTGATGGGAAACAAANCAATACACATAATANCGAATCAGACAGGCTTTGACATAGCAGTGGATAACTTAGGTGTGATATTCAATCTCTCACCATTTATTTTTGTAACAATATCTATCTGAGTACTAGCAAGTGATTTAAGTTAAATGTATGGCTCAGTACTGTGGTCATGTGTCCATCAATCACATTTGGACAGAGCCCAGTTTGTTCTCACAGTGACAGTATGACACACATGTGTATGTTATAACTAGGGCAACCAATTATTTTACCTAAAAATTTAAAATTTTGACTTTATTTTGACCTATCAGTTTTCTGCGCTTTCAGTTGAAATGCGGAATACAAAGCATTTCATATGAAGTATTTGACAACAAACCGATACAAACAAACTGATAGGTTTACCTGCAAAATCTGTTATAGCAAGTTTCAAAATTTCTGGCCGCTTTCAGTTTTCTGAAACAAACCTTGTTGATTCTTTGCACTGCAGTGATGTGCTTCCATCATACACCTTTTGTCACTTTTCACTTTCTAAGCAGCCAAAGAATTTGCAAAATATTTCACACTTTGGTGTTGAGGTAAACTCAGAAGCATATTCATGCAGCATACTTCGAACCTTTGCAGAATTTGATTGTTTAACCTTAGGTATAGTATGTTGATAAGCACATTAATAACTACAGTATAGTCAAATCTCAGAGTATCATAAGTAAGAACACTATGCGAGTATGTGCGTAATGTATTGAGCATCTACCAAACCAAGTACAGTAAGACCACGTTTCTTGCATTGCCATGCCTGGTTTACTTAATATTCAAACATCCAGTAGTGGGCTAAGCAACATTATTATGTCAGAAGTCGCAACAAACCCATTACTACTTTAGAATTGCAACTAAACTTGCAGAAACATATCAAAATATGTTGTTGTAACTTCAATAAAGTATTGATAATAAGAAAAAAACTCTGCTGCAAGAAATTTTTGACCTAATGATAAACTTTGACTTTTTTTTGACCTAATAACTTAGGAATGGCTCATGGTATCAGCGCCAAATTTGGTTTGTGGACGTTTCACAAACTTTTGAAAAGGCAGAAAAATTTTGACTTTTGGTTGCCCCGGTTATAACCCAGATGAATCAATAGGTCCACAGACCAATAAAAAACAAACATATTGCAATGGACTATGAAACTAGCAATGGAAATGTATGTTTTCAGAAAATGTAATATGTATCAGGCAGCAACTCGCCGGTCTTCTATTCTTAACATTGCATAAAGATGCTAAATATTGTTTGCCAAAAACATATGTTACGTGTATTGAAGCATGCATTGATTGCTGAGTAATTTTTTTCACTGACATTAAAAACGTTTTTTAATTTTGAAACATGCAAACTGTCTTAAATATCTGGTATGTGATTGTTGTCTTCAGCTACTTAAGTTCTTTTTGCATGGAAATATGAGTAATGAAGGTACTGAAACTGATGGACCTGGCAAACTTAATGCTGGTGTTTTACTTATGAAGCCTGAATCATCACCAAAAATCAATGCAAATAACAGCAACAATGATAAGACCCATGTAGAAGTAGATGCACGTGGTGTTGGTGATGGGAGTGGTTTTTTTTCAAAGCGGAAAGTTGAAGCAAGCAGCACTGTTGCTGAATACAACATGACCAGAGAACATCGTGGTCATGCAGTTATAGTAAACAATGAAAACTTCCACTGGAGTACAGGTATAGTTGATTGCTGTTTTTTTTCGTTGAGACATTTCGGTCATTTTTCTTCTGAGATATTTCAGTCATTTGTACCATAGTAGCATTGAAACTTGCCATAACACTATTCGTTAGTCTATATTTCTGATCGAAATGGCTTACCGTATATACTCGTGTATAAGTCGAGTTTCTGGGACCTGATTTTAACGTAAAATTTCTGGGGTCGACTTATACACGAGTAATGTTTTTGGACATGTTGCTGCTGAGTCGAGTTAAATGTGGTATGAAAAGAAAACTCCATTATTACTTTATTACATCATTATTACTGTTATACATGCAATATACAAACATGTTAAAGTTAATTAACAGTATAGTAGTACACAGTATACGGTAGTATTGACTTAACAGTAGTCCAACAAAAAGTTTATT